>ENA-OQED01000809-OQED01000809.1-human-gut-metagenome-genome-assembly--contig:-NODE-809-length-12173-cov-1.351154_pt1 | contig 12173 bp, 14 predicted proteins | sample MGYA00242790_ERZ504625 | MGnify/ENA primary metagenome ERZ504625 (study PRJEB26092, sample SAMD00036345) | human gut metagenome | host: Homo sapiens | study: EMG produced TPA metagenomics assembly of...
ACATGAGCCTCCTTCCATTTTTTGAAGAATCTGGAGCAGCCCAAGCCGGGGTGAACTTGGAGGGCGCATTGGCGGCCGCTTATCATCAAATGCTCACAGGCGCTGTTTCCCTTCAGGATTTTCTCAATTCCTTCCAGGAGAGCCCCGCCTTCCTTCCCATCTGCTTGCGCAAAGGGGTTGCGGCCCGCAGCAGGGATGTGCAAGGGAAGCTTATAAGCTACTCTGGCGATGTGTATGCGAATTTGCAGGATTGGCACTTTTAACGCGGATCAGATAGACCGGCCCCGCACAGGTTCGAAAAGCCTGTGCGGGGCCGTTTTTTCATTGTGGTTTAATCCAGCTGTGCGCTGAAATAGGTGTTTCCGCCTATCGTATGGAAGATAAACGTAACCGCCGGGCAGGTGCGCAGCGCCTTGGAAGCGTCGAAGCCCTCCGCATACGAGAGGATGGAAAACCCGTTCTCCCGCTTTTCCAGGCGGTAGACGTTCATTGATTCATAGAATTGATAGAATGATTCCGGCGACTCTTCCATCCGGTACAGCACGCCCGCAGTGAACGTATCCTTCGATACCTCGTTGAAGGGAACCTGCGCCTCCTGCGCGAGCAGATGGTAGGGCAATAGGATCATTGCGCCTGTAACCGGCGTTTGCACATCGCCGCCCTGCTGCGGCGTCCATTCCTCCTCAAACCAGGTATCTCGATCCACAATCTTAGCCTCCATATTCGAGAGCAGGTACCACCGCCCGCGCTTTGTGCTCTCCCGCGTGGCGGCCAGCCAGTAATACCGCGCACCGCTGCCGCCGGTTTGCTCGATGAGCAGGCCTGCCGGATAAGGCGTTACCCGCAGCCCTTTCTCCGCCTCCAGCGCTTTATAGGCCTGATATAGATCCCGCGGCGTCTGTTTCGTCCGGAAGTAGGCGGAGGTACCGGCAAGCTGGCCATAACCCTTTTGGATGGGTAGCGTGATTTCACTTTCATCCAGCGGGCTGTCCACACGCAGGGTATCCAGCGGCCCACAGCCATCGCACGCGCTCAAGAGGAACAGGCAGAGGAGCAGCAACCCTGAAATCTGAAGAATCTGTCTTGCCCGCATTCAAAAGACCTCCCTTTTCGCATTTCAAAACGCTGTCCGCCGACCCTGCCCCGACGCTCCGTCAAGGCAACTGCAACCGTGTCAGGCCGCGCCCCCAAGCAGGGCTGTAACCTGCCTGAGCATTGCATACTCCCGGTAATCCATCAGCAAAAAGAAGCCTGTGATAAGAACCAGCAAAATCGAAAGAGATAGAATCCGCCTCTGACCCGCCTTGCGGGATTGGCGCCCCCCCTCCACGAGGACGGCCACGCCAAATATCCCAAAGGCCGCAAAAGCCGCGAGAAAAAAGCAATCCATCCTGCCGCCGGGCTGCCGGACGAAAAAACGCACGGCTTTCACAACGATCAGGAAAAACAGTGCAAAAACCGCATAGCCGGAAAGCCGTTTCCCCACATGATCTCCCTCCTTACAAGTCAAGTTGATCCTTGTAAAACGTTGGTTTAAACTCCTCCCAAGGAGAATTCGTTACATAGCTTGTATTCCATGCAGAATAAATATTAACCGGCCATCCATTCGATCAATCAAGCCTTCCCTTCTAGATATCCACTCAATCAATGGGATGAATCGCCTACCTATGATAAAATGTAGATTGGCATCACGCCATTCTATTTCATTCAATTTTATTTTAGCATACTGCCTATATATTGTAAATAATTGAAAAATTTATTGTACACATAAATAATATTATATTTAATTATTGTATATGTGCCCAGTATTCTCCTTTTTACACCCCAAGTAACCATGCACAATCGTAAACAATCCATTAAGTTATCCCCCCATCCATTGCTGTTTTTCGAATTATCGTGTATAATGATTGGCTGTAATGCTATGGTTTCGGCTTTCCCATGGCACACGCAGCATCGAGAGGGAGGTCTGCGCAAATGATCCGGATGGAAAACCATCTTGGCACAATCGAGATTTCAGAATCCTATTTCTCCAGCCTGGTGGGCAACGCCGCCTCATCCTGCTTTGGCGTTGTCGGCATGGCCAACAGCAACGCCCGGCAAGGCATCCGCTCCTTTTTCAACCGCCGCCGCAGCTTCCCCGACCAGGGAGTCGCTGTGCGTAAAGAGGGCGACGGCCTTGCCATTGACCTACACATTATCGTAACTTATGGGCTCAATATCTCTGCCATTGTTAAAAGCATCGTCAATAAGGTGCGCTATACGGTGGAAGAGGCGACCGGCTTTGAAGTGCGCAAGGTCAATGTGTTTGTGGATGGGATGAAATCCTAACAGCGCCGCCGAACGCCTCGCTGAAGGCAAGGCTGGCTTGCGCCCTGTGCCAGGTAGAATGAACCGTAAGGAGTGCTTATACAGTGATAACCGGCAGTATGCTTCGGGACGCGGTGGTCTCCGCTTCTCACCATATCAATAATCATCGCGGCGATGTTGACGCGCTCAATGTTTTCCCCGTGCCGGATGGCGACACGGGCACGAATATGTCCATGACCATTGGTGCTGCCGCGCGGGAGGTTTCCCGCATGGAAAACGCGGGCGCGGGCGAAGTTGCCGCGGCGGTTGCCTCCGCGCTCCTGCGCGGAGCAAGGGGCAATTCCGGGGTGATTCTATCCTTGATCTTTCGTGGGGTCTCCAAAGGATTAAAAGGTTGCCGGGAGGTGGATGGCGTCGCCCTTGCGAATGCGCTTCAAATTGGTGTAGAGATGGCCTACGGCGCCGTGATGAAGCCACAGAGGGCACAATCCTTACCGTGGCCCGCCTTGCTTCAGAAAGCGCCAAGCGCACGGCGAACACTGGCGCGGATGCGATTGCTGTTTTCAACGCCGCCTGTGAAAGCGCGGCAAAGGCGCTTGCCACCACACCGGAGCTTCTTCCCGTCCTTAAAAAAGCTGGCGTAGTAGATGCAGGTGGCCAAGGCTTTGTGCTGATTCTGGAGGGAATGCGCAGCGTTTTTAACGGTAGCGGCATCATCGACAGCACCGCGGGTGAGGCTTCCCCCATCACTGCCCAGCATCACGGCGAGCGGAAGGAAATCGTTGCCAACGCGGATGGAGAGATCGAATTCGGATATTGTTCTGAATTTTTGATCCATAAGGATCCGCGCTCCACACGGGATCCTGTCCGTCTGCGCGCCTATCTCGAATCCATTGGGGATTGTGTGGTTGTGGTGGATGATGACACGATCATCAAAGTCCACGTCCACTCCAATGAGCCGGGCAATGTCATCCAGGAAGCTCTGAAATATGGCCCCCTGGTCAATATCAAAATTGATAATATGCGCCAGCAGCATACGAACGCCGCCTTTGGCTCCCCCAATGAGCCCGAAACGCAACCGGAAGCGCCTGCCGTGCAGGAGCCGGCCAAGCCCTTTGGTTTTGTGGCGGTCGCTGCTGGGCAAGGGCTCAAGGAGTTGTTTTTAGAGCTTGGAGCCGATCAAGTGGTCAGCGGCGGGCAAACCATGAACCCAAGCACGGAGGATATTCTCGACGCGATCATGGCCACCCCTGCGGAGCATGTTTTCGTTTTACCCAATAATAAAAATATTATTATGGCTGCTGAGCAGACGATCCCGCTCGCAGATCGCGGCGTCAGCGTATTACAAACGCGCACCATTCCGCAGGGTGTGACTGCAATGCTCAATTTCGACGAATCGCTCGGTGCGGAGGAAAACCACGTCAACATGATGAAAGCAGCGCAGCATGTGGGCACCGGCCTCGTCACCTTTGCCGCGCGCGACAGCTCCATTGACGGGGAGAGTATTCAAAAAGGCCAGATCCTCGGCATGGAAAATGGTAAAATTACAGTGGTCGAGCAGGATCTCCTGCATGTTGCCTATCGCGTGACCAAGCACCTTTACAACAAACGGGATTGTTCGCTCATCACCATTTTTTACGGCGCGGATGCCACCGAGGAGCAGGCGCTGGAGCTCCAGAATATGCTCACCGCCAAATATGGCTCGAATGTTGATATCTCCATCGTCAACGGCGGCCAGCCGGTGTATTATTTCATCATCTCGGTGGAATAAGTGCGAAACGGGAGATTTTACGCATGCAAAACCAGCTACATACGGATATCCGTTATCTCAAGGGCGTGGGGGAAAAACGCGCCGAGCTGTTCCAGCGGCTCGGCGTGGATTCCATCGACGCCCTGCTTCATTTTTACCCGCGTGCCTACGAGGATTGGAGCACAACGGTTTCCATTGCAGGCGCGCCGTTCGGCGAAACCTGCTGTGTGAAAGCGATCGTATCCCGCACACCATCCAAGCACCTGATCCGTAAGGGCCTTACCCTCTATAAAACAACCGTGACCGATGGCGTGAGCCTGATGCAGGTCACGTTTTTCAACAATCCTTATGCCGCTGAAAAGCTCGAAGTGGGGGAAGAATATCTCTTCTTCGGTCGGGTCGGCGGGCAGTTTGGCCGCCGCGAGATGGCCTCCCCTCTCGTGGAATCGGCACAGACAGGTGGGCGAATCCGGCCGATCTATCCGCAAACGCAGGGGCTTTCCACCCGCGTGATTGAAGGCTGCGTCGCCAGCGCTCTGGCTATGCGGCGCAGCCTGCTTGAAGACCCCCTGCCGGATGTGCTTCGCCAGGAGCAAGGCCTTTGCCATGTGCGCTTCGCCCTGAAAACATCCACTTTCCAGCAGATGAGCAAGCGCTTTTGCAGGCGCGCAGGCGGCTGGTATTTGAGGAACTGCTCACCCTGCAAATTGGCCTGCTACGCTTGAAGGCCCGCGCCAGAACACAGACGGCGGCACAGATGAATCAGGATGACAGCGAAGCTTTTTTCGCGCTGCTTCCCTTTTCCCCCACCGGTGCACAACGGCGCGCTGTTTCAGAATGCCTGCGTGATATGCGTTCTAAAACACCGATGAGCCGGCTGCTGCAAGGGGATGTCGGCTCTGGTAAAACAGCGGTGGCGGCGGCACTCATCCATACCGCGGCCAAAAATGGCTTTCAATGCGCCTTGATGGCGCCCACAGGCATTTTAGCTGAGCAGCACTATCACACGCTGAAGGGCCTTCTCAGCCCGGCAGGCATCCATTGTGCCCTTTTGACCGGCGCTACCGGCGCAGCGGAGAAAAAGGAGATCAAGGCGATGCTAAAACGTGGTGAAATCGACTTGGCCGTGGGCACACATGCGCTGATTCAAAAGGACGTTGCCTTTCGCCGCCTTGGCCTAGTTATCACGGATGAACAGCACCGTTTTGGCGTAGGCCAGCGCGCCGCGCTGGCCGATAAGGGCGGCAGCCCCCATTTGCTTGTAATGTCCGCCACGCCGATTCCACGCACGCTTGCACTGATGATTTATGGCGATCTGGATATTTCCATCCTTGACGAGCTCCCACCCGGGCGGCAAAAGATAAAGACCTATGCCGTGGGCAGCCGGCTGCACCAACGTGTTTACAACTATATTAAAAAGCATCTCGATCAGAGCCTCAGGCTTATATTGTCTGTCCCCTCGTGGAGGAAGGCGAATCAGAGTTGGCCGCCGCGCAGGAATATGCGGAGAAGCTTCAAAAAGGCCCCTTTCTAGGCTATCGCCTCGGCCTGCTGCATGGGCGTATGAAACCGAGGGATAAGGAAGAAACCATGCGCCGCTTTGCAGCCAATGAAATCCAGCTCCTGGTTTCCACAACGGTCGTGGAGGTCGGGGTAGATGTGCCAACGCAGTGGTGATGGTCATTGAAAACGCCGAGCGTTTTTGGCTTATCACAGCTCCATCAGCTGCGCGGGCGCGTGGGGAGAGGCCGGCGCCCCTCCACTTGCATCCTCATCTCCGACGCGCAGAATGAACAGGCGAAGCAGCGGCTGCAAACCATGTGCGATACAACCGATGGCTTTCAAATTGCGGACGCCGACTTGAAGATGCGCGGCCCGGGCGATTTTTTTGGTGCGCGCCAGCACGGACTGCCTGCCCTAAAAATCGCCAATATGGTCACGGATTTGGAAGAATTGAAGCAGGCACAACAGGCGGCCAGGGAGATTTTAAAAGCCGACCCCAGCCTGCAAAAAGCGGAGCATAAAGGCCTGCGGGACGCTGTGGATCAGCTGTTTCAGACAGTAGGCGAAACCGGGCTGAACTAAGCAAAGGGAATGCGCGGGGAACCGGATAAAATTCCGATTCCCCGCGCATTTGGCATCCTTTTATTTCTATGATTCTCTGATCGCGCTTTCTCATTCCTTTTTCAAAGCCTTTGCCGTGATTGTATGCACGGTAAGCCGTAAAACAACCGTGTGCTGGAGCAAAACCGCATCAAATTCATAAGGCTTCTCCCCACAATAATGCGCCATCACGCGGGCAAGGCCCCGCTCCTTCTCCGGCCCAACGCAGGTTTCCAACAGGCCGTTTCCGCATACGCTCTCATACTCCATGGTGGTATCGCAGGCAAGATCGCCCGTCACCAGCTGATGAGCACAATCCATCTCAAAGCTGACCCTACGATCCCTCTGCATCAAATCCAGCTTTTTCCCCTGCGCCGCGCAATGGAAATAGAGCGTGAGCGGTTCCCCTTTCCCTATACCAAAATTCAATGGAACAATATAGGGATACTCGGCGTCATGGAAGGCGACACGGCATACGCCGCAGCGCTGCATAATCCGCCAAATCTGCTCTTTGTTTATGATCTCCCGATCTTTTCTTCGCATGGCACATACCCCCTTTCGCTTTTCTTATCCTACTCCATTCCCTGCAAGGATGCAAGCACCTGTTTCGGCCGCTATTGTATGAATAACGATGCAACACAAGAATTAGGCTGAGGAGGCGGTAGAAAAAGCGGCTACGGCGAATTTGCCGCAGCCGCTTTCATTTAGATTGTAATTAATAATTCTCCGCGCGAAGCTCAAAATATGCCTGCGGGTGCTTGCACACCGGGCAAACAGACGGGGCATTCTTACCCACATGGATATGCCCGCAGTTGCGGCAGATCCACACAACCTCATTCGAACGCTCAAAGACAATGCCCTTTTCCAGGTTTTCAATCAGCTTGCGGTAGCGCTCCTCATGCTCCTTCTCGATATCGCCCACCATCTGAAACAGCGCCGCGATCTCATTGAAACCCTCGGCCTTTGCTTCTTCTGCAAAGCCCTTGTACATATCCGTCCACTCATAGTGCTCGCCGGCTGCACCGTCAAGCAGGTTTTCCATGGTGCCGGGGATTTTGCCGCCGTGAAGCTGCTTAAACCAGATCTTGGCATGTTCCTTCTCATTGTCCGCCGTCATTTGGAAGATATTTGCAATCTGCTCATAGCCGTCCTTTTTCGCCTGGGAAGCGTAGTAAGTGTATTTATTGCGCGCCTGAGATTCACCTGCGAACGCTGCCATCAGGTTCGCCTCTGTCTTGCTGCCTTTAAATTCCATCGTGATGCCTCCTTAAAATAATGAAAATGATATCGTCTTTATTATACCAATTCTTCTCAAAAAAATCAACGAATTCGAAGTGCCCGTCCGATTTATTTGCCATTCACCGGTACATTGCCGCCAATATCCGCTCAAAGGCACGCGCAGGAATGATTTTCCGCAGGGCCATCACGCCCTGATACATGGCGCCAACGGTCACACGTACTGGCGGATTTTCCCGCTCCGCCAGGCGGAAAGCCGCCTGCGCGGGCTTTGCCGCGGGCACGCCCGTCTCCTCATCGTGCGCCATGCGGGCAATTGCGCCCTCACAAGCCTTCCGATAGGGGGAGTCCTCCGGCATCGCCATCCGGCGCGCGCCGTGAATCCGGTTTTCGTATCACCCGGTTCAATGAGGGCTGCACGGATCCCAAACGGCCGCGCTTCCATACGCAGCGCCTCTACATAGGCATCCAGTGCATATTTCGAAGAGCTGTAGTGGCTTTGGTAGGGAATCGGCACGCGCCCCGCAACGGAGCTCATTACAAGCACCAGCCCTTTTCCTTGCGCGCGGAAATAGGGCAACACCATCCGGTTAACCCGCAGCGTGCCAAAATAATTGACCTCAAACTGCGCGCGGACGGCCTCTTCAAACGTATCCTCCGCCGGGCCGGCAATGCCCATGCCTGCACAGTTGAGCACAATCCCCAACCCGCCTTCGCTCACCGCCTGCTCTACTGCGCGGCGAGTGGAATCCTCATTACACACATCCATTTGAAGCGAGCGAATTTCCCCGCCGCCCTGCCGTTTCTCAACGCTCTCTTCACAATGGCGCGAGCCCGCCCAAACCGTATAGCCCGCATCGGCAAACAGCTCTGCCGCCGCACGCCCGATCCCAGAGGATGCGCCGGTGATTAAAATCGCTTTCCCATACGGATATCGCATCAATATCGCCCTCCATCATCCTTATATTACTAGGCCATAACATGCAGGCCTTTCTATGCCTTTCTATGCTTTCAAATTGCAAAAATGGGAACTGTATGGCCCATTTAAAGCCATGATATCGTAATTCCATTGCACAAAGCGCGCCCTTTGCAACAACCTGTTTGACACTGTGATCTTCTTCTGCGAAAAATGGCGTTGCCGCTCTGCGGCAGGAGGCGTTTCACGCCGGCAGGCATTTTTTCAATGCGTTAAACGACCCATTTGACGCTATTATATCATAGCGATGCAAGCGGAACAACCATCGGCAGGTTTTCCTTCCACAGCGTTTCCTGCCCGATCAGGCCCTGACTGTTCATCGCTTGACCCCCCGTCCCGCAGCGGGTATAATGCAAGTAAGAAGAGTTCTTTTCAAATGGAGGAATAGCATGCGCAGGCAATATTTAGAGCTCGGGCAAATCGTCGGCACGCATGGTGTGCGCGGTGAAATGCGCGTTCAGCCCTGGTGTGACGGTCCCGGTTTTTTTCAGCAATTTCACACCCTATATTTTAGCGGGGAGGGCAAGGGAGCTTCCCGCGTCCTTTCCAGCCGCCCACACGGCAACGTGATGCTCCTAAAGCTAGAAGGAATCAACACGGTGGAAGACGCCTCCGCCCTGCGCGGGCGCGTGCTCTTTATGAACCGGGATGACGCGAAGATCCCGGATGGCGATTACTTCATCCAGGACTTGATCGGCTGCCGCGTGGTAGATGCGGATGACGGCAGGCCTTACGGCACGCTCACAGAGGTAAGCGCAACCGGCGCAAACGACGTATGGCATGTGCAGGACGATGCGGGGAGGGAATACCTGCTGCCCGCCATCCCGCCTGTTGTAATTGAAACGGATGTGGAGAGGGAAATCATCCGAATTCGCCCGCTTAAGGGAATTTTTGATGAGGCAGGCACAGAAAGCGATGGAACCAGCATTTGATCAAACAACAGAAAGGATCGATTCAAAGCCAATGCGTATCGATATTTTAACCCTATTCCCCGAAATGTGCGACACGGTGCTGCGCGAAAGTATCATCGGCCGTGCGCGGGAACGCGGGCTGGTCGAACTTAATTGCCGCAATATCCGGGATTACACGCTGGATAAGCACAACCGCGTGGACGACACGCCCTACGGCGGCGGCATGGGGATGGTCATGCAAACCCAGCCGATTTATGACTGCTTTCAGGCCTTATGGGGGGAAGTTGGGCGTAAGCCGCATTTTATCTATCTTTCCCCACAGGGGAAAGTTCTCACGCAAAACCGAGTGCGCGAGCTTGCAGAATATGAAAATCTCGCGCTGCTCTGCGGCCATTACGAGGGGGTAGATGAACGCGTGATCGAAGAGCTGGTGGATGAGGAGATTTCGATTGGCGACTATGTGCTCACCGGCGGCGAACTGCCTGCGCTCGTACTGGTGGATGCGGTCTGCCGCATGCTGCCGGGCGTATTAGCCAACGACGAAGCCTTTCAGGAGGAAAGCCATTTCCACTCCCTTTTGGAATACCCGCAATATACCCGACCCTATGAATGGCACGGAGAAGCGGTGCCCGATGTGCTACTCTCCGGCCACCATGCCAACATCATGCGCTGGCGCAGGGAGCGTGCGCTCGAGCGCACCTTTTACCGGCGGCCCGACTTATTGGAAAAGGCGGAGCTCGATCAAAATGACCGTGCTTTTTTGGCCGGCCTGACAGCCCTGACGGGCGGTCAGGATTGACCTCAACACTGGAAGGAGGGCGCCCTATGAACTGCCTTCATCTGAATCGTTGCCAGCCCCTCACAGGGGACGATTACGCCCTGCTGCGGCAAAATCCAGACCGTGGCTTCCGCTTGGAGGCCTATCTGCGCCTCGGAAGCGGCAGCGCCGTTTTCCACCCCGGCTTTTTGCTCGTGTGAGATAAAGAAGTAAAAGAAGTGTAAAAAATTTTGCCGTTCCCTGTCCGGCTGACTGCCGGACGGGTCGGGCTTTAGTCGGGCAATTCTACCTTGCCGACAAAAGAGTAATAGATTTCGATTTCCTGTCTGCGGAGCTTCCCCCGGCGTTTCCCGTCAAGGGCTTCCGATTCGTGGATTACGATTTTCTCCACAAACTCCCGCAACAGGGTAGGGGTGAGTTCCTCAAAGCTGGTGTACTTGCGTACCACTTTCATAAACTTTTCAGCGTTCGCCGTGGCTTCCAGCGTTTTAGAAAGTTCGCTCTGCAAAGCGGCGGCTTTCTCTTTCAGTTCCTTTTGCTCGGCTTCGTAGTCTGCCGAAAGTTCCGTGAAACGCTCGTCCGATATGCGCCCGGTCACGCTGTCCTCATACAGCCGCTTGAAGATAGCGGAGAGTTCCGCAATCCTTTTTTCTGCCGCTTCCAGTTCTTTCTTCTTGGCGGCGTTGCGGCGTTTGCTCCCGTCCTCGGTCTGGTCGGTCAACAGCTTCATAAACCGGGCTTCGTGCCTGGCGGCGTAGCTGGTGACTTTCCGTAGGTTCTCGGTCACTCCGGCGGTTAAAAGGTCGGTGCGGATAAAGTGCGCCGTACAGTCTGCCGTGCGCTTCTTGTAGCTGCCGCATATATAGCAGTCCTGCCGCCGTTTTTCGGTCTGATACCTCTGTTGGTACATGACGCTGCCGCAGTCGGCACAAAAGAGTATGCCGGAGAACAAGCCCACTTCATCATAGCGGTTAGGGCGTTTGCGCTGCTTGCGTAGCTCCTGCACCCGTTCCCATGTGTCCCTGTCGATTATCTGCTCGTGGTGGTTCTCAAAGATTGCCTGTTTGTCCTCGCTGTTGTAGATAATCTTGCTGCATTTGTAGGATTGGGTGGTGGTCTTGAAGTTCACAAGACAGCCCGTGTATTCCCGGTTTTCAAGGATATGCACCACGGTGTTCGCCGCCCACTTGCACTCATAGCCGGGGTGGTAGCGGCGGGTTCTCCCTGTCCGGCGGTATTCCAGCGTTCCCGGCGTGGGGATTTCCTGCTCTGTGAGCATACGGGCTATCTTGGTAGGACCGTTCCCGGCAAGGCATAGGCTGTAAATCTGCTTTACCACGGGGGCGGCTTCTTCGTCAATGATGAAATTTTCGTCCTCGTCCATGAGGTAGCCGTACACGGGCTTGCTTGTGACGGGCTTCCCACTCATGCCTTTTGAGCGTTTTACCGCCCGGATTTTCTTGCTCGTATCCCTCACCAGCCATTCGTTAAAAATGTTACGCAAGGGCGCAAAATCGTTGTCGCCCTGTGCGCTGTCTACGCCGTCATTGATGGCAATGAAGCGGACGCCGTTCTGTGGGAAAATCATTTCGGTGTACATTCCCACTTGAAGATAGTTTCGCCCTAACCTTGACATATCCTTTACGATAACCGTTCCCACAAGCCCCGCTTCAATGTCGGCAAGCATGGACTGGAAGCCGGGTCTTTGGAAATTTGCCCCGGAGAATCCGTCGTCCGTGTACCATTTGAGGTTGGAAAAGCCGTTCTGTTTGGCGTAGGCTTCAAGGATTCGCTTCTGGTTGCTTATGGAGTTGGATTCGCCTTGAAGCGTGTCTTCATGCGACAATCTCGGATAAAGGGCGGTAATGAGTTTCTGGGTGGTCTGTCTTGGCATAATGTCCCTCCGTTTCCGACAGCCAGCCCCACTATTCCGTAGGTCTATTATACCATAGGGCGAGGCTGGCTGTACAGTCCTTTTTGTCTACTTTATGTCGAAAAATATCACATTTTTTTATTAAGGTTTATCGCATTATATAGCGTGGGCGGTTCTTTCCCCGGTTGCGCTTTCCGCTTCCAGCACTTTCATCATCTTGTCGGCGGCAGTGGCGGTAG
>ENA-OQED01000810-OQED01000810.1-human-gut-metagenome-genome-assembly--contig:-NODE-810-length-12137-cov-0.792256_pt1 | contig 12137 bp, 20 predicted proteins | sample MGYA00242790_ERZ504625 | MGnify/ENA primary metagenome ERZ504625 (study PRJEB26092, sample SAMD00036345) | human gut metagenome | host: Homo sapiens | study: EMG produced TPA metagenomics assembly of...
TGCAAATTTTCCAAAATGCTCACGAAAAGAAGGGGTATCACTATAATAAAAGTCACCACCTCCAGCCGCTGATAAACCGGATGCTCCGCCTACTATGATACACTCTGCCTCCTGCACTCTGCGAACAAATTCCTGAATCTGTTCCTCATAAGGAAGTGGTTTTTGTTTGCTCAACACTACAGCAGTACCGCCGGATGCATAGGTACTATAGTGTCTGGAATAGTTCATTTGTGTTTTCATTACCAAATTTTCATAACAGCTCATTTTTTCATTCTCCTATCTCACAACTGTAATATCTTTAACCATCTTACTTAGTCTATCCTTCCCTTTCTGATTTCCTTTAACGCTACCGTAAGATTACCATCCACACCGATGGATTTTTCTTTGATTTCCTCTGGAATGTAAATTTCGCCCTTGTTAAATGTGATATATCTTGCCTGTGGTTCTACTGCTGCAAGCTGCATCAAAGGAGCTTTAATCATCTGATTTCTCCAACCAATGCCAAATTCCAGAATTACCAGCTTCTTTCCATGTAAATTCTGAATAAATTCTTGATAGCGGGCAGCCTTTTCCTTCCAATTTTTCGTTTCTGTAAACGAGGACATCTCACCCCAATTTACTTCCATATCTCCACCGCATTTTGGACATTTCGGCAGTAACTCTTTGGGTACTCTTCCGTTTACTTCCTCTTCTGTCATGGCGAGAACTGCTTTTTGATTAGGATAGACCTCGTCATGACATCTGTTCTTGCACCGCATCTGGGTTAATTTCCCTTCCATTTCAAAAACACGGTCTGCCTCAAAACCTGCCGGCACAAAATGATCCTCCGCATTGGAAGTTACTACGAAATATTCTTTATCCTTTACTAGTGCATAGATGTTTTTCATAATCTCACTCGGCTCATCCTGCATAGCTTTTGCTTTAACAAGTCTGCTTACAAACGCCCACTTTTCTTCTACCTTCATTGGCACTGAAAATCCGTGTAAAACACAACGCAGTCCGTATTTTTCTCTGAAATCTCCCATATTTTCCTGAAACCATGCGTCATCTGCAAAAATATTATATCCCTCTGCGATAGACAAACCATTACTGGCTCCAATCAAAATACCATCTGCGTCTTTGATGATTTGACTTATCTCTTGATATACATTCATCTTCATCACATTTCCTTTCCCGCTATGTTTTCTTTTAAATCCCGCAGGGTTTCTGCCAAATCTCCTGCTATATAAATGCCTTTGTCTTTTATATGCTCTGGAACTGAGGATTTCTTCTGATTCAGACAGGCATAAAATACCTTTTCATTTTTGTATGTCATTTCCCAAAAAGGAAGTTTAATAATACTGGGTGTCATCTCACCAACCCCCAGCTCCAGCAGTACAACATTCTTATCTGTTCCATTCATGAGATATTTTTTTAGGAAATTCTCATATCGTCTTACACCTTCTCTCCAGTCTTTTCCCTCCAAAAATGTATCATCCCTTACCCAGGGAACCATGATTCTCCCGCACTCATTACATCTTGGCAAAAGCTCGGAAGTAACACGCAGCTCCCGGATATTTTCGTTCATCCTGCGAATCATTTCTACATTGGAATAAATGTGGTCATGGCAAGGCTGACTGCATTGAACATAGCCGATGTTACCTTGATAATCGCAAATCCTTTCTTTCTGAAAAATCCGTTTAAACTGCATATCTATATTGGTTGTTAAAACAAAGACTTCTTTTTCCGCCACAATATCACGCAGGTCATAGTATGGCTGCCCTGTAGGTGCATCCCACATACTTTGTATGTAACGTGCATAATATGCCCACTGTTGTTCCGGCGATGAATAACAATAGTAAAAACCGTCAAAAGGAGATTTCAGTCCATACCACTCCTTGAAATCTTGTAAACATTCCTCCATATAGGGTAGTCAATGATAATGGTTATATCCCGCCGCACTGGAAAGACCAGAACCACCGCCTATTAAAACGGCATCTGCCTGACGGATTTTTTCTGCCAGAAAACTGACTTGTTCCTCCTTTTGCATACACCACTTTATCTCCTTTTTTATATCAGATTCCACACTTTTTATTTTGCTTGACTTTTATTTTTTTACTTGTTAAAATTAAATTTACATCAAGCATTAAAATCATATTATCATGTAAGTTTAAAAATTGCAAGAAGAAAATTCGAGGTGACAAATGAAATATTCCACAAAACTTAGTGACACCATTCATATTCTTATATTTATTGCTCTTGGAGATGACGAACAACTCTCCAGCACAAAAATTGCAGAAAGTATCAAGACAAACCCGGCTTATGTCAGACAGCTTATGGCAACCCTGAAAAATGCAGGCATTGTTGTCAACACACAAGGTCATGCGAATGCCGCTCTTGCAAAATCGGCAGATAAAATTGATGGAGCAACTTTAATCATCATTTTCTTCCTTCTTTCTCTTGCAGCAGTTTTACCTCTGCTAACATTGTCAAATATGATTCATAACGGCTGGCAGAAATTCTTCCTACAGCCACAGCATCCTTTACACCGCAGACAGGCTCGTGCGTATGCGTACAGGGACAGAACCTGCAGCCTGCCTCATAATCGGCAAACTCACGGAAGGAGGCCAGCACCATTTCAGATGTCAAGCCTCAGCAGCAGATTTCCGAAGCCCGGAGTGTCCGCAATATAGCCTTCGTCGAACGGCAGCAGCTGTGCATAGCGTGTAGTATGCTTGCCGCGGCCAATTTTTTCGCTAACCTCGCCCGTGCGCAGGTCAACGCTGCTGTCAATAGCGTTGATGGTAGACGATTTGCCTACGCCCGAAGGTCCACCAAAGGCGCAGATTTTACCACGCAGACGCTCACGCAGAGCCTCCACGCCGGTGCCGTTCTGCGCCGACAGAGTATAAACCTCGTAGCCGATAGGCTCATAAACAGCCTTCACCTGCTCAATCAGGCCCGCAGGAGCGTTATCCTCTTTATTGAGCACCAATATCGCAGGAATTTTTGCCAGCTCCGCCAACGCCAGCAGCTTATCTGCCAACAGAAAGCTGAAATCCGGCGCAGCACAGGCAAAGGCTGCCACAAACAAATCCAGATTAGCCAGCGTAGGACGCGGCAGAAAATTTCTGCGCGGCAGCACGCCGGTAATCATCCCCTCGCGCTTTTCGCTGCTGCTTACCTCAAAGCAGGCGATATCGCCTGTTGCCAGCGAAAAACGGTTTTTCTTCATTTTTCCCTTTACCTTGCAGGTATAAGGCTCGCTTTCGCCTTCTACCTTAAGGTAATAATAGCCGTTATAATTTTTCAGGACTCTGCCCTGCAGCTCTGCCATGTTTACAGGTTCCTTTCGGAAATGAGCTTGCCGTCACAGATGAACTGGACCTTGGCATTGCCTGCATATTCCACCTTCTGACGCAGACGCACGCTACCATTTTGTGTACCGCTGTACAGCGTTGCCGTGCCGTTGTCATCTGTCAGTACAATACGCACGTTGGCAGGCTTGCCGCTCGGTACAACAAAGTCAACGTAGGCGCTCTTCTTATCGCCGCCAGCAGCTACGGTAATTGCTACGGCCGCGCCGTCGTTAAGGTTACTGCCTACACCAGGGTTGCAGGCCAAAACTACATTCTTATTAGCGTTAGCAATCCTGAACCTTTTTGATTTCTCCCAGCTTCAGGCCTGCCTGCTCCAGCATGCCCTTAGCTTCGTCAATGGATTTGCCGATAATATTTGGAACCGGCTTATCGCCTTCGTTAATTACCAGATCGATGGCAGTTCCTTTGGGAGCCTTGTCCAGGCCCTTCGGCGACTGGCTGAGTACAGCGCCGATTTTACCGCCGTCCACATGCTTGCGCGTCACCTGGCCGACCTTAAAGCCTGCATCCGCCAGCTGCTGCTCCGCCTTCGACAGCGACATGCCTGTAACATCAGGCACTGCCTTCAGCTCCGCGCCCTTACAGATGGTCAGGATAATAAGGCTGCCCTGCTTACGTTTTTCGCCGGCCTTCGGAGACTGCTCCATAACAGTACCGGCTTAAACTTATCAGGATCGCCGTATTTTTCCTCCAGCTCTACCTTAAACTGCTTTTCCTCCAGCAGCTTCTGTGCTTCTACTACCGTCATATTGGTAACATTAGGCACCTCAATCTCCGCCAGATTGCGGTTAAAGATAAAGTGCGCTACCAGTGAAATTGCTACTACCGCAGCAGTAATCATTACTATCAGTTTGGTATAATTCAGCTTTTTCTTAACCACCGGTTTTTCATCCCCTGCTTTTTCGGAAGGCATTGCTTCCTGCTTTTCCTGAATTTTTTCCGGCTCTTGTGTTACAGCCGGAGTTACCTGCTTCGGCGGTAGCTCACTGCGCACCGGCTTCATAATCACCGTAGCACCGTCATCATGGCTATCGACAACATTGCCGTTGGACTTCACCGCGCCCAGCTCCTGATGATAGTCCTCGCTGCTGAACGGGAAGAGCTTCATCTTCAGGTTCAGCAAATCGCGTCGCATCTGTCCGGCGTTAGCGTATCTGTCCTCACAGCGCTTCGCCAGCGCCTTATTCATAATCTCCTGCATGCCCTCGGGAACATTATCCATGTAGTCCTTCAGCTGCGGCACAGGCTTTTCTACATGCATCATAGCAACAGAAACAGCCGTTGTACCAACGTAAGGAACCTCACCCGTAAGCATTTCGAAGAGCACTATGCCCAAGGAATAGACATCGCTGCTGGCAGTAATCTTACCGCCACAGGCCTGCTCCGGTGAAATATAATGCACTGACCCCATCACCGATTTGGAATAAACCATCGTCTGATTCGTGACCATTTTGGCAATACCGAAATCAGCGATTTTAGGATTCATATTTTTATCAATCAAAATATTCTGCGGCTTGATATCACAGTGAATAATGTTATGGCTGTGAGCATGCTGCAGTGCATCGGCAAGTCGCACAGCGATTTCCAGCACAGTATTCAGGCTCAGCTTATGCTCCTTCATATACTCCTTCAGAGTAACACCTCAACATATTCCATAACTATATACTGATTGCTGCCCTCCGACACAACATCATAGATATTGATGATATACGGATGCACCAGGCGCGCCGCGGATTTCGCCTCCCGTCGGAATTGCTCCAGCAGCTCGTTGTCCTCGAGGAACTGGTCGCGCAGCATTTTCACGGCTACATTACGATCCAAAAGCTGGTCGTGGGCCAAAAAGACTTCGGCCATACCGCCATAGCCAATCGGACGAATAATCTCATAGCGTCCGTTCAAGATGGTCTTGCCATTTTTATCCATTACAGCTTTCCTCCTCCTGCGTAGTTAAATCAATCAGAATCAGAGACACATTATCGCGTCCGCCGTTGTCCAGGCTCTGCTCCAGCAGCTTGTCAGCAGCCTGCTCCGGATCTGCACAGCCGATTATTTGGCTGATTTCGGCAGCACGTAGCATGTCGGACAGACCGTCGCTGCACAGCAGCAGCCTGTCACCCTCCTGCAGACTGAAGCTGAAGAAATCAGCATTGACTGTTTCCTCGACACCCAGGGCTTGCAGCAAAATATTGCGCTGCGGATGTACAAAGGCTTCCTCGTCCGTGATTTTTCCCTGTTCCTTTAAATCTGCTACCAGTGTATGGTCATGCGTCAGCTGCTCCAGCTTGTCGTTGCGGAACAGATACAGTCTGCTGTCGCCTACATGGCAGCAGTAGCCGTGCCCGTCCCCCGGCAGATAAAGCGCTGTCATCGTCGTTCCCATGCCGGAATAGCTTTCGTTGCTTACCGCCATTTTATAAACGTGCGTATTGGCCTTGTCAAAGGCCTCCAGCATAACCTTACGGATATTCTGTTCCTCCTGCTCATGGCGCAGGCTGTGTGTTGCAGCCTCAAAGGCTTGATAGTAGACCTGCTGGCGATTTCGCCTGCCGCATAGCCACCCATACCATCTGCTACAGCAAAAAGATACGGCTCGCGCACCAGCAGCGCATCTTCATTATTCTCTCTGACCAGGCCCACATGGGTTCTGCTGATTACCTGCATTATTTTTGCTCCTGTTCCTTAGCAAATTTAGCCCGCAGCTGACCGCAGGCCGCATCAATATCCTTGCCCATCTCCTTACGAACGGTAGCGTTAATCCTGTTTTTCTGCAAGATGCGCAAAAAGCGTTCTACTGCCGCTTTGGACGGACGCTCAAAGCCCTGCTCCGGTACCGGGTTGGCCGGTATCAGATTAACGGATGCCTGCTTATAGCGCAGGTAATTGCTCAAAAGCTCCGCGTCCTGCGGACTGTCATTTTTTCCCTTCAACAGAATATATTCATATGTTATCTGCCTGCCGCTGGCTTTGCTGTAGCTTTCGGCAGCTGTCAGGACATCCACGAAGGGATAACCCTTGTTGACAGGCATCAGCGCCGTACGCAGCTCGTTTTTGACTGCGTGCAGCGAAATTGCCAGATTAATCGGCTTGCCCTGCTCCTCCAGGCGTTTAATGCCCGGAATAATGCCGCAGGTGGAAAGCGTCATGTTGCGGTAGCTCATGTTGCAGGTGTCCTCGCGGTGCAGAAAATCCAGCGCCTGCAAAACGCTGTCAAAGTTCAGCATCGGTTCACCGCTGCCCATAACCACCACTCTGCTCACCATCGCTCCCCGCTCACGCAGGCGCTCGTTGAACAGGTAAACCTGAGCCACGATTTCTGCAGCCGTCAGATTGCGTACAGCGCCCTTCAGGCCGCTGGCGCAGAAGGCGCAGTGCATATCGCAGCCGACCTGGCTGGAAACGCACACGCTGTAGCCGTAATCATGGTGCATCAGAACAGTTTCTACCGAATTGCCGTCCGGCAAGCCCAAGAGCAGCTTGCTCGTCATGCCGTCAGAGGAATTCTGCTCACGCAAAATTTTCAGACTGCGCGGCAGCACGGTAAATTTTTCCTGCAGCACGGCGATATCGGCCTTGCTCAGGTTGTGCATAGCGGCAAAATCAAAGACCGACTTTTGGTACAGCCATTGAAATACCTGCTTGGCACGAAACTTTTTCAAGCCTGCCGCCACAAATAATTCTTGTAATTCTTCTATTGGTAAAGCAAAAATATCTTGCATTCTCTTACCTCTATATTACTGCTTTTTCATCAGCTTACAGATATAAAAGCCGTCAATGCCGTCATTCTGCGGCAGAAGCTGCAGCTCCTGTACCTGCTCACCCGTAAGCGGATGCGTGAATTCCACGCGTTGCCATTCGGGATGCTGCGCTAAAAACTCTTCTACCAGATAATGGTTTTCGCTCTGCTCAATCGTACAGGTGCTGTACACCAGAGTGCCGCCATCCTTCACGTACTGTGCGGCATTCTTTAAAATTGCCAGCTGCAGCGGCGGGAACAGCTTCAAGTCCTTACGCTGCTTGCGCCAGCGTGCTTCCGCACGGCGGCGCAGCACTCCCAGACCGGAGCAGGGTGCGTCCACCAGTACGCGGTCAAAGGCGCCCAGCCATTCGCTGCGCAGCTGCAGAGCATCGTTCTGCAGTGCTTTGACGCTCTTCATACCCAGACGGGCAGCGTTTTCGGCAATCAGCTCCAGCTTGTGCTCGTGGATGTCGCAGGCGATAACCTCGCCCTTATCCTGCATAAGCTGTGCCACGTGCGTTGCCTTGCCGCCGGGAGCGCTGCACATATCCAGCACGCGCATTCCGGGCTGCGGTGCCAGCACCGGCGCTACCAGCATGGAGCTTTCGTCCTGAAATATAAAAATGCTGCGGCAGTGCCGCCAAAAGTGTATGCAACGACGGCAGATGCTCTGCCACAATGCCATAGGGACTCCATTCGGAAGCACGCACCTGCGCACCCATTTCCGTCAGATCAGCCAGCAGCTTGTCACGCGTAGTCACCAGCGTATTAACACGCAGGCACACCGGCGCAGCGTATTATCAAATTCCAGCAGACGCTCGGTGCCGCCGCGTCCCCACGGTCCCAGCCAGCGTTTCACCAGCCAGCGCGGATGGTAATACTTTAGCGACAGATAATCGGCATCCTGCTTTTCGGCATCGGGCAGGACGAACGCGCCTGCCTCCTGCTTACGCAACAGACCGCGCAGAACGCCGTTGACGAACTTGGCGCTGCCTCATGGCTCACCGAGCGTGCCAGCTTCACAGCCTCGTTTACTGCCGCCGACGCAGGAATACGCGTCATATACAGCAGCTGATATGTACTGATGCGCAGTATCGCTAAAATATCACCGGCCACCTTGTCCAGCGGACGGCTAACGCACTGCGCCAGATACCAGTCCAGCGTACCGCTGGCCTTTACAGTGCCGTAGACCAGCTCCGTTGCCAGCCTTCTGTCAAGGTCGCTAAGTCTGCTGCCACGCAGATACTGGTTCAGCGCGATATTCGTATAAGCGCCGTCCTCCAACACCATACGCACCAAAAGCGCCGCTGCTCCGCGGGCGCTCTCAGGATAATTTGCTTTTTGTTCCTTCCGCATGCTTTGTTTCTTCCTCATCATCTTCCATAAATGCTAAAATTGCTGCTTCCAGCTTATCAATATCTACCCGCGTATTAAAGCAGGGACCAAAGGGACGCTCGTTTAAAACGCCCAGCACCGGCAGCGGGAACACGTCCTGAATGCCGCTGGTCAGATCACGCTCGCAGGCCACAGCCACAATAGCCTTTGGTCTTGCCTGCTTAACCATCTGCCTTGCCAGCGTACCGCCTGTAGCCACGGCAAAATGGCAGCCGTACTTGTGCGCCAACCCTAGCATAGCACCTACACTGCAGCGTCCGCACTGACGGCAGTTCTCTACATTACGGGTTATCTTATGTAACGCAGGTATCCAGCTGGATACAATGCGGTGTTAAAATCATAATTCGGTTAGCAGGCACCTTCACCTTATGCTGCAGCACCAGATTGTTGCTGACCTCGATAAAGGACTGCTCAATGCGGTCACGGGGAATGTTAAATAAGCGTCCCAATACTACCGCAAAGGGGAAAAGAATATTAATCGCCTTCCACGCCCAAAAATACAAAATCTTGAGTACCGGTATTCCCAACAGCGCCATAACAATTCCCAGAACGCCGCTGAGCATTGCCAACACTATAAGTACGCCGAAAAAGCCGAAGACTATCGGCAGAAAACGGCTGATTTCATAAAGCCCCGGAAAGGTTACCTTCCAGACCACATAAAACATCAACGCGCCTAATACGGCGCTGATGGAGGTCAGAGCCATAAATATACGTTTTTTGGGCTTAAATACACTGTCTTCGTTCATTAAAAGATTACTCCTTCAAATCACAGCCTGCTTCAGGCAAGCAGGTCGCCCTCCTGTACGCCGCGGCCGTTCAGGAAAACCTGCGCCGGCATACGTTTTTTGGATTCGGGCTGTACCTCGGTGATTTCCAGTACGCCCTCACCGCAAGCTACAAAGAAGCTGTGCTTGCCGGTTTCGATAACGGTACCGGCAGCAGCAGCGCTGCTTTTGTCAGTCATTTTGCTGCCCCAGATTTTCAAGCTCTTGCCGTTCGGCAGCTTGGTAAAGGTGCTGGGGTGCAGGGTTAAAGCCACGGATAAGGTTGTGTACCTCCTGCGCCGTTTTGCTCCAGTCGATATGCTCCATGCTGCGGTCGAGAAGTGTTGCATAGGTAGCCTGCTCGTTATCCTGCGGTTCCGCAACGGCAGTACCTGTTGCAATTTTGTCGATAACCTCAAGCAGCAACGCCGCACCCTGTTCACGCAGAGCGTCATGCAGCTCGCCCATTGTGGTATTTTCTGCGATAGGCACTACCACCTTATCCAGCATTGCGCCGGTATCCATGCCGATATCCATCTGCATAATTGTTACGCCCGATTCCTTTTCGCCCTTAATGATGGCATACTGAATCGGCGCCGCACCGCGATACTTAGGCAGCAGCGAAGCGTGTACGTTGATGCAACCGTATTTCGGCAGCTCCAGAATTTCCTTGCTCAAGAACTGACCGAAGGCAGCTACTACAATCAGCTCCGGCTGCAGCTCGTGCAGCAGCTCTACAAATTCAGGAGTCTTAACCTTTTGCGGCTGGTAAACAGTCAGGCCCTGCGCCAGCGCATATTCTTTAACCGGTGTTTGCAGCAGCTTGTTGCCGCGTCCCTTCGGACGATCCGGCTGAGTTACTACTGCCATAATTTCATGCTTGCCGCTTTCGCACAGCGCCTGCAGGCTGCCTACTGCGAAATCCGGTGTTCCCATAAATACTATACGCATTTGTTTTCCTCCGTATATCTTTTTTTCATATCTCGCTCAGGATTTATCTTACAGCATCCTCGGGATTTTCCTTCTGCTTAGGCGAAATGGTTTTAGCCTTGTCGATGAACAGAATGCCGTCCAGATGGTCCAGCTCATGCTGAATGCAGATAGCCAGCAGGCCGCTTGCAGAAAGCAGCATGCGTTGACCGGTTTTATCGGTGAATTCGCATTCCACATATTCGGAGCGCTCTACCTCGCCCTCATAATCAGGCACGGAAAGACAGCCCTCGCTGCCCAGCACCTTGCCCTCACGTTTAACAATCTCAGGGTTAATCAGTTCGTACAGGCCTTCGCCTACGTCAATAACTACTACGCGCTTGCTTACACCCACCTGCGGTGCTGCCAGGCCTTACGCCGTCGGCCGCATACATTGTTTCTGCCATATCGCGCAGCAAACGCTGCAATTTTTTATCTATACGCTCTACCGGTTGGGCCACCTCACGCAGCACCGGAGCGCCCGGCAATCACTATTTTTAACTTAGCCATTTTTGTTCCTCCTTGTAGCTATTCCAATAGTTCATTATAACACATTCTCACAAGAAAAAACAAATTCTCTGCGCAGGCTTCCTCATCATATTTAGGCAAAGTCAAAAAAGCCTTCTGCGTCAGGCGGATTTCCCGTCCGAAGCAGAAGGCCCTTAAGCTTTTTTGTTATTTATTTTTTATAATTGTTTTTATCTACCATACGGATACCGGTATTTACCAGCTTCTGTGCAGGCTTGCTGCCATCTTTTGCTGCAGCGGCGGCAGCCATCACAGCCTCATAGCCCATTTTGTACTGATTCTGTACGGCAACGGCAATACTATAGTTCTTGTCCTCCAAGCCCCAGTAAAGTCTTTTTGCCAAGGTCAAAACCGGTAACGGCAACATCCTTGCGACCTGCAGCCATTACAGCCTCCACGGTTGCATTTGGTGGAACCGTTGTTGCAGGCGATAATGCCCTTAACATTATGAGTGTTTTTAATTTTTTCGGCAACCAGCTTAGCAGCGCCTGCGTCATCACCGTAGTTAATAATATAATCATGTTCTATTTTCCAGCTTGCAGGAGCAAATTTACCCCAGTTTGCCATAATGCTGTTCAAGCGGTCGGCAATCGTAGTGCTGGCCAAAGTGCTGACATGCACCAGAACTGTTGCCTCCTCGGATTCCTTCACACCGTTAGCCTTCATCTGCTCTACCATCTGTTGGCAAACCTCGGCACCGGCCTCCAGGTTGTTGGTAAGGAAAGCTGCATCGTAATCATTGCTGCTCAAATGCAGTATCAACCAAAAAATACCGGCAGCTTCTGCTCGCGCAGTGTTTTCGCACTTGCCGTCATATTGGAGCTGTCCGCCGGAGCAAGAATTACTGCGTCTGCTTTTTTTGCCGGGAAGCTCTTTGACCATATCGCGCTGCAGCTCCCAGTCGCCGTCTTCATAACGCCGCCGACATAAACGTTAACGTCAGCCTTAGCTGCTCCGTCCTTAATGCCACGGATAACATCCTCCCAATAGTTACCCTTCATAACCTTGAGCACAGCATAGACATTTTTTGCGTCCTTCCTTAATTTCTGTTACAGGCTCAAAATCCTGCTTGGTTTTGGCGTTCATAACCTTTTGTGTCACCGCGCCCTGCTGTGCGTCATTGCCGCCGCAGCCGGCAACGCCTACCAGCAGAAGGAGAGCCATCCCGATGGATATCGCTTTTTTCTTTCCTAACATGGACAATCCTCCTAAAATCCTGCCCTTGCGGGCATGTACTGCAATCGTGAAACAGTTATAGAAAACCTTGTATATTATATCGTATTGCAATTTCCAGATTCAAACCTGTTATTTTAGAGGTTTTTTCTTTATTTTCTACGTTTTTTACTTCTTTTTTCACGTTTTCTTCATTTGACTGGCTAGTCAAAA
>ENA-OQED01000814-OQED01000814.1-human-gut-metagenome-genome-assembly--contig:-NODE-814-length-12114-cov-0.907984_pt1 | contig 12114 bp, 15 predicted proteins | sample MGYA00242790_ERZ504625 | MGnify/ENA primary metagenome ERZ504625 (study PRJEB26092, sample SAMD00036345) | human gut metagenome | host: Homo sapiens | study: EMG produced TPA metagenomics assembly of...
TTTGTAGCGAAGTTATATGAAGCTAATTTCCATTTAGTAATTTCAATTATCCAATTATATTCATACCAGTAATTATTTAATAGTTGCTTTGCCCCCCCGCACATATTTTGCTTTATGCAACAGAGTCTTTACAGTATCTTTTAAATACCTTTCCGGATAACATTTTCTTACAGCGTTTTTAAATTTGCATCCTTTGTTCAGTTCCCTAAAAAATGCTTCTCGTTGCTGTGGTTTTTGAGCTGGATGCTGTAACTGGTGGTTGTGTTCGATTGCTCTTTTCAATTCAACATCTTTAAGAACTAAATCCGACTGCTCTATAAGTTTCTTTCCCTTCTCGCTTTGACACAGTATCAAGGAAACACCTTTATCCTGAATTTTCTTTTCTAGTTCACTTCCCCATGAATCCCCAAGTGTGATGTCTCCTGCTCTACCAAGTTGCGCATAATTACATTGATAACAATTTTCTGTATACGATGTCGAATTCAAAAACGTCATCAAATAATTATCTGTTACTGTCGGAACAGCAAATTGCTTTCCATTTTGTTCTAGCTTAAAACTATTTTTTACTCGAAATTTTATCCTTTCAATATCTACCAGCTTAATATCATAGTCATCCAAAAATTTCTCCAGAATTTTAGGAGAAGGCGTTCCGTGACAAATCAAATCAATCGTATATAAATTATGATGATTTTTAGTATAATGTTTCGCAGCAGCAACCTGACATGGCAAACCAACAAAAGAATCTTTTCCCCATCTTTAAGCCGCTCTAACACTTTTTTATAGATTCCCCCCGGGTTACTTTTCACATACTTTGAGCCAAGAAACTTGCCCACTTCTCCTTCTGTTTCAGCAAAGTCAAACTCAAATCGGCCCGAATGGAAAGTACAGCTACAAACAACGCCTCCGTTTCTAATAAAAGCGCGCTCTATTGCTGTAGCAAGTCCTCCAGACGATGATTCTTCTCGAATGTTCTCGTCTGCGGCCCATCCTTGATTCCAACAAATCGGCTTTACCAGCATTAGTTCGTGATTATTTTGACACGCTTTATGGCAAGCATTGCAATTAATGCATTTTCCAAATCAATTATTGCATTATATTCTATCATCGAATCAATCGACTCGTATTGCGCCTTTAGGACAAATATCAATGCATTCCATACACCCTGTGCATTTTCCTTTTTCACACACCGTAATCATATCATTGTTTCCCTTTTAATTTCAGCAATTTTTTTAACATCGGAGACCAAACATCCGAAAACGAATATATCGCAATCAGCATCAAAGCACATTGGAGCGTGAGCCCAAACAAATTGTCTACAAACATTAGGCATGCCGACAGAATCAGAATTGCGCTTCCAACTATAAATTCTTTATTTTTTATATTATATCGAATATATTTTCGTGTATGGAAGAGCCTAAACACAAATACAAGCATATAGCTAATACATGTGGCAATTGCCGCCCCATAAACACCAATCAACGGAATCAATGCTAAATTCATTACGATATTAAATATCGCGCCAAACATACCGGAAAAAAGATATCCAAAGCTATCCTTATGAACTGTGTAACTGGTTGCCATAAATGTGGCCAATGTCAAATACACACATCCAACTGTTAGAAAAGGTGTATATTTCCAAGCGACATAATACTCCTTTGCAACATATATACTCAGGAAAGGTTTCATAAAAGTAATCAGTCCGATGCCAATTAACATAACAATTCCGATTAATGTTCTAAAGATTTTGTTGTTATACTCATTTTCATCTTCTGTTCCTTCTTCCCGAATTGCAGAATAACTCCACGCCTGGTTAAAAATTGTTGTGAGCGTAGACACCAATGTTGGAAGTTTATATGAAACCGCATAGATGCCGTTAGCAGCAATTCCAACCATACTGGACACCATAACACGATCAGATGAATTCATAATCCACCACATAAACGAATTGGGGATTAGAACAATCGAATATCTGATCATTCGTTGCAGCAGTTTTTTTATCAACTCCCGAAAAGGAAAATGATCGGTATCCTTTTCCCATTATTAAGGCATATGTTGCCGTAAGGATATTCGCAATAATGTATGCGTTTAAATATCCCTCAATTCCGCCCTTAAACACCACGAGGAACAATATATTCAGTGCTGCAATAAAGAAAGTGTGGAGAACATTTCCAATTGAATAATAGACAAGCAATTCCTTTCCGCGCAAATCACATAAATAAAGTTGGCTCGCCGCTAAAGAAATCACATAAAAATACACAAATACCGAATACTGTGAAATTCTGTTAAATGAATGACATATCGGAAAAATCACCAACCCAACAACCATTCCTATCAACAGAAGATTTGTCCCTATTTGTGTGATTTTATCCTTGTTTGCATCCTTATCAAGCGCAAACCGCATAACCGATTCACAGATGTTCAACGTAAGAACTGGAGCCGCAACTGTTCCAACTGTTGCAATCAAATCAACTACACCGTATTCTGTTGTTGTAAGGGCATTTGTATATAGTGGAATCAGGAAAAAAGAAATCAACTTTGATCCCAGATTCCCCAATGTAAAAATCATTGTGTTTTTTATCAAATAACTATTTCTGCTATTCCCCATGACTAGCCAATTTCTCCCGAATTATCAATGTTGTTTCATCAAATGCCTTGATGCCTTTTGGCTTTCTTTCTTTGCATAAATTTTCTCTCCACGAGTAGTATAATATTGGAAACGGTACCAGCAATCTTAAACACTTACGGAGAAAAAATCTGGATCACCAAGGACAGTGCACATGCAAACCTTTAACCTGCCTCACAATCCGGCTCGTTTCGTCAGGTCTAATTGAAAATGTCCATCAACACATAACCCCAATGCACAGCCATTTCATTTTATGTATTGCGTATATAAAAGTGAAAATTCGCTTGATTCGTCTGTTCAAAACGCCACTCATAGATTTTCTTTTAAATATTCCAAAGACTTTTTTCTTTCTGAACTTAAGATTTCGTCAATCTTCACCTTATCTAAATTTTTATCCAGGACAGCACCCAACTCCGAAATTTCTGTAACCACATGGTCTTTGATTTGCAGGCGTCTCGTCAAATCCCCAAGTTTGTTTCGGTTGCTTTCCCGAATTATAATTGCCAATCGCTTTCCAAATTTTGCACCAAAAAGAGCCCATGAAAGGTATCTGTAATAATGCATTCCGCCTCCTGAAACGCTCGTAAAAGTTCAAATGGCTTTAGGGGCTTGTTCAAAGGAATCCATTCCTGCTCACCAAACGGGGCAATCATCTTTAAATTTCGCTTATCGCAATAATCTCTTATTGCTCGTATTTCTTCGGGTGAGCTAATTCGGTTGCTATATGCGTAGATGATACAATATCTTGCAGGCAGTTTATACTCCAACTTTGCCTGAGCAATCTCTGCTGTAAAATCACCAACTGCAACAGGATCCAAGTTGTATACAAACTCTTTCGAGGAAAGGTTCTGAATAAAATGGGCTGTATTTGTATCCCGAACCGAGATGGCTGAAAGTTTTCCAAGTGCTTCAGAAATCGCTTTTTTCAATTCTTCCGAAAGCATTTCTACCCTTGTAAAACCACAACTCGCCGCATAAGTTATAACATTATCGGCATTTTGTACATTGCCAAAAAGCTGCTGTGAAAATCCCCACTCAACTTTCTGCAAACAGTTAAAAACCTCATCGCTTCCAATCACACAATCATCATATTGTGTATCCGCATCAGATGTGTTCAACTCAGTAGAATTTCGGAACTCAGAAAAGATTTTTTTCATCCGAGTTTGTACAACTTTGCCTCTGATGCGCGCCACAAGTTTTTTGCAAGAATGCTGCTTCTGATTTTTACGTGCCGCATTTCTCGCAACATCCCTTTCTGCACACTGTAAGTTCAGTTTTTCATTTTTGCCCTTCTCGATGTCAGCAAAAAAGACTTCAAATCCAAGACTTTCAATCATCTTTTTCAACGAGTATGCCTGCAACACAGATCCGTAATTGTCAACCTGTTGCATCGATATTATTTCAACTTTTTTCATGTTTTTCCTCTTCTAGACAATTTATAAAATTGACATAATCAAATTGATCGATGCAGCGTTTTCCTGTGATGGAAATCGTCCTATATAGATTCTTTCTGCTTGCATCGTAGTTTTTCAAATAGACAGCACTCATTATGCCTTCCACCGGCTCCGGCACAAATACGACCTTATGCGCATAGGGCAAGGCGTCGAACCGCTTCAGCAGCTTGTACCCCCCCCCCGCATAATTGGAGAGCATAACACCCATGTTGTTTTTGTCGATACGCTGTTTTCGCTCGTTCCATTTCTCAATAGCTTCGGCAAAGCTCTTATAGTGCATGAAGTAAATCTTTATCCCAAGAGCACCAACGCCGACCGGGTAGTCCTTCCCGCTGTCCTTCACTTCCTGAATGGGCGTGTCGATAAATTCGTCAAAATTCTCGAGTGCCTTCACGAAATCCTCCGGCGTCAGGAACAGATTGATGAATGGGCTCCGGAACTGCAGCCCCAGCCAATGATAAATAAATCCGCCTGCGCAGTTGCTACAAATCAAAGTCGGCGTTGTATTGTTCAGCCGCTCTCGATTTTTTGCATTGATTTTGTCATGCAGGAAGTTCAAGACTCTCTTCTGAATCCCCATAGAAAACACCTCACAATACAATTCCAAACAATCTATATGCCAGTTTAACATCCAGCATGGCCACACGTGTGAGTGCCTTTCCCTTCTTTGACACCGGTGCGTTCAGATACGATTTTCCATAGTTCCGGTAAAGCTGTTGGAATTCGTCCAGCACCGCTTTATTTTTTATATCCCGCTTTTGCCATCAGCATCAGGCATTGGTTGCAGGCATAGACAATGCCAGTCTCCGCCTCTTTTTGCAGGCTGGGATAATGCGCAAAAACAAAGGCAAGCTGCTCTTTTTTCCCTGTATGCTGTCCAACCGCTTCTCCGAAAATCCGCTTGTCGTGATACTGTTTGGGCTTTTCCGATAAAGATAGCCCACTTGGGTAGTCGCTACAATACGGGATGCCTTATCTACTACTTTATAGGTCGTAAAGACATCTTCATGGTATTTCCCGACCGGGTAGCTGACATCGTCAAACAGCTCACGCCGGTAGACTTTTGCCCATGCAGTCGTACCGATTTCAGAGCCGAGCAGAAACTTCTGCATCTGCTGTATCGGGTCATCATAGACATTGACCTTTGCGATATCATCAGGCAAAGGGACCTCTGCCCACTGCGCATCTGCTTCACAGCGCACATTAGAAAATGCGATAAAATCAGCTTGATAATGTTCTGCCAGCTCCAATGCCGTGCTGATAAAGCCCGGAGCAAGCATGTCGTCACTGTCAACAAAGGTGATAAAATCGCCTTTTGCAGCTTCGATTCCGGTGTTCCGTGCCGCCGACAGCCCAGCGTTTTCCTGATGGATGACCTTCACACAGCTGTATTCTGCTGCATACCGGTCACACAGTGTGCCACTGTTATCCGTAGAGCCATCGTCTATCAGAATGACTTCCATATCGCTGATGTTCTGTGCCAAAATGGACCTCATACAGTCAGCCAGATATTTTGACACATTATAAACAGGGACAACAACGCTAACCATATTTATCCATCTCCTTTATGCCCAGAAAGGCAAATATGCATATTGTGCCGTTGAAGCCGCTTTCAAAAATAGAACTATCATTCCTGCAACTACTCCCGTTGTATATATACTTTTTGTTGCTCCACTCCAAAGCCCACAGGATTTGGAAAATAATAATATAAGGAATGGTTGAAAAAGCATTGACAAACGCTGTGCGCCATCAAACGACAATCCTATAATATTAATGCTGACATAACACAGTGAAAAAAGCATGACTTCAAAATCTATGTGATGCTCCTTTTTACTCCAATCCAATCGGAACGCAGAGAGTAAAATAATTGCAAGCACAATAACCCAAACAATAACAATACCGTTTGCCTCATTGATTTTCCATCGTCCATTACCATACCGCACTGCATAAATGGGAAACCATCGAAGAATAATTGGAAGAAATGCGGCTCCGACAACTCCAACCACCATCATTACTATGGTACTGATGATAATAGACTTTCTTCCCGCTGGTATTTTTTCGAAGATAACCGCCAAAAAAAAGACACAACAAGATACATGAAATGTGCAAGCGAGAAGCACGCCAATGACAAATCTTTTCCAATTTCCTTTTTTTAATTCTACCCACGCAATGCAGCAAAGACCAACACCAATTCCCTGCCGCAAAACATTAATTGAGAGAAGATATGAACCAACAGCCAAAAACGAAAAGACCGAAACAATCACGTTGCCTTCTATATAAGTGCTTGCTAATTTGTAGATGCCGTATACAAAAATACCAGCGCACAACGCTATGAAGAGTTGTGTGGAGACCATTAAATCGCCACAAATTTTTTCAAGAATCATAAATCCTTTTTCTGTGGTAAAAAAATGATGATCCCATTCACCTTTAATGAGGCCTTCCCAACTCATCTCTCGAACCGCCTCATAGTATTTTATGTAACTGACAGTATCTACTCCAACCGTTTTATTTCGCAGGGCTGACAACAAAAAAATAGCCAGAAAAGACATAAACACGAAGAAATTCGAGCATTCGCTTTTCACATTTCCAACAGTGTATAGCACTGTTCCTTTTTTGTTACACACCAAAGTAACAATATATAAACAATAAGAATTACGTACGCACTCATACTGGTGTTTTAACGCCTTTCTGTTTTTTTGCGTTTTTTAAATAAACCTCTTCGATTTTCTCAAAGCACTGATTCAGCTCATACGTCTCGCAGACAAACTTCCGTCCGGCTTGGCCAAACTCATGCCGCTTATCTGCATCCATATACATTTCAAACATGGCCTGTGCCAGCTCCTGCGGGTGCTTGCGCGGGACCACAACGCTGGTTTTTCCCGGCACAGTTGCTTCCATCAGTCCCGGAATATCACTGATGATAACAGGCGTACAGCACGCCTGCGCCTCAACCGCCGAAACGCCAAACGACTCCGACTCCGACGGGAGTATACCACAATCCATGCTCGCCCATGCAAGAGCCGCCTGTTCCTGCGGAATGAACCCTATCCAATTTGTGATATTCTCGATGCCAAGCTCTTTTGCAAGGGCTTTATATTCGTTTTCCTGCGGTCCCTTTCCTGCGATTCGGAGCTGTACCGGCACTTCCGGGTGCTGCTTTTTCAGCAATGCAGTTGCCCGGAGCAATGTTGCAATGCCATATTTGTCCGAAAGCGATTTCACTGTACCGATGACATAATCCCGGCCGTTCTTGGTGTTGACAGCATCATACCTTTTCCCCGGTGTCTTATCCGGTGAAAACAACTCACAGTCCACGCCAAACGGTGTGATAGTAAATGGTTTTCGGGTATACTGAGATGCTTCTTTTGCCATTGCCTTACTTGTGGAGAGAAGATAAGCTGCTCTGTTCAGGCTGAACTGGAGCATCATCCGGTGAAGGATACTCTTCTTGGGAAAATCGTATACATCCGACCCCCACACGGACAGATAGTAAGGCGGAAGACCGGCCAGTGCGGCAACGGTCCATAGCTGGTTGCATAGTGTGCATTGATCACATCCGGCTTTATTTCATTTACGATTTCGTGAACTTTTCTTGCCTGAAACAGATATTTGAGCTTTTGCGCGTCACTTCCGCGCACGCCTGCACCGCTGTTGATATAATGAACTGTGCAGCCCTCTATTTCACCTTCTGTAAAAGAGATCGCATCGACCTGGTGCCCACGATTCCGGAACCAGTGGCACCATTTTTGGGTATGATAATTATTTGCGGGCGCAATAAAACATATTTTCATGGGTTTGATTCCTCAGTTTTTACAGAGTCCGAACCAGCACATCTGCAATTCTCTCACACGCATGACCGTCGCCATACGGGTTGCTTGCTTTGCTCATTGCATCATACTCTTCTTTGTCGGAAAGCAGACGACTGAATTCGTTATAAATGGTTTTTTCTTCGGTGCCGACCAGTTTCAAGGTTCCCGCTGCAATGCCTTCTGGACGTTCCGTCGTGTCACGCATAACGAGAACCGGCTTGCCGAGAGACGGCGCCTCCTCCTGAATTCCACCAGAGTCAGTGAGAATCAGGTAACTACGGCTCAGGAAGTTATGGAAATCCAAAACATCCAGTGGTTCGATAATGTGGATGCGGTCATCGCCACCAAGGAACTCATCTGCAATTTCACGCACAACCGGGTTCATGTGGATTGGATAAACTGCCTCACATCCGGATGCTCATCCATCACATGGCGAATTGCCTTGAACATATGACGCATCGGCTCTCCAAGGTTTTCGCGGCGATGTGCAGTAATCATAATCAGACGGCTACCCTTTGCCCATTCCAGCTCAGGGTGAGAGTAGCTCTCACGCACAGTGGTTTTCAGCGCATCAATTGCCGTATTACCGGTAACATAGATGCTATCCGGATTTTTGCCTTCCTTCAGCAGATTCTGTTTAGAAAGTTCAGTGGGGGCAAAGTTAAACTTGCTGATGATGGAAACAGCCTGACGGTTGAATTCTTCCGGGTACGGGCTATAAATATTGTAAGTACGCAGACCAGCCTCAACGTGACCAACAGGAATCTGCAAATAGAAGCAGGCCAACGCAGTCACAAAAGTCGTAGAAGTGTCGCCGTGAACCAGAACGACATCAGGTTTTTCTTTTTCCAAAACTTCCTTGATGCGATTCAAAATATTGGTAGTTACATCGAACAGAGTCTGCTTGTCCTTCATAATAGACAGATCGTAGTCAGGCGTGACATCAAAGGCTTCAAGAACCATATCAAGCATTTGGCGGTGCTGTCCTGTCACACATACCACGGTCTGCAGTTCTTTCCGCTTCTTCAGCTCATTGACAAGCGGGCACATTTTGATTGCTTCCGGTCTGGTACCGAAAACGAGCATTACTTTTTTCATAATATATAGTCTCCAAAAGAAAAGGCTGTGCAGAATTTGATCTGCCCTTTCTGCACAGCACTTCTCATCATATTTTAAATGTGATACACGCCCGGCAGATCAATGATATTATGGCAATCCAGGACTACCTTGCCAGACAGCTTGTCCACATTCTCGCGGATTTCGGTGTGCTTAACCATGACGACAACCATATCAACATCTGCAAGGAAAGTGTCTAGATCATGATACTGATTCTTGACCACATCCTTTGTAATAAACGGGTCGTAAACCTTCAAACCGGTTGCCAAATGGCGTTCCTGGCTCTCCAGCAACTGCAGCGTGGGGGACTCACGCATATCATCCACATTCTCTTTGTAGGTCAAGCCATAGAGACCAACGCGGCTCACATCCGTAAGACCCTTTTCCTTCATGATCTCATAGATACGGTTCAGCACGAAGTCCGGCATACCGTCATTGGTCTTCATGGACTCGTCAATGACCTTTGCCAGAGACGGATAGTCACCAACAAGGAACCAAGGATCAACGCTGATGCAGTGACCACCAACACCGGGACCCGGCTGCAGGATGTTTACGCGAGGATGCATATTGCAAATCTTGATGATCTCATAGACATCCATATTGTCGTGACGGCAGATTTTTGCCAGTTCGTTTGCAAAGGCGATGTTGACCGCACGGAAGGTATTCTCAACAACCTTAGTCATCTCTGCAGTACGGATATCTGTCACAACAATCTCGCCCTGGCAGAAAGAAGAATACAGAGTCTTCACCTTCTCACCAATCGCCTTATCATCAGCACCAATCGTGCGGTTATTGTGCAGCAGCTCGTAAACCATGTTGCCGGGGATGATACGCTCCGGAGCATGGACGAGATTGATATCCTCACCAATCTTGAAACCATTCTCTTCAATCACCGGGCGAACATACTTGTCGATGGTTCCCGGAGAAACAGTGGACTCGATAACCACGGTAGCCCCCTTCGGGCAGACACGCATAACGTCTTTAACAGCCTCAACAACGTAGCAGGCATCAACCTTCTTGCTGAACTTATCATACGGTGTAGGAACAGACACGATGTAAGTATCGGTGACCTGATATTCGGTAGTAAACTTGATACCGGCATTCAAAGCATTCTGGAACAGTTCATCCAGTCCCTTTTCCTTGAAAGTGGTTTTACCTGCATTCAAGGTAGCAACCAGCTCCTTATTATAGTCAGTACCGATAACCTCTACGCCGTGAGATGCCATCATCAAAGCAGTAGGCAAACCAATGTAACCCAGACCAATTACGTTAACCATTATTCTTTCCTCCGTCATTAGTTCAGCAATTCGTGCAACCGCTTTTCAAAAGCAATCGCAATCTGTTGCCGCGAATATTTTTCATGCATCAATTTTCTTGCTTCAGTGCGATGCTCACTGTATTTAGAATAGTTCTCGACCATTTCATCGAAAACTCCCGCAAGCTGTTCCGTATGATCCGGAGAGACACATCTGCCCATCTCCGATTCGTTTACAATGTCACAAGAGTCACCTTCTGCGACAAGCAACACAGGACAACCAATTCCGAGTGCTTCATACACCTTTGTTGGAATGCTGTCCTTCATATTAGAGTTCTTCAAAGGGATAAAACTCATCTTCGCATATGACAGAAGCGTAAACACCTTCTCATGCGGAAGCACTCCGCAGAAACGGACATTATCAAGCCCGCGCTCCTTTGCCTGCTGCTCCAGCACATCCTTTTCTGCGCCTTTACCAAAGAGCAAGAACTGGACTTCCTTATGCTTTGATTGCTCTGCCATATCCAACAGTGCTCCTAAGCCCTGCGCTAAGCCAATATTACCAACATAAACGCAGGTAAACTTCTTATCGAGTTCATATTGAGCAATCAAATCATTATCAATGGTACTGTTCTCAACACTCTCGTCAAAACCATTGCCGACAAGTTTCACCTTGTCCACATGAGCCTCTCCACCCTTAGCACCGCCAACTGAAATCACATGACCTTTGATTTTTTCAACTTTGCCAGGGGAAACGGTAGTCACCCAATCCGCATGCTTGTACATGAAGCGAGTAATCGTTCTGAACACTTTGCAATAGATGCTACCCTCTGTAAAGCTGCCCATTTCAAGTGCCACGTCCGGCCAGATATCGCGCACATCATATACCAGTTTTGCACCCTTACACTTTGCGATAATCCATCCGGGAATGCTTACCAGTGGAGGTGGCGAAGTCGTGATAACCACATCTACCTTGCCCGCCTTCATAGCAGTAAAAATGGATGTGATGCCAAAACTGAGGTTGTTAAGCATTCGCATTACTGTTGTTTTCTTTTTTCATGCGAATTGCCGGAGAATAGAGAATTTTCTCTCTTCGTGGCTCAATTTTTCCATTTCCCTTATTCGTGGAACTTGCTATCACCACAACCTCATCGCCTTGGTCGATGAAGGCATCGGCCATGGTGCGCATTCTATATGAACACGCCTGAGCTGTGGGATAGTATTCATCTGTGTGAATCAAAATCCTCATATATGTACAACCTCTTCTTTTCTGTCTTCCTCAAATAAACTTGTGCGCTTCACGCGCGTGTTATGTAGACTGCGGTGTGTACACCACAACTACTATTGGCCTATGACTATGTGTACACATCGCCTCTATCGGTGATTTTCAACCCCTTTGCTATGGAAAGACCTTTGTTTATTCCTGATGTCACGTTCTCGAAAAATCATTGTAGCATCAACACTTTTTCTGTGTTTTCTACGTTCATATCATCTCGGTGGACTCTGGCATAAACTCAACCTGCTGTAACAACCATCTGTGAGCCTTATTTCCGGCTCATCGTCCCGCAACAGTAACCGCTTCGTTTATGCCCGACTCCACAGAACCCATAAATATGCCGTAGTATCAATACTTTTCGATGTTTTTCTCATTCTTTCCGCTTCTGTGAACTCTGGTATAAACATCTCTTTACCGTAGCGTCCTAATGAGCAGCACATTCTTATCTTCAAGACCGATTTCAGTCTCAGATGATATTTTCATCGTCCTGCAAGGCTTCGCAGAATGATATTGTCATCGAAAGAACCTATGTTTATGCCTGATGTCACTTTTCTCGGTATTTTCGCTCGCTTTTTGTCTAT
>ENA-OQED01000815-OQED01000815.1-human-gut-metagenome-genome-assembly--contig:-NODE-815-length-12098-cov-0.802606_pt1 | contig 12098 bp, 10 predicted proteins | sample MGYA00242790_ERZ504625 | MGnify/ENA primary metagenome ERZ504625 (study PRJEB26092, sample SAMD00036345) | human gut metagenome | host: Homo sapiens | study: EMG produced TPA metagenomics assembly of...
TAATAATGATAAGAAGAAGCTGGTGGATGCGAATTTGCGGGCGCTTTCTACGTCATGCGCTCCCAGTTTACGGCTGATATTGCTGCCTGCGCCATGTCCGAACATGAAGCCGAAGGCATTGATAATAGCCATCAGGGCGAACACGACTCCTGTAGCACCGCTGACACTGGTTCCAAGCTGGCTTACAAAGAAGGTATCTGCCATATTGTATACACTGGTCACAAGCATACTGACTGTAGTTGGCAGTCCAAGTTGCAGCACCAGTTTGTTGACGGGGGTTTTTGTCATTTTATCATATTGTATCTGCGCACTATCTGTTTTCATAATATGTATACCTTTATATATAAGTGTGGGAAATAGAATAAAAGGCCCTCCTGTGATTTATTTTATCATAGAAAGGCCTTTTGAAAAGCGTTTTTATACTGTTCAGTTAAAAAAAGTTTACTTTGTTTTTACATAGCGGTGTTTATATTTATTTTTCTTCCAGGTCGATTGCTTCGAAAAGATCTCCAAGGGTTTCCAGTGCTGGAAGCAGTTTTGTTACACCGCAGGTGAAGAACAGGATGCGGATAACTTCAAAGATCTCATCAATGGTAGCGCCGTTTTCCAGAGCCAGTTTTCCATGGACTTTCATGGTGGTCTCTGTGGAGGTTGCAATTCCGACTGCCATGACGATCAGTTCTCTGTACTTTTTAGGAATAGAGATGTCTTTTTTGTTGCAGTTTACATACTGCTGATAGAACATATTGATCAGGTTCGGGTCATTTCCCATAACACGGTGGGAGTCTAAAAGTTTTCCTCCGCGGGCTTCTTTTAAAGTTTCCAGGATCTCTCTGGAACGCTCCAGCTTAGCTTCATCTGTCTGTTTCAACGTAATACCTTCTTTCATACATTTATACTTTTACATGGAATTTTGGCAAATTTCTGTAGTCTATTCTGATTTTATATAATGAGCGCAGGGCCCGTAAGCAGGTATATAGGGGTAATTTTACTGCAAGCCGTATTTAGCTTTCAGAAAATCTGGGGCATAGCCTGGGAAGAGGGCATAGGTGGACTATGTCTTCTTCTGTGCGGGCAAGTGAGCCAACTTCGGCTCTTGCTGTGTCCATTCCTGGAGCTAACTGGTCACCAGGACGGATGAATGCCGGTTTTTCATCTCCAAGGGCCTTTTCAAGAAGGGTTGGATCAATAGGGCCCGGTGGGCGTCCGTAGAGACCGCGGCAGTAGTCTTTTAATTCGCGGCTGACCATTGCATAACGGCTGCCGGTTAATACATTTGTAGTTGCCTGTGCACCGCACATCTGGCTGGATGGGGTGGCAAGAGGCGGATATCCCATATCGGCACGGACACGGGTTGCTTCTTCTAATACTTCTGGGAGGCGGTCATACAGTTTCATGGCTGTAAGCTGGCTTTCCAGGTTGGAGAGCATACCGCCTGGGATCTGATGCTGGAGACAGCCAACGTCTACACCTACCAGTTTGGTGCCGAAGTCTGCGTATTTGCGGCGAAGTTCAGCAAATTTTTTGTTGATGTCAGCGAACTGTCCAAGATCGATCTTCGGATCTCTGCTGGTTCCCTTTAAAGCTGCCAGGTAGCTTTCGATTGGCGGAAGGGATGGTCCCATGGACATAGAGGAAACACATACATCCAGTCCGTCTACACCGGCGCGGATGGCTTCCCAGTAAGCCATTTCTGCCATACCGCCTGTGCAGTGGCAGTGAAGATGTACCGGGATCTTAAGGGCTTTTTTCAAAGCGGTGATCAGTTCGTAGGCAGCTTCCGGTGTCATAAGTCCGGCCATATCTTCTACGTGCATCAGGGATGCACCCATCTGTTCCTGTTCTAAGGCATTCTGGACGAATACTTCTGTTGTATGGAATGGGCTTACATTATACTGAACGGAACCTCGATCTTTTTGCCTGCTTTTTTGATGGCTTTGAATGCGGTTTCGCAGTTTCTCAGGTCCTGAAGGGCATCGAAGGTAAGGAATACATCGATTCCGGCTTCTGCTGCCTGTGCGATGAAGGCTTCTACTACGTCATCTGGATATGCTTTGTAGCCAACCCAGGTTCTGGCCGCGGAGTACCATTTTTAATGGGGTTTTCTTTACGTATTTTTTAAAGGTTCTTACGCGCTCCCACGGATCGTCTTTCAGGAAACGGACTGCTACATCGAAGGTAGCGCCGCCCCACATTTCCATGGAGTCATATCCAACTGCGTCCATCTGCTCTAAGAGCGGGATCATATCTGCAGTGGTAAGACGGGTTGCAAAAAGAGACTGCTGTCCGTCGCGGAAATCTACACTGTTGAATTTAAGAGGAGTTCCTGCGCCTGCAAAGTCTGCTGCTCCGATTCCGGAAGGAGCAGAAAGTTCAGGAGCCTTTTTTTTGTTCCAGAACAAAATACCACACCTTTCATTTCGTAATAAGGATGTCACCGCAAGGTGACATGCTCCTTTGATTATTTATTATAGTTGTTTGCTGTTGACAGGTGGATCAAAGAGAAAACCTGTCGGGGAATGTTGGATTTTCTTGATTTTTTGGAGAATCGTTCTCTGGGTCAGTTTACAGTACCTGGAAAATGGCAGGTTCCGGCAGGAAATCAAAAAAAAGAATCCGGAGGGGCCAGGTACTGAAAGCTGGCCAGAGAACGGCAGGTACTGGCAGATGCAAAAGGGGAAGTATGCATGTCAGAAACCTGCAAAGGTTGAATCATGTAGGATATGTAATACTTAAGTCAAACGTTAAACTAAATCGTTAAAACAAGAATACTAAAAAAGAATGAGGTTGTCAAGAGGGAAAATGAAAAAACGTGAAAAAGAAGATTACGTGTTGTGGAAACTATAACATAGTAATGAGATAAAAAGACAGGAGCTGATATTTACAGCTCCTGCAAAAATAATAGATGACAAATGGATTATGAAAAACTCTCTCTCAGCATCAGTTTCGCATGTACTTTCACATGCTCTGATGACATATCATTGTTTAAAACTTTTTTTCTCATCAGGCGCAGAACCTGCTGACCGATCTCTTTGTTTGGCATTTCTACTACACTAAGGGATGGGACATAGTAGGAAGCAGCTTCCGGATCCAACATACCAATGGAGAGAAGTTCTGCATCTCCCGGAACTGAGATCCCTTCTTCATGGAAAGCTCTTAAGGCACCCAGGGCAATGGCATCGGAGTCACAGAAGATCATTTTTGGTGGTTCCTTAAGGGCAGCGTATTGTTTGCCGATCTCATAACCGCCGTTTCGTGTACTGGATCCCTTCAGAATGTATTTTTCGTCTGTTTCAATTCCCAGACGTTCGCAGGAACTTATAAATGCCTGGACACGCTGACTGGTAGCAAAGTAGGAGTGTCTGGATGCAAAGATAGCTGCTTCTGTATAACCTTTCTGGCGGATCTTTGTGGCTGCCATCAGGCCGACTTCGTCATTATCGGTGCATACAGTGGAAAAATGTTCGGACTCACGGTTGATCAGTATCACTGGCATACGGGGGCAGATGCCCTCAAGCCACTGCTGGTCTTTGGCAGAGCATGCACCGATAATAGCGCCGCTGTAGCCATTTTTTAAGAAAGTGGTACCATATTTGTTCCAGTTTATCATTTTCATAAGTCTGTATCATCATTTCACAGTCAAAGCCAGATTCGGCAATTTCAATCTGAATGAAATTTAAGAAAGAAGCCAGAATGGAAACACGATAGTCCAATGGCCAGAAAAATGCGATCACAGGGCGCTCATTTTCCTGGGAGCGCAGGCGTCTTGCGCTTAAGTTTGGCTGATAGCCTAAGTCACGCATTGCTTCTGCCACCCGTTGCTGGGTTGCGGTAGAGATCTTTCTTTCTTCTGCTTTTCCGTTTATGATAATGGACACGGTTGTAACGGATACACCGGCCTGTTTTGCCACATCTTTTATAGTTGCCATATATTCACCTTTATACCTTTTTTTGTTTACTAAAATCAATCTTAAGCCAGATTCACACATTATGTCAAGCAGGAAAGAATAAGGATATATCCCCTCCATAAAAAATGCACAATAAGTAATACGTTAAACTATATAAAACTGACAAAGAATATTGTATTTTTATCAAAACACTTGACAAACGTCAAACGATAAACTATTATTTGTGCCAAGGATGAACGTTTTACTAACACGTTAAACTAAATGAGATATGTACATGTTACTACTAAATAAATGCAATACAAGAGATACAAAGATGCACAAGTACATATCCGCAAAAGCAAGGCATTTCGCCAGCTGTCCGATTTCTGGGGAAGAGAGATCTGACAGAGATGAAAAATGATAACTAATTAAAAACGATCAACCCCACAAAGAAAGGAAAGTACAGATTATGAGTAAAGTAAGCAGAGCAATGGACGGAAACGAAGCAGCAGCTTACGCTTCCTACGCTTTTACCGAAGTAGCAGCGATCTATCCGATCACACCATCTTCTCCAATGGCTGAACTGGTTGACAAGTGGTCAGCAAATGGAATGAAGAACATGTTCGGCCAGCAGGTAAAGCTGGTTGAGATGCAGTCTGAATGCGGAGCTGTTTCCGCAGTACACGGTGCATTAGACGGCGGTGTACTGGCAACTTCCTATACAGCATCCCAGGGACTTATGTTAATGATCCCGACCATGTACCGTATTGCAGGTCAGTTAAAGCCAGGTGTTATCCATGTAGCATCCAGAAACGTGGCAACCCATGCGATTTCTATTAACGCAGAGCATTCCGATGTTATGGCCTGTCGTCAGACCGGATATGCAATGTTAGCATCCTCTTCACCACAGGAAGCAATGGATTTAGGTGCAGTTGCTCATCTGGCAGCTATTAAAGGCCACGTACCTTTCCTTCATTTCTTTGATGGTTTCCGTACTTCCCATGAGATCCAGAAAGTAGAATGTCTGGATTACGAAGATTTAAAGAAACTGGTTGACTGGAAGGAACTGGAAAAATTCCGTGAGAATGCATTAAATCCAGAGCATCCTGTTTTAAGAACCACAGGTCAGTATTCTGATACATATTTCCAGAGCCGTGAAGCATGCAATACCTATTATGATGCACTGCCGGATATCGTTGCAGATTACATGAACGAGATCAGCAAGATCACAGGAAGAGATTATAAGCCATTTAACTACTATGGTGCTCCGGATGCAGAGCGTGTGATCGTAGTAATGGGATCTGCAAGCGGCGTTCTCCGCGAGACTGTAGATTACTTAAATGCAAAGGGCGAAAAGGTTGGTTTCATTGATGCTCATCTGTACCGCCCATTCTCAGCAAAGTATTTCTTAAGCCAGCTTCCTGAGACTGTAAAGATGATCACTGTTGGCGACCGTACCAAGGAGCCGGGTGCAGCAGGCGAGCCGCTGTACGAGGATGTATGTTCTGTGATCCTGGAGTCAGGCAGAAATATCAAGGTTTTAGCATGTCGTTATGGTCTGGCAAGCAAGGATTATACTCCAGACCAGGTTATCGCACAGTTTGACAATATGAAGGCAGCAGAGCCAAAGAACCATTATACCGTAGGTATTAATGACGATGTGACCCATCTGTCACTGCCTGTAGGACCAGAAGTAAAATACTGTTTCCGGAAGGAACCATCAGCTGCAAGTTCTGGGGCCTTGGTTCTGACGGTACCGTTGGTGCAAATAAGAACACCATTAAGATCATCGGTGACCACACAGACTTAAATGTTCAGGCTTACTTTGAGTATGACGGCAAGAAGTCCGGTGGTGTTACCCGTTCCCACTTACGTTTTGGCAAGAAGCCGATTAACTCTACCTACCTTGTAAACCACGCAGATTTCATTGCCTGCCACAATAAGTCCTATCTGGACCGCTATGATATCCTGGCAGATGCAAAGGAAGGCGCAAATGTGCTGATCACCTGCGACTGGAAGGGCGAAGAGTTAGAAAAGCATTTAACTCCTGCATTTAAGAAAGCAGCAGCATTAAAGAAGATCCATCTGTATACCATTGATTCCACTGCAATTGCTGCAGAACTGGGACTGGGAAGCAGGACCAATACCATTTTACAGGCTGCATTCTTCAAGATCACAGGTATTATCCCGATCGAAGAAGCAGTTGGATATATGAAGAAAGCTATCTTAAAGTCCTACGGAAGAAAGGGCGAAAAAGATCGTCAACATGAACTACGCAGCTGTTGATAAGGGCGTAGAAATGGTAGAAGAGGCAGAAGTACCTGCAAGATGGGCTGATATCGAAATTCCAGAAGAGAAGATCGATGAGAACCTGCCAAAGTGGATCCGCAAGATCCAGATGCCTGTAAATGCTATGAAGGGCGATAATATTCCTGTCAGCGATTTCAACCGATCTGCCAGACGGAACCATGCCTCAGGGTACTTCCAAGTACGAAAAGAGAGGTATTGCAGTTAATATTCCTGTTTGGGACAGCGAGAAATGTATCCAGTGTAATATGTGTTCCTACGTCTGCCCTCATTCCTGTATCCGTCCATTCCTTGTAAATGAGGATGAGGCAGCAAAGGCTCCTGAAACCTTTACAACAACTGCTGTTAAGGGCAAAGGCGCAGAAGGCTTACGTTTCCGTTTACAGGTATCCGCTCTTGACTGTACAGGCTGCGGAAGCTGTGCAAATGTATGCCCGTCTAAGGAAAAGGCTATTACCATGAAGCCATTAGACAACAACTTAAATGAAGCAGATAACTGGGAATATGCTATGAAGTTAGCTCCAAAGGAAAATCCATTTGGAACAACTACTGTAAAGGGCAGCCAGTTTGAGCAGCCACTGTTAGAGTTCCCAGGTTCCTGCCCAGGATGCGGCGAAACTCCTTATGCAAAGCTGATCACACAGCTGTTTGGTGACCGTATGTATGTTGCAACTGCAACAGGATGCTCCCAGGTATGGTCCACCAGCTTCCCATCCTTCCCATATACCACTAACCATAAGGGACAGGGACCTGCAGTAGGCGGATCCTTATTCGAGAACAACGCTGAGTATGGTATGGGTATCTGGCTTTCTGTTGAACAGCAGAGAGAAAAACTGGCTGAGCATGTAAAAGCACTGGCTGAAAAGACAGATGATGCAAAGATCAAGGAAACAGCAGCAGCATGGCTGGCATCTTACAATGATAAGAGTTCCCGTGAAACCGGAGAAGCATTAAAGAATGCAGTTTTGGAAAGCGGTTTATTAAATGAAAATGCAGATCTGGTTGCAGCAAATGTTCCGGGAGATGATGTAAAGGCACTGGCTGAGGCAGTTCGTGAAAACTTTGACCATCTGACCAAGAAATCCGTATGGTTCTTCGGCGGTGACGGCTGGGCATACGATATCGGTTACGGCGGCTTAGACCATGTATTAGCTTCCGGCGCAGACGTAAATGTAATGGTATTCGATACCGAGATCTACTCCAATACAGGCGGTCAGGCATCTAAGGCAACTCCTACCGGTGCAGTTGCGCAGTTTGCGGCAGCTGGTAAGCGCAGAAAGAAGAAAGACTTAGGCATGATGGCAATGAGCTACGGCGATGTATATGTAGCACAGGTAGCTATGGGTGCAAATCCTGCACAGTTCTTAAAGGCAGTAACAGAAGCAGAAGCTCACAAGGGACCATCTCTGATCATTGCTTATGCTCCATGTATCAGCCACGGACTGCGCTGCGGAATGAGTGATGTTCAGGGCGAGATCAAGCGTGCAGTTGAAGTTGGTTACTGGCAGTTATACAGAAACAACCCAGAACTGATCAAGGAAGGCAAGAATCCATTTATCCTGGATTCCAAGGAACCTCAGGGCGATTTTAGAGAGTTCTTAAGAGGCGAGGTTCGTTTCTCATCTCTGGAGCGTACCTTCCCAGAGGCAGCCGATGCACTGTTTGAGCGTACAGAAAGCGAAGCAAAGGCACGTTACGCAAGATACAAAGAACTTGCTGAAAAGAACTAAAACAGGAGAAGAAGATTATGAGTACATTTGTAGAACGGTTACTTGGGGGAAAAGCCGGTACAGTTGTAACAGTAGAACCTGACTGGATCGTTATCAATGATGGTGTATCTCATGCTGCGGTAGAGGAAATCTCTGCCGTAGCAAAACCTGAAAAGGTAATGGTCATCTATGACCATGATGTACCAACCGGACGCCCGGAAGCAGCAGCTATTTTAAGAAAGAACCTGGCATTTGCTGAAAAGTACGGATGTCCTTATATCCAGGCAGAAGGTGTTGGATATCAGTATATGTTAAATGAAGTGGTAAAACCGGGCCAGATCATTGTAGGCGGCGGTTCCCACGGAAGTATTTTCGGAAGCATCGGTGCTCTGGGCATCAACGTAAGCATTCCTGAGCTGGCAAGAGCAGCTGAAACAGACCGTTACAGCATCATTGTTCCGGAAACAGTTTATGTAAACCTGGAAGGCAGCTTAAAAGAAGGCGTAACTGTTATGGACGCAGCACTTGCATTCCTGGCAGAAGATCATGAGTTAAACCGCAAGGCAGTGGAAGTTTATGCACCATCCTTTGATGCACATGAGAAAGCAGTATTCTGCAGCATGGCATGCATTACAGGGGCATTTACTGCTTCCATTACAGAAGAAAAACAGTCTGCTGGTTTAACGTTGGATTTAGGTTCTGTAGAGCCAATGGTCATGCTTCCATGTGGTGATAGAAATGACCAGAAGAAGGCTGGAATTGCTTCTAGAGCTTCTAAAGCTGGCATGGAATTAAATGCAGGCCAGATCGGCGGCTATACAGGCGGAACTATTGAGGAGTTACGAAAAGCTGCTTCTATGTTAGATGGACACAAGCTGGCATTAGGCTTCCGTTTAAGCATCTGCCCGGCAACCAGCCGTGATTATCTTCAGGCTGCAGAGGAAGGCATTCTTACAAAGTTCATTGATTTCGGAGCACAGATCAACGCAGCAGGGGACCACAGCGTTGTGATCCAGGGACCTGGAGCTATGGGACATAAGGAACGTCTGGTAACCACCGGACTGTACACCTTTACAGGTTCTATGGGCTGCGATGACGCAGAAGTTTATACAGGCTCTGTTGAAACAGTAATGAACGCTTCCTTTGCGAAGCAGATGTAAGGAGACAGCTATGGAAAAGAAGTTCAGTGGAAAAATCTGGAAATTCGGAAATGATATTGATACAGATACCATTATCCCTGGAAAAAGAGGTACTATCCCGGATCGTAACGAGATGAAAAAATATGCATTTGAGCTGTTAAAGCCGGAATTTGGTTCAACCGTTCAGCCAGGAGACATCCTGGTAGCAGGAACCAACTTTGGCTGTGGTTCCAGCCGTGAGCAGGCAGCTACCGTTCTTTCTTACAATGGTGTCCGTTGCATCATCGCAAAGAGTTTTGCAAGAATCTTCTTCAGAAATGCATTTAACAGCGGCATCCTTCTTCTTACCTGTGATCAGATCCAGGACGTGTGTGAAGGCGGAGATATTGTTACGGTAGATGTAGACGCACAGACGGTCAGTGTAAATGGAAAGACCTCAAGGTTGGTGCAGTTCCTGAAAATCTGTATAACATTGTAGCAAACGGCGGACTGATCGAAGATACAAAGAAGCGTCTTGCAGCTGGAAATGTGAAAATGGATATCAAGCCTCTTTCCATGGAACAGTGCCGTAAAAAAGGCTACACCATGGTAGAAAAGATATTAAAGAAAAATGCAGGAAAAGAACATGTGGCTCCTGGAGATATCGTGATCACAAAGCCAGATATGTTCATGATCCATGATATTTATACTACTTATCTGTTAGAAACCATGAAAGACATTGGTGCAGACAAGATCGACGATCCAGATAAGGTAACCATCGTCTGGGATCACTGTATGCCAACTGCCGTTGCTAAAAATGACTATGACCATTATGAAGCTGGTCTGGAACTGGCAAAAACCTATGGAATTAAGAAGCTTCACATTGGAGAAGGCATCTGCCACACCATTATGCATGAAGCAAAGTATGCAAAGCCAGGCGAGATCGCAACTGCAACCGACAGCCATACAACTACTTATGGCGGTGCCGGAAACTTCTGCTCTGGTATTGGCACAGCAGAAATAGCAGCAGCTCTTATTACCGGAGAACTTTGGTTCAAGGTTCCAGAGGCTATCAAGATCGTATTAAACGGCCATTTAAGAGACGGTGTTATGAGTAAGGACGTTATCCTTCGTATCTTAGGTGATATCAAGGCCGACGGCGGACAGTACAAATCTCTGGAATTTACCGGTCCTGCAGCCCATGAAATGAGCATGGAACAGCGTTTTACAGTTGCAAACATGGCTCTGGAAGCAGGCGCAAAGTGCGGTCTGTTTGAGGCTGACGAAAAGACAGCAGAGTACTACGGAATGCCATTAGAAGATATCGACTGGGTATGCGTAGATGACGAAGCAAAGTATGAAAAGGTACTTACCTATGATGTAAGCGAACTGGAACCTCAGCTTCCTGTCCACAGGGCGTTGACAATGTTACCCCCATCAGTGAAGTAAAAGGCACCAAAATGGATGAGGTATATCTGGGAAGCTGCACCAACGGAAGTATTGAAGATATGGAAGCAGCTGCAAAGATCTTAAAAGGCCGTAAAGTGGCAAAAGGACTGCGTTTTATCGTTGTTCCTGCAACTAATACCATTTTCAAACAGGCCATTGAAAGAGGATATATTAAGACTTTTATTGAGGCAGGTGCAGTGATCTGTCATCCATGCTGCGGACTTTGCTGTGGTATGCCATATGGTCTGATGACAGATGATGAAAGGATCCTGCTGACTGCAAACCGTAACTTCATCGGACGTCAGGGAACCAAGAAAACCTTAGGTTATCTGTCAAGTCCTACGGTAGCAGCAGCAACCGCAGTTATGGGTGTTGTAACAGACCCGGCTGATCTGCCAGCACTGGCTTAAAGACAGGCGGTTCGATGTTCTCCCGGACTCCGGGAGGACATCTGTAAACAGGAGGAAAATCAATGATAAAGAATTTTGAACAGCTGAAAGAAATGTTAAAAGCTATGCCGGTAAAGCGCAAAGTAGCAGTAGTACCGGCTCAGGATGAACATACACTGGAAGCAATCAGTCATGCTTATAGGGACGGCATGGTTGAGCCGGTTCTGATCGGTGATGAGCCAAAGATCCGTGAGATCCTGGCTCAGATCGGCACAGATGCAGATAAGATGACCATTATCCATGTGGAAGATCCTACGGAAGCCATCCAGAAGGCTGCTGATATGGCAAGAGACGGTGAAGTAGACTGCATTATGAAAGGAAAAACAGAGACAGGAGCCCTGATGAAGGTACTGGTAAACCGTGAAAGAGGGATCAGAAAGAACGATACCATGAGTTACTTGCTTTCATGGAAAGCCCGAATTACCACAAGGTATTCGCTATTACTGATGTAGGCCTTCTTACTTATCCTTCCAAAGATCAGAAGAAAGCAGCTATCCAGAATGCAGTAGAAGCATTCCATGCATTAGGCGTAGAACAGCCAAAGGTAGCTATCCTTGCAGCAGTAGAAAAAGTAAATCCTAAGATGAAGGAAACCGTAGAAGCTGCTGAGATCAAGGAAGAAGGCGTAGAAGGCTGCATCATCGAAGGCCCGATCAGCTATGACCTGGCTATGGATCCTGCTTCCGCACCAATTAAAGGCTATGTAAGTCCTGTTGCAGGAGATGCAGATCTTTTAGTTGTTCCGGATATTGTAAGCGGAAATATTGCAGCAAAGACCATCACTGTAATTGGTGGCGGAAGAACCGGCGGCGTGGTACTGGGAGCAAAGGTTCCGGTCCTGTTGGTATCCCGTGCAGCAAATGCAGATGATAAATATATGTCCATCGTCATTGCGGCGTTAGTGGGCAGCAGATAATAGGGGGAAAAACAATGGAGAAAAAATTAAATTTTAAGGTGTGTGGGCTTCCTGCAAAGTATTTCATTCCATTCTTTATCATTGTAATGGCAACTGTTTACCTTGGCTTTATGCCGGTTGTTAAGATCTATTCCAATGATGCAGGCAAGTACATGGCAACCAGCTTTATCATGACCATCGCTTATCTGATGGCAGTTGGCGGTCTGTTCTTCTGGCTTGGAAATACCATCCCGATCGTAAATAACTACTTAGGCGGTGCATGT
>ENA-OQED01000818-OQED01000818.1-human-gut-metagenome-genome-assembly--contig:-NODE-818-length-12078-cov-1.613338_pt1 | contig 12078 bp, 10 predicted proteins | sample MGYA00242790_ERZ504625 | MGnify/ENA primary metagenome ERZ504625 (study PRJEB26092, sample SAMD00036345) | human gut metagenome | host: Homo sapiens | study: EMG produced TPA metagenomics assembly of...
ATGGTTCGAAAATTTAAAAAACAGAAAAATGCAGTAGTTGCGCTTTGCTTTATCATTTTTCTCATTTTTCTTGCGCTTTTCGGAAGCAAAATTGTGCCGTACGGAATCAATGAGTATGATTACAATGCGATTCTGCAGGGACCAAGTATGAAGCACCTGTTTGGAACGGACGAGTTTGGACGGGATCTGTTTTCCCGTATCGTCTGTGGAACCCGGATTTCACTTGCGGTCGGATTCGGCGCTGTTACGGTCGGTGCAGTCTGTGGTACCATTCTCGGACTTCTGGCCGGATATTACGGCGGATGGATTGATTCTATTATTATGAGAATCTGCGATGTCCTGTTCGCTTTTCCGGGACTGATCCTTGCAATTGCCATCGTGGCAATTCTCGGAAGCGGCATGGCCAACGTCGTGATTGCGGTTGCTGTCTTTTCTACACCGACCTTTGCGCGGCTTGTCCGAAGCAAAACGCTGACCCTGAAAAATTCCGTCTTTGTCCTGGCGGCACGGAACATCGGTGTTTCCGATGCAAGAATTCTGTTTCACCATATTCTGCCGGGAGCCATTCCGGACATCATTGTACAGTATTCCATGTCATTTGGATCTTCCATTCTGACAGCATCAAGCCTTTCCTTTCTGGGAATGGGCGCACAGCCGCCGACACCGGAATGGGGACTGCTTCTTTCCAACGGAAGAAACTATATGGCAAGTGCAATGTATGTGACGATTTTCCCGGGTCTTGCGATTTTCCTTACCGTACTGAGCTTTAACCTGTTAGGCGACGGACTTCGCGATGCACTCGATCCGAAACTTTCCGATTGATAAGGAGGAGCAGAAGTGGCTACTGATAACGTACTTGAGATAAAAAATTTACATACGTATTTCTATACCGATGGCGGCGTGATCAAAGCAGTAGACGGTGTCGATGTGGAGCTTCGACGCGGCGCAACGCTTGGTATCGTAGGCGAGTCGGGAAGTGGAAAGAGCGTGACATCCCTCTCTGTGATGGGATTACTGACCGGAACGAAAGGAAAAATTGCTGATGGCGAAATCCTGCTGGATGGCGATGACATTGTAAAGCTGACGAAGGAACAGCAGAGAAAGCTGCGCGGAAGCAAGATTTCCATGATTTTCCAGGAACCGATGACCAGTCTGAACCCGGTCATGAAGATTGGAGACCAGGTGGCAGAATGCGTTCTGCAGCACGAAAAAATATCAAAAAAAGAGGCACTGAAAAAGGCAGAGGACATGCTCCGGAAAACGGGTGTTCCGCGTGTGGAGCATATGATGAAGGAGTATCCGTTCCAGCTTTCCGGCGGACAGAGACAGAGGGTCATGATTGCCATGGCGCTTGTATGCAAGCCGGAAATCCTGATTGCGGATGAGCCGACGACTGCGCTGGATGTAACGATTCAGGCACAGATTCTGGATCTGATGAATCAGCTGAAAAAAGAGACAGGTACATCCATCCTGTTTATTACACATGATCTTGGCGTCGTTGCAGAGGTCTGCGATGATGTTGCCGTTATGTACTGCGGCCGCGTGGTAGAGCGCGGAGATGTAAAAACAATTTTCGCCAATCCGTCCCACCCGTATACGAAGGGACTGCTGGGATCGATTCCGAGACTGGGAGACGCCGGAAAAGAACTGAAGTCGATTCCGGGTAACGTTCCAAACCCGAAATATATGCCGAAAGGCTGCAAATTTGAGCCGCGATGTCCATACGCTTCGGAAAAATGCCGCGAGGAAGAACCGGGATTTTTCCAGATCGAAGAAGGCCATATCAGCAGATGCTGGCTCTGCGAAAGCGGACAGCTCAAAACAGATCACGTAGAGAAGGCAGGTGACTAGGATGTCGGATACATTACTTAGAGTAGAGGATTTGAAAATTTATTATCCGGTTGCCGGAAGCGGATTTGGGAAAAAGGAATTCGTCAAAGCGGTAGACGGAGTTACCTTTGAGGTGAAAAAAGGCGAGGTATTCGGAATTGTAGGCGAGTCCGGCTGCGGAAAATCCACACTGGGAAGAGGGGTCTGCAAACTGGAAAATCTGACATCGGGCCATGTGTATCTGGATGGAGAAGATATTACAGAGTACAATGACCGGAGAATGCGTTCCGTCCGGAAAAAAGTACAGATGGTTTTTCAGGATCCGTATGCGTCCCTGAATCCACGAATGTCCGTTTTTGATATCATTGCAGAGCCGCTGCTGGTGCATCATCTGTATCAGGATAAAGCGGATCTGGAAAAGAAAGTGCTGGATCTTTTGCACAGGGTAGGACTGGATGACTACCATGCAAACCGTTATCCTCATGAATTTTCCGGCGGTCAGCGCCAGAGAATCGGAATTGCCCGCGCACTTGCGGTAGAACCGTCTCTGATCATCGCAGACGAACCGGTTTCGGCACTGGATGTGTCTATTCAGGCGCAGGTTCTGAATCTTTTAAATGAACTGAAGCATGACCTGGATCTGACCTATATTTTTGTTGCACATGACCTGAGCGTTGTGGAATATATCAGTGACCGTGTCGGCGTTATGTATCTCGGTAATTTCGTGGAGGTCGGAGAAAAAGAGAAAATTTACAGCAATCCGATGCATCCGTATACGCAGGCACTGCTTTCCGCAGTTCCGGTTCCGGATCCGACGGCAAAAAGAGAAAGAATTTTGCTTGAGGGAAGTATCCCATCCGCGCACAAGCCGCCGACAGGCTGCAAATTCCACACCAGATGTCCAAAATGCATGGAATGCTGCAAAACACAGGTGCCGGAGCGGTATGAAGTGGATGACGGACATTACGTATATTGTCATCTTTATGATAAAGAAAGAAGGGAACAGCAGAAATGAAGCTTTTTATCAGTGCAGACATCGAGGGATGTGCCGGAGTGGCACTGACCGATGAAACACATAAGAAGGAAAGCGTGTACCAGAGATTTGCAGAGGAGATGACCGAAGAGGTCGTTGCGGCATGCGAAGCGGCGCATGAAGCGGGGGCGGATGAGATCGTTGTAAAGGACGGTCATGGAGATGCATCTAACATTGACCCGCTGAAAATGCCGGAGTATGTCACCCTGATCCGGGGAAAGAGTGGTCATCCGTATAATATGATGTATGGTATCGACGACAGCTATGACGGCGTACTGTATCTTGGATACCATGCACCGGCAGGAGATCCCAATTTTTCGATCAGCCACACATCGACAGGAAACAGCCTGTATATTCATCTGAATGGAAAAGTGATGAGTGAGTGCATGCTGAACAGCTATACAGCAGCATCACATCACGTACCGGTGCTGTTTCTTTCCGGAGATGAAGAGATCTGCCGTCAGGCCAAAGAACTGATTCCGGGCATTACGACAGTGGAAACGAAGCATGGTGTCGGTGCGGCAACGTGGTGTAAAGCGAAAGGAAAAGTGATATCCGAAATCCGGGAAGGGGTAAAAAAGGCAGTTGCCGGACAGAAAAAAGAGTGTCAAAAAGAGTGTCAGGTGGCTCTTCCGGAGCACTTTACATATGAGGTAACCTATAAAGACTGGAAAAAAGCGTACACGATGTCGTTTTATCCGGGAATGCAGAAGGTAGATACCTTCACAAATAAGCTGGAGACAGATCGCTGGATGGATATTGTCACAGCACACTGCTTTGTTGTATATTAAGAATATAAATCTGATAGAAACCCAAAGAAAAGAGGATAAAACAATGGATATAGAAATGTTTGGTAAGCTTTCCGATGCATTTGGACCAAGTGGATTCGAGGAGGATGTCATCCGTACCATAGCAGATTACTGCAAAGAATTTGATGTAGAAAATGACGCAATGAATAACCTGTATGTGCGGATGCCGGGAACAAAGCAGGATTCCCGTCCGGTCATCCAGCTGGATGCCCATCTGGACGCATGCGGTTTCATGGTACAGAATATCCAGGACAACGGATGCCTTGGCATTATCATGCTTGGTGGCTTTCATCTGACCAGCCTTCCGGCACATGCGGTATGGATCCGCACCAGATCCGGAAAGATGGTACATGGTATTATCTGCGCAAAACCGGTTCATTTCATGACAACAGCGGAACGCAGCAGTCAGACTCTTGAAATTGAAAAAATGTATGTGGATGTCGGAGCAACCAGCCGCGAGGAGGTTGAAAATGTTTTCGGAATCCATATCGGTGATCCGATGATGCCGGATGTAACCTTTGAATACGATGCAGAGCATGAGATCTGCTTCGGAAAAGCATTTGACAACCGGGCCGGCTGCGCATGCATCGTAGATACGATGAAACAGCTGGAAAAGGAGCAGGCTTCTCTTGCGGTTAATGTTGTCGGCGCCTTTGCAGCACAGGAGGAGGTCGGAACCCGCGGTGCTGTGGTAACAAGTCAGATTGTAAAACCGGACCTTGCCATTGTATTTGAGGGATCTCCTTCCGATGACTTTTTCATCAGCGCAGGACAGGCACAGGGCTGCATGAAGAAGGGTGTTCAGATTCGTATCCTGGACAACAGCTATATTTCCAATACGCAGTTTATTTCACTGGCCGAGGAAGTAGCAGAAAAATGCGGAATTAAATACCAGGAGAGCGTAAGAAGAGGCGGAAGCACAAACGCAGCAAAAATCAGCGTGACAGGAAAAGCAGTTCCATGTCTGGTGCTTGGTGTTCCATCCCGCTATGCGCACAGCCATTATAATTTCTGTGCAAGAGAAGATCTTGAAGCGGCAAGTGCGATGGCAGCAAATGTGATCCGGGCATTGGACGAAGAAAAAATCCGTCATATCTGCCATCAGGATGTACTGTAAAAAAATCGGATAACGAAAGAAAAAAGAATGCCGGAAGCGGGTTCACAGGAAAGGTGAAGCCGTTTTCGGCATATCTGGTAAAAAAGGAGAGTTTACAAGTGAGAAAACCGATCATTGGAATCTTGGGAAATACGTATAAAACACAGCCGGGACTTTTTTCAAGTGCGGAGAGAATGTATGTCAACAGCGATTATATCGAATCAGTTCTGAACAACGGCGGAATTCCTATGGCAATTCCGGCAGTTGCCATGAAAGCGGATCCGGAAGGCATACTTGCCGTGTGCGACGGAATTCTGGTTCCCGGCGGAGAGGACTTAAATCCGTGGTATTATGGAGAAGAGCCAAAACCGCAGATCCAGACGATTCGTCCGGAGATCGACGAGGCATGGTTTGCACTTGGACGGGCAGCAAAAGAGATGGGAATGCCTATGCTTGGCATCTGCAAAGGAATTCAGTTTTTAAATGTCCTGTGCGGCGGTGATCTGTACCAGGATATCTATACACAGAAGGAAACTACAATTCTGCATCTGCAGTCCCTGGAGCGGTCGTATCTGCATCACCATGTAGAAATTAAAGAGGGAACCCATCTGGCAGAAATCCTTGGGGCGGGAACCCATGCGGTAAACTCCATGCATCATCAGGCAGTGCGTACGCCGGGAGAGGACATCGTGGTTTCAGCAACGGCGCCGGATGGAACCATCGAGGCGATAGAAAGCCGCAACGGACAGATTGTGGCCGTACAGTGGCATCCGGAAGGGCTGATCCACTCAGCGCCGGAGATGAACCGCCTTTTTGCGGATCTGGTAGAAAGAAGCAGCAGATACAGAGAGAAAAAGTAACGATTTGGAACCATGTAAAAGGAAAGAAAAACCGGGATGGGACTTTTGAACCGTTACGAAAAAATAAGAATGGATAAAGATGCGATTCTAAAAGCAGAGAGCAGGAATCGTTCGGGAGGCAAAAAAAGAATGAACAGAACAATAAGAGTATCGGCGGCGGGTGATATTCTGATTATGAAACGGCTTCTGCCGGGATATCAGGATGTTTTGCCGATTCGCGAATTTCTGATGCAGGGAGAGGTTCGGATGGCGAATCTGGAAACAACGATATCGGACGGCAGCTGTTACGCATCGGCGTATTCCGGCGGAACATGGCTGACTGCAGATGCGAAGTGTCTGGAAGATACCCTGCGTTACGGTTTTAATTTTCTTGGGATTTCGAATAATCATACGATGGATTATTCCTACGAAGGACTTGCATCTACGATCAGCGAACTGAAAAAAAAGGATGTGGCATATGCCGGAGCAGGCAAAAATCTTTACGAAGCATCGCGTCCTGCCATTCTGGACACAACAGCGGGACAGATTGCGGTGATTGATATCTGTTCTACCTTTGAAAATGCAGCCAGGGCGGGAAGCCAGACGGAACGGCAGCCTGGCAGGCCGGGCTTAAATCCGTTGCGCTTTTCGGAAAAATATACCATTACGGAGAAACATGCGCAGGATCTTGCAAAGATTGCAGAGGTGACCGGAATCAACGGACTGCGGGATCTGCACCGGCAGGAGGGATTTATAGCTCCGCTTTCCGAGGGTGTCATGGAATTTGGCGGGAAAATGTTTGAAATCAGCAAGGACGGAACAGAGGGAAGAAGCTCCAGCCCGAATCCGATCGATGTGAAACGCACCGTCGATGCAATCCGGGAAGCGAAGATGACATGTGAGGCAGTCCTGGTTATGGTACATTCACATGAAATCCGTAAGGACAACGACGAGGAAGCGGATTATTTTCTGGAGGAATTTGCACACGCCTGTATCGATGCGGGAGCCAGCGCGGTGATCGGGGGCGGAACGCATCAGCTGAAGGGAATCGAACTGTATCATGACTGTCCGATTTTCTACTGCCTCGGAAATTTTATTTTTGAAAATCAGTATGTACGCCTTCTGCCTGCGGACTACATGGAAAAATATGGTCTGAATATTCACACGGCAGCATCCATCGGAATCGCCAGGCGGCAGGAGCAGTCCTCACATTCCCTCTACGAAATTCCGGAGGTCTATCGGAGTGTGCTGCCGTATTTCGAGATCTGTCAGGGAAAATGCACACATCTGGAGCTGCTGCCGGTCGAGCTTGGTATGGACAGGGAAAACGCAAAAAAAAATATTCCGTACGTGGCAGACGAAAAAACAGCAGAAAAAATTGCAGAATATCTCACCCGCGTGAGCAAGAGATATGGAACAGAATGGGAATACAAAGAAGGAAGGATTGTACTTCATGCGTAAAAAATGGGAAATAGAAGAGGAATACCGAAACTTTTGCCGGAACAACAAAGAACTTGCGCTGCAGACGCTGCGGGAGCTGACACTGACCCCGACGGAAACGGGAAAAGAGGATCAGAGAATCGCATACTGCATGGAATGGATGAAACAGCAGGGCATGGAGTCAGTTCATACGGATGAGCTTGGAAATGTAATCTGGGAGTATCGGCCGGAACAGGAAAAGAAGGTTCTGTATACGGCGCATCTGGACACCGTGTTTTCGCTGGAGGAGCCGCTGGAGATTAAAGAAGACGGAATGATCTGGCGTTGTCCCGGCATCACGGACGATACCGTGAATGTTGTGATGCTTCTGATGGCGGCAAAATACGTTCATGAGACAGAGCCGGAGCTTCCATGCGGTCTGATTTTTGCAGCGGATCTGGGAGAAGAAGGGCTTGGCAATCTGTGCGGAGTTCGCGCACTTGTCGACCATTATGAAAAAAATCTGTGCGGAATGGCAGCCTTTGACCTGTATCGGGATAAAATGTATCCCATCTGCATCGGGTCTGTCCGGTATCGGATTTCGGCAAAAACAAAGGGCGGTCATTCTTTCCTGAATTTCGGAAGAAAAAATGCCATTGCAGAGCTTGCGGGTCTGATCGGAGAGCTTTACCGTTTTCAGACAGATGCAGCATCTCATACAACATACAATGTAGGAAAAATAGAGGGAGGAACCTCTGTTAATACGATTGCGCAGGATGCCTCCATGCTGTTTGAATTCCGTTCGGAGGATTACCGGAGTCTGGAAGCCTGCGAAACATATCTGGAGCAGACCATAGCAGGACGCCAGAGTGAGGAGGTACAGTATTCCTGTGAGCTCGTCGGAAAGCGGCCGTGCGCAAGAGAAACCGATCCTGTCCAGATGGCACGTATGACGCGGTGCGCACAGAAAACGCTGAAAGCAGCCGACGGGGAAGAGGCGGTATGCTCTGAAGCATCCACAGACTGTAATATCCCATTGTCGCGGCATATTCCTGCCATCTGTGTCGGTTTCTGCCGGGGCGGGGGAGCGCATACCAGAGAAGAATGGCTCGATGCCGCCAGCGTAGAAGATGGCATGTGTGCAGCCGTAGCACTCGTATGCCGGCTTCCGTTGATGTGCTGCGAGAGCAGAGTCGTTGTAAGGGACGGGATAGAGGACCCAAAAGAGAAAGAAGAAATCCGGCAGCTGCTGAAGCTGTGCGATCAGGATTTCGTTCCGCCGCTTTCCCACCGCAACAGTACATCCCAGACGAACTGGGCCGAGACAGAAGAAAAGACGGATGGAATTGCAGAATATCTGGAGAATATCTGCAGTCAGCATGTGGTGTTGTGGAAGGAAGAGGGAGTCGTGCGGGCCTTTATGACCTGGAAGGATCATTTTAACTGTGAAAATCTGGAAGCATATCCGGATTCCTGCTATCTGACCACCCTCTGCGTCTGGCCGGATTACCGCGGACAGGGAATTTCGGAGGTAATGTATGCAGAAGCAGAAAAGGATATCGCAGCAAAATTTCCGGGAAGCCGGATTACTCTCCGTACCTGGTCCACGAACGGGGCCCAGGAGCATATCCTGGACAAGCTGGGATATCGTCTTGTCAGGCGGCTGAAGGATGACAGGGGAGAAGGAATTGATACGGTTTATTTTGTAAAAAAGGAAGAAAACGACAGATAACATGGTGCTTGCAAATCGCAGTTGAAAGTGTCATAATCGGAAGCATAAGACAGCAAAAGGAGGGCTATAGCTATGCCTTGTACAACTATTTTAGTTGGAAAGAAAGCATCATATGACGGTTCCACCATGATCGCGCGAAATGACGATTCCGGTGCGGGCCATTATACATCGAAAAAATTTGTAGTGATTCACCCGGAGGAGCAGCCGAGAACCTATAAAACCGAGATTTCACATCTGACCATTGAGCTTCCGGACAATCCGATGCGGTACACTGCAGTGCCAAACGCAGAAAAAGGCGAGGGGGTCTGGGCGGCAAGCGGCGTGAATGCAGCGCAGGTCGGTATGACTGCGACCGAGACAATCACATCGAATCCGCGTGTGCTGGGTGCTGATCCGCTTGTCGTTTATCAGCCGGCGGAAGACGGAAAAGAAGAGGTTCCGGGCGGAATCGGCGAGGAGGATCTCGTTTATATTGTTCTTCCTTATATTAAAAGCGCCAGAGAAGGTGTCAAAAGACTTGGCAGCCTGCTGGAGCAGTACGGTACATACGAGATGAACGGCATTGCATTTCAGGACCACGATGAGATCTGGTGGCTGGAGACGATCGGCGGCCATCACTGGATGGCAGTGAAAGTGCCGGATGACCATTATGTGGCCATGCCGAACCAGCTTGGCATCGACCATTTTGATCTGGAGGATGCACTCGGCGAACAGAAGGAATATATGTGCTCAGCAGACTTGAAAGAATTTATTGAAACATATCATCTGGATCTTTCTATGGATGGAAATTTTAATCCTCGCGATGCTTTCGGAAGCCACGATGATTCCGATCACGTTTACAATACACCGCGTGCCTGGTTCATGGAGCGCTGTCTGAACCCGCACACGAAACAATGGGACGGACCGGATGCCGATTACACACCGGTATCTGACGATATTCCGTGGATGATGGTTCCGGAGAAGAAGATCACCGTAGAGGATGTGAAATACGTACTGTCTTCCCACTATCAGGGAACACCGTACGATCCGTATGCCGCATACGGCGAGAAATCGTGGAAGGGGGCATACCGCTCCATCGGTGTCAACCGGACCGATTTCCTTTCTGTCATCCAGATGCGCCCGGATCACAAAGGAGACAACGGCATTCTGCAGTGGATCGCATTTGCGTCGAATGCGTTCAATGTTCTGGTTCCATTCTACACCGATGTGACGACAACACCGGAGTATCTTTCCAACACAACGGGAGAGGTTTCCACAGATAATTTCTACTGGGCAAGCCGCATGATAGCAGCAATGGCAGATGCGTCCTATAAGTCTTCTATCTTCCACATTGAACGGTATCAGGAAAAGGTGATGGCAAAAGGCCATGCACTGATCCATCAGTATGATGCGCTGCTTGCAGGGGAGACAGACGAAGCAAAACAGACACAATTGAGAGAAGAAGCAAACAATAAAATCGCTGAAATGCTGAAAAAAGAGACAGGTGCAACACTGCACAAGGTACTCTTTGAACTCAGCAACCAGATGAAAAACGCGTATTCCAGATCGGATGCGTAAGGCTTTTTTTAGGGAAAGAATAGGAGAACGGTTCTGCGCGCAGGAAAAATTGCGCGCAGAACCATTTCCTGTCCGGAACCGTCTCAAACAAACAGGGTGTTACAGCTCGCCGGACACCGGTGAACGATACGATCCTGATAAAAAATCTCAGCGTACTTTGGTGAATTTTGTTGACAACAGGCAGTTCCTGTGATACAATAAACCAGCGACATGGAAGAAGGTCTTTTTTTTATGCCTGAAATTGCTGAAGTACGAGCAGCAAAAGCAGGGCAGAAATGAAGAGACCGCCGCTGATCCGCAAGGATCACAAGCGATAACGCAAATACACAGTGGAGGTGGAAGTCGTGCGCGTAAAAATCACATTGGCATGTACTGAATGCAAACAGCGTAATTACAACATGACAAAAGAGAAAAAGAACCATCCTGAGAGAATGGAGACAAAGAAGTACTGCAGATTCTGCAAAAAGCACACAATGCACAAAGAAACCAAATAATCTTTGGTAAGAGGTGATCCAATGGCAGAAACTGAAAAAAAAGCATCCAAAAAGAGCTGGTTCAAGGGCTTGAAAGCAGAGTTCAGAAAAATCATCTGGGTTGACAACAAAACGCTGGGCAAGCAGACCGTTGCAGTCGTAGCGATCTCTGCAGTAACCTGCGGGTTAATCACCCTGGTTGACAGCGCTGTAATTGAGTTCGTCAATTTATTGATCAAATAAGGATAAAGGTGTCAGAATGTCAGAAGTAAACTGGTATGTAGTCCACACCTATTCGGGCTATGAAAACAAAGTAAAAGCCAATATTGAGAAAACAATTGAGAACCGTCATCTTGAGGATCAGATTTTGGAAGTACGTGTTCCTATGGAAGAAGTTGTTGAAGTCAAGAACGGAACCAAGAAACAGGTACTCCGGAAATTGTTTCCGGGCTACGTTCTGATCAACATGATCATGAACGACGATACCTGGTATGTTGTCCGCAATACCAGAGGTGTTACGGGCTTCGTAGGACCGGGATCCAAGCCGGTACCGCTTACGGATGAGGAAATGGTGAACCTTGGAATCACCGGTGGTGAGGAAAAGGTTGAGCTTGACCTTGAAGTCGGCGATGCAGTCGTTGTAACAGGCGGCGCATGGAAGGATACAACCGGACTGATTCAGAGTATCAACGATACAAACAGATGGTTACCATCAATGTTGAGCTGTTCGGCCGCGAAACGCCGGTAGAAATAAGTTTCGCAGAAGTCAAGAAGATGTAAGAAATGCCCCAGGGGCGTTTCGTGGGAGGGAAATTCCCGCAATTACCACATTTATTTAGGAGGTGCCGTAAAATGGCAAAGAAAGTTACAGGATATATCAAATTACAGATTCCTGCTGGTAAAGCAACACCAGCACCACCGGTTGGACCTGCACTTGGACAGCACGGAGTAAACATCGTACAGTTTACCAAAGAGTTCAACGCAAGAACAGCAGATAAGGGAGACCTGATCATCCCTGTAGTTATCACTGTATATGCAGACAGAAGTTTCAGCTTCATAACCAAAACTCCTCCGGCAGCAGTTCTGCTTAAGAAAGCCTGCAACCTGAAATCTGGTTCCGGCGTTCCGAACAAAACGAAAGTTGCTACTATCTCTAAGGACAAAGTTCGTGAGATCGCAGAGATGAAGATGCCAGACCTGAATGCAGCAACTGTTGAGGCAGCTATGAGCATGATCGCAGGTACCGCAAGAAGTATGGGTATCGTTGTAGAGGACTAATTTAGAAGAAGA
>ENA-OQED01000819-OQED01000819.1-human-gut-metagenome-genome-assembly--contig:-NODE-819-length-12077-cov-1.428954_pt1 | contig 12077 bp, 14 predicted proteins | sample MGYA00242790_ERZ504625 | MGnify/ENA primary metagenome ERZ504625 (study PRJEB26092, sample SAMD00036345) | human gut metagenome | host: Homo sapiens | study: EMG produced TPA metagenomics assembly of...
ACTTCTGAACACTCTAATTGAAAAAATAACCGTCCACGAAGCTGTCAAGGGCGAGGATGGAAGCCGTGAGCAGGAAGTAGAAATCTACTACCGCTTCATCGGCAAAATCGACTGACCTTTCTTTTTTTACCCAACAATATCTTTAATTAAGGGAAACGGGCGCATCACTCCCCGATATAGGTAAAGCGGGGCTGGGTAACGCCGTCCCGGGTCACGGTTTCCAGCCACATGGCGGCGGGGCGCACCCACAGCCCGCCCTCGCCGTACAGGGCGCGGTACACCACCATTTCCTCCTCGGTCTCGCTGTGGCGTGCCACGCCCAGCACCTGATACTCGTTGCCTTTAAAGTGGCGGTAGCGCCCGGGGCGCACCGGATATTGCAGTTCCTTCATAACTGTTCCCTTCTCTTTCTGCAAAAAGGGCTGCTGCGCCGGGCGGGTGCAGCAGCACCCACAACCTTATATTATAAATATTACAGCGTGCTGTCCGTTCCATCGCCGGGGGTCTGCTCGGCAGAGTACAGCAGCATCAGGTGGTTGGCCGAGGCTTCCAGCTGGCTCTTGGCCTGCCGCAGGGCGGCTTCCTCGGTCTCGTTCATCTTTTCGGGCTTATCCTTGCGCAGGCAGTGGCGCAGGTTGGCAAGGTCGGCCTTCACGCGGGCTTTTTCGTCCTTGTCCAACTCCTTTTTGCACTTGGAAAGCGCTTCATCCACCTTGTAGGCCAGCACCTCGGCCTGATTGTGCAGGTCCAGACGCTCCTTGCGGCGGCTGTCCTCGGCCTCGTAAGCGGCGGCGTCTGCCATGGCGCGCTGGATCTCGTTTTCGGAAAGGTTGGTGCTGCCGGTGATGGTGATGTTCTGCTCCCGCCCGGTGGCAAGGTCTTTCGCAGATACCTTCACCACGCCGTTCACATCGATATCAAAGGTGACCTCGATCTGCGGCTTAGACGAAAAGCTTGCCCGGATGCCGTTCAGCTTGAACTTGCCCAAGGATTTGTTGTCCCGCGCAAAGTGGCGCTCGCCCTGCAGAACGTTGATCTCCACGCTGGTCTGCATGGGACGGGCGGTGGTAAAGATCTGGCTCTTGCGGGTGGGGATCATGCTGTTGCGGGTGATCAGCGGGGTGGCGACTCCGCCCAGCGTCTCGATGGACAAGGTCAGCGGGGTCACGTCCATCAGCACCAGTCCCTGCGCCGCCGCGCCAGTGGCACCCGCCAGCTTGCCGCCGCCCTGCAGCAGTGCACCCTGCACCGCTGCGCCCATGGCAACGCACTCGTCCGGGTTCAGGCTGTGGCTAGGCTCCTTACCCAGCAGCTCCCGCACCTGCCGCTCCACGGCGGGCATCCGGGTGCTGCCGCCCACCAGCAGCACCTTGCCCAGCTGGCTGGCAGAGATGCCGGCATCCCGCAAGGCGTTCTGCACCGGGGGCACGGTGCGGGACAGCAGATCGCCGGTCATCATCTCGAATTGCGGGCGGGACAACGCGATATCCAAGTGGTGCGGCCCGTCCTTGCCCACCGCGATAAAGGGCAGGTTCAGCTGGGCAGAGGGCGCACTGGAAAGCTCCTTCTTGGCCTTTTCCGCTTCCTCCTTCAGCCGTCCCATGGCGGCGGGGTCGCGGGTCAGGTCGATGCGGTCAGACTTTTTGAACTCTGCCACCGCGTACTCCACGATGCGCTGGTCAAAGTCGTCGCCGCCCAGATGGGTGTCGCCGCCGGTGGCCAGCACCGTAAAGGTGCCGTCCTCGATCTCAATGATGGACACATCAAAGGTGCCGCCGCCAAGGTCGTAGACCAGAATTTTCTGCGCGGCTTCGTTGTCCAGACCGTAGGCTACCGCGGCGGCGGTAGGCTCGTTGATGATGCGCAGCGACGTTCAGCCCCGCAATGCGGCCGGCATCCTGCGTGGCCTTGCGCTGGCTGTCGTCAAAATAAGCGGGCACGGTGATGACGGCTTCGGTGACAGGCTCGCCCAGATAGCTCTCGGCGTCCCGGCGGATCTTGGCAAGGATCATGGCGCTGATCTCCTGCGGGGCAAGGTCCTTGCCGTCAATATGCGCCCGGTAGTCCGAGCCCATGTACCGCTTGATGCTGGAGATCGTGCGCCCGGAATTCGTGGCGATCTGGCGCTTGGCCGCGCCGCCCACCAGACGCTCGCCGTCCTTGGTAAAGGCCACCACGCTGGGGGTAGTGCGCTCGCCCTCTGCGTTGGTGATGACCACGGGCTTGCCGCCCTCCACCACCGCCACACAGGAATTGGTCGTACCAAGATCAATGCCGATCACTTTGCTCATACTGTTTCCTCTGTTTCTTGTCCGCCGTGTCTGCGGGCTGATTTTTCTCCAGTCTATCTTACCGGACGGCTGTGACCATTTTTTAGTCCAATTGTAAAGATTCTATGTTATATGCTGCCGGAGCCGTGGGTGGCTCGTGGGTCAGCGCATAGAGCAGCTGCTCGGCCTCCTGTAACCAGCGGTCGGCGTCCGGCTCGTGCTCCCGCTGCAAAATGGTAAAAGCCTGCTTTGCTTCTGCCGCCTGCGCCAGCGCTTTTTTGCGGGAGGTGTAGCGGGTCTCGTACTGCGCCAGCCGCAGGCAGACCCGGGGCGTATACTCGATATCCGGTACCGACGCCGCATTCTGCCACGCCCGGCGGTACCACAACAGCGCCTTGCCGTTGTCGCCCCGGGCGGCGCAGTCGTCGCCAAGGTTCAAAAGGGCGATGGGCTCGCCGCTTTCGGCAGCAGCCTTCCACATCTTGCGCGCCTGCGCAGCACTTTTGGGCACGCCGCGCCCCTGATACAGGCACTCGCCCAGCAGCGAGAGCCCGGCAGAATTTCCCTGCTCGGCGGCTTTCTGGTAGCACTCTGCCGCTGCCGCCCAGTGTCCGGCGCGGGCGGCTTCCTTTCCGGCCTCGGCCTCCTCTGCGCCGGGGCCCTCCGGGGTGTGGCCTGCGTGCAGCAGACCGTTGAGCAGCGCACCGTCCAGCGAGGCGGAATTGCTCCACGGGTCCAGCACCACACCGTCGATGCCCGGGGTGTCCAACGCCAGCTGCATGGCCTGTTCCAAGGTGCGGTCAGCCATGGGGCGGCTGCCGGTACTGCGGTCTGCACCGGCAGCTGCCACCGAGGTGAACAGCGGCAGCCAGCAGCGCCCTTTATCGTTGCGCAGCGTCCACAAGGCAAGGCCGTCGGCCTTTTCCGCCGGGATGGGATGCTCCATCCACGGGGCGGGCGCACCCTGCGCCGAAAGCGCCGTCTGCAGCGGCACCAGCACATGGGTCTCCAGTTCCAGCGCGTAATTCAAAGCGCTCATCAGGGTCCAGAAGCTCTCCTCGTTCTGCCCCTTGTACAGCCCCTGCACCGCCTGCTCGATGGCCCGGGCAGCCGGTGGCCGCGCGGGCTGTACACCGGTGCGGTGCGGCTGCGGCGGCTGCCCACCGGGCGGAAGCGTACCCCGCCGTCTGTTCGTCTTGCCATTGTGTTCACCATACTTCCCTATCAATCTCAGCTCTAAGGTGTATCTGAAAACAAAGAAAATGACGAATATTTCGCAAGCACAAGCGGGATTTAAGGCAAACAGCCGCGGGAATCCTTTGTGGATTTCAAGGCTGTTTAACGCAAAATCCAGCTGTGTTTGTAGAAATAGACTAAATTTTCGACTTTTCAGATATACCATAGTATAACAGGATTTGGCAGCTTGTACAATGCAAAACGCAGCTGCGGCACTGGATTTTCAGTATACATCGCGTTATAATAAGGTGTATTTTGACCCCGAGGAGGAATTTTTTTGAACCGGATGCTTGGCTACCTGAAGGGCTACGAGCGCGAAAGTGTGCTTGCACCGCTCTTTAAGATGCTGGAAGCCACCTTTGACCTGTTTGTGCCGCTGGTCATGGCGGATATCGTCAATGTGGGCATTGCAGCACATGACCTGCATTATATTCTGGTGCGGTGCGGCCTTTTGCTGCTGCTGGCTTTCATCGGCCTTACCTGCAGCCTGACCGCGCAGTACTTTTCCGCCAAGGCGGCGGTGGGCTATTCCACCGCACTGCGGCACGCCCTGTTTGCCCATATCCAGAGCCTGAGCTTTTCAGAGATGGATACGCTGGGCACCAGCACCCTCATCACCCGCATGACCAGCGATGTCAATCAGGTGCAGAGCGGGCTCAACCTGTTTTTGCGCCTGTTCCTGCGCAGCCCCTTTGTGGTGTTGGGCGCTATGGTCATGGCCTTTACGGTCAACGCCCGGGCGGCGATGATCTTTGTAGTCACCATCCCGCTGCTCAGCGTGGTGGTGTTCGGCGTGATGGTGATCACCCGACCGCTGTACAAGACCGTGCAGACCCGGCTGGACCGGGTGCTGGGCCTGACCCGCGAGAATCTGACCGGCGTGCGCGTGGTGCGCGCCTTTGATAAGGAGCAGAGCGAGATCGACCGCTTTGAGGACGCCAACACCCTGCTGACCGGGATGCAGCTGCATGTCGGCCACCTTTCGGCGTTGATGAACCCGCTGACCTATGTGCTCATCAACCTTGCCATCGTGGCGCTGCTGTACGTAGGCAGCATCGAGATCAACGTGGGCGGCATGGCCTCCGGTGATGTGATTGCGCTGGTGAACTACATGAACCAGATCCTTGTGGAGCTGGTAAAACTTGCCAACCTCATCGTACAGATCAGCAAGGCGCTGGCCTGTGCAGGCCGTGTGCAGGCGGTGCTGGATACCAAGCCCGGCATGACCTTCCCGGCAAAGCTTCTGGGCGAAGTGCCCGCCGACAAGACCGGCGATGCCGTGCGCTTTGACCATGTAGGTCTGACCTACGCCGGGGCGGGTGCACCCAGCCTGACCGATATCAGCTTTACCGCCAAAAAGGGCCAGACCATCGGCGTCATCGGCGGCACCGGCAGCGGTAAATCCAGCTTAGTAAACCTCATCCCGCGCTTTTACGATGCCACCGAGGGCAGCGTGGAGATCTTTGGCCGCCCGGTGGCCAGCTACCCCCGGGACGCTTTACGCGGCAGGGTGGCGGTGGTCATGCAGAAGGCGCAGCTCTTCGGCGGCACCATCCGCTCCAATCTGCTGTGGGCAACAAGGATGCCACCGATGCCGACCTGTGGGCGGCGCTGGAAACGGCACAGGCCGCAGACTTTGTGCGTGCAAAGCCCCTTGGGCTGGACGAGCCGGTGGAGCAGGGCGGACGCAACCTTTCCGGCGGACAGAAGCAGCGGCTCACCATCGCCCGTGCGCTGGTGGGCAAGCCGGACATTTTGATTTTGGATGACAGCGCCAGCGCGCTGGACTACGCCACCGACGCCGCCCTGCGCAAGGCACTGGCGGCGCTGCCCGGGGCACTGACCGTGTTCATCGTCAGCCAGCGTGCCGCCAGTTTGCAGCACGCCGACCAGATTCTGGTGCTGGATGACGGCCATCTGGTGGGCATCGGCACCCACAGCGCGCTGCGCAGCAGCTGCCCGGTGTACGAGGAGATCTACGAGAGCCAGTTCAAGAAAGGGGAGGCAGAAGCATGAGTGCAAAAGCAAAAAACAAGCTGACCCCGCAGCAGCGCAAGGCCACCCTGAACCGGGTGCTGCACAAGATCCGTCCATACAGTGCCTTTGTGGTGTGCAGCCTGCTGGTGGCGGCGGTCAGCGTAGCCGCCCAGCTGTATATCCCCATCCTGTGCGGTGACGCCATTGATAAGATGCTGGGCAAGGGCAATGTAGACCTTGCCGGGGTGCTGCGCATTGCCGTAAGCATTCTAGTGGTGGCAGCCGTAGCCGCCCTTGCACAGTGGCTTTTGAGCGTGTGCAACAACCGCATCACCTTCTCGGTCAGCCGTGATCTGCGCAACGAGGCGCTGCGTAAAATTCAGACCCTGCCGCTGTCCTATCTGGACAGCCACCCTTCCGGCGATATCGTCAGCCGCATGGTGGCGGATGTGGACACCTTTGCGGACGGCCTGCTGATGGGCTTTACCCAGCTGTTCTCCGGCATCCTGACCATTTTGGGCACCCTGCTGTTCATGCTGCGGGAGAACGTGCCCATCACGCTGGTGGTGGTGTGCATCACCCCGCTGAGCCTTGTGGTGGCGGGCTTTCTGGCAAAGCGCAGTTACGGCTACTTCCAGAGCCAGAGCACCGTCCGCGGCAAGCAGACCGCGCTGGTCAACGAAATGATCGAAGGCCAGAAGGTGGTGCAGGCCTTTGGCCACGAAGCCGAAAGCCTTGCCGCCTTTGACGAGGTGAACGGACAATTACAGGACGTGAGCCTGAAGGCCATCTTCTTCTCCAGCCTGACCAACCCCGCCACCCGCTTTGTGAATAACATCGTGTATGCGGGCGTGGGTCTTGTGGGTGCGCTGTACGCCGTGCGCGGCGGCATCACCATCGGCCAGCTCAGCGTTTTTCTGAGCTACGCCAACCAGTACACCAAACCCTTCAACGAGATCTCGGGCGTGGTCACCGAGTTACAGAATGCACTGGCCTGCGCCGCCCGGGTGTTTGAACTGCTGGACGCCGAAGATCAGGTGCCGGAGGCCGAAAACGCCGCCGCATTGCAGCCGGACGGCCATGTGCAGTTACAGGATGTTTCCTTCCGCTATCTGCCCGACCGTCCGCTCATCGAAGGGCTCTCGCTGGACGTGCAGCCCGGCCAGCGCATCGCCATCGTAGGCCCTACCGGCTGCGGCAAGACCACCCTCATCAACCTGCTTATGCGGTTCTATGATGTGAACAGCGGCAGCATCAGGGTGTCCGGCACCGATATCCGGGATGTGACCCGCGCTTCCCTGCGCGGCAGCTACGGCATGGTGCTGCAGGACACCTGGCTGCGCGCCGGTACGGTGCGGGAGAACATTGCCTACGGCAAGCCGGACGCCACCATGGACGAGGTGATTGCCGCCGCCAAGGTGCCCACGCCCACAGCTTTATCCGCCGCCTGCCCGATGGCTACGACACTGTCATTGCAGAGGACGGCGGCAATATCAGTCAGGGACAAAAGCAGCTGCTCTGCATCGCCCGCGTGATGCTCTGCCTGCCGCCCATGCTGATCCTGGACGAAGCCACATCCTCCATTGATACCCGCACTGAGGTGCGCATCCAGAAGGCCTTTGCCCGCATGATGCAGGGGCGTACCAGCTTTATCGTGGCGCACCGCCTTTCCACCATCCGGGAGGCAGACGTTATCCTTGTGATGAAGGACGGCCACATCGTGGAGCAGGGCAACCACGACCAGCTGCTGGCGCAGGGCGGCTTCTACGCCAAACTCTACAATAGCCAGTTCGAGGGCGTGCAGACCTGAGGACGCTGTTGTATCCTATCCAAACTGTAATAACGAATGACGAAAATGCACTTTGTTAAATAAAACAGGCCGAATAGGCACTCGTTCATAAAATATTAATAATATATTAACATTCAGTACACCACTTTTCGGTATACATAGGGCAACAAAGGCGCGCAGTGCGCCGAACCCCCGCCAAAAAGGGCAAAAACGCGCAGACTGCTGTGGTGTGCGGCGGTCTTGGAAATGCCCTTGGTACAGGAAAGGAAACGTTACTTATGAAAATTGGTTTTTGGGAACTTATCGTCATCGTCATCGTGGCGTTTGTGTTCATCGGCCCGGACCAGCTGCCTGTCTACGCAAAGAAGATCGGCAAGATGCTCCGCGAGCTGAAGAAATACACCGGCGCTGCTTCTGAGGAGATCCAGAAGAACGTGGTGGAGCCGCTGAACGAGATTCAGGCTCCCCTGAAAGAGGCTGTTGCCCCCCTGACTGATATCAAAAAAGATATCGACAGCAGCATGCGGGACGTGACCAAGAGCTTTACCGGCATTGGCAAGACCAGCAAAGAGGAAGCCGCCAAGAAGCTGGCTGAGACCGAGGAGGTCACCGACCTGACCGAGGATGCTGTGGAGGAACTGCCCGAGCAGCCCGCCGAAGCCCCGGCTGAAACTGTGGGAGGCTCCCGCTGAAAAGCCGGAGCAGGCCGCTGCCGAGGCCGCACAGCCTGCCGCCGAGCCGGTGGCTGAGCCTGTGCAGGAAGCCCCTGCCGCAGCCGAAGAAGCCGCCGAAGCTGCACCCGCTGAGGAAGCAAAGGTGTAAGCGCCCCTACTTATTTATGGATGCACCCGCGCCCGCGGTTGCCAGATACATTCTGTAATACGCCCGCCACGCGGCGCGGCAAGAAAAAGGAGATATTTATTATGCGTATTGGTACTAATGAGCTGCTGATCATTCTGGTTGTCGTTCTGCTGATCTTTGGACCCAAGAACCTGCCGAAGCTGGGCAAGATGTTCGGTAAGACCATCAATGGCTTCAAGAAGGGCATGGAGGACGAGGACGCCGAGCAGTCCGAGGAGACTGTAAAGAAGGCTGATAAGAAGGACGAAGACGAGGAGTAATTGTGGCTACAAACAAAAAGCGCAAAAAGAAAGCCGAAGTCATGGCAGAGGACGGCAGCATGACGCTGACCGGCCATCTGAAAGAACTGCGGAACCGGCTCATCATCTGCGCGGTGGTGTTTGTGGTGGGCGTGGTGGTCTCGCTGGCGTATGCAGACCGTCTGATCGATCTGCTTACCGCCATGGGCCGCGACTATTACCAGTTCGTGTCCATTGCCCCGCAGGAAAAACTGATGCAGTATTTCCGGGTGTCCATTCTGGCCGGTGTGGTGGTAACGGTGCCTGTGGCCTTTTACAACATCTACGCCTTTGCAAAGCCGGGTCTGAAAAAGAGCGAGAGCACCTTTTTCAAGCTGGTCATGCTGCTGGGTCTGATCCTGTTCTGCGTGGGCGTGCTGTTTGCCTATAAGCTCATGATGCCGTTCATGCTGCGGTTCCTCAGCACTGGCATCGAGGGTGCAGAGTACATCCAGACCACCACCAGTATCGAGAGCTACGTCAACCTCTGCCTGACCATGTTCATCATCTTTGGCTGCGTGTTCGAGATGCCGCTGATCACCATCATCCTTTCCAAGATGGGCATCATCAACCCGCAGATCCTCAAGCAGGTGCGCGGCGTGGCCATCGTGGTCATCTTCTTCATCGCTGCTGTGGTCACCCCGCCGGACATCGTGTCCCAGTGCATGGTGGCTTTCCCCATGGTGCTGCTGTATTTCGTCAGCATCTTCCTGAGCGGCATCTTCTATAAGCCGCGCGATACGGATGAGGATGACGAGGAAGAAGAGGAGAGCGAGGACTGATCCCGCTTCTGTTCCGGTTTTCATCAACTGAATCAAACGCCGCTGCACGGCTGTGCAGCGGCGTTTCTTGTTGGCACGGAAACAAAAAAGCTGCCGCACAGCTTTGTGCAGCAGCCTATGAGAAAATAAAGGAGAAACGCAGGTTCAAAAAAGATTATTTGCCCAGATGCCAGATATCGCGGTCGTACTCGGCAATGGTGCGATCAGAGGAGAACATGCCAGCCTTGGCAATGTTCACAAGGCACTTACGCCGCCAGCCCGTGGGGTCGCAGGCGTAATCGCTGAGGGCCTGTCCCTTGCGCACAACGTAGGCGTTGAAGTCCGGCAGGGTCTGGAACCAGTCCTTGTGGATCAGCTCGTCGTGCAGGCGGGTCAGGTTTTCGGCATGACCGGCGGCCAGCATCTCCGGCCCGGTCAGGAAGCTGATGGCGCGGCGGATGTTGGCATCGCCCTCCACCCACTGGGCGGGGTCGTAATCGCCCACGGCGTAGCGGTGGATGACCTGATCGGAGGTCTGGCCGAAGATATAGATGTTCTCCTCGCCCACCTGCTGGCTGATTTCCACGTTGGCACCATCATGGTGCCCAGCGTCAGCGCGCCGTTCAGCATAAACTTCATGTTGCCGGTGCCGGAGGCCTCCTTGGAGGCAAGGCTGATCTGCTCGGACAGGTCGCAGGCCGGGATCAGCTTTTCGGCGGCGGTGACGTTGTAGTTTTCCACAAACACCACCTGCAGCCACTTGGACACCTCTGGGTCTGCGGCAATGACCTTGGAGAGGGTCAGCAGCGCATGGATGATGTCTTTTGCAATGGTGTAGGCGGGAGCGGCTTTTGCGCCGAAGATGCTCACCAGCGGCACAGCGGGCAGGTGTCCTGCCTTGATCTCGTAGTACTGGTGGATGAGGTACAACAGGTTGAGCTGCTGGCGCTTATACTCATGCAGGCGCTTGGACTGGATATCGAACACGGCATCGGTGTTCACGCTCACTTTCTGGGTGTGCAGCAGCCAATCGGCAAGCGCTTCCTTGTTGGCCTTTTTCACGGCGGTCAGCTCGCTGAGCACCGTCTCGTCATCGACAAAGGCCAGCAGTTTTTCCAGTTCGGCGGCATCCTTGCGGAAGCCGGAGCCGATGTGCTTTTCCAGCGTGGCAGTCAGGCGCGGGTCGCATTCCAGCAGCCAGCGGCGGAAGGTGATGCCGTTGGTCTTGTTGTTGAACTTTTCCGGATACAGCTCGTAGAAGCCGTGCAGCTCGGAGTTTTTCAGGATCTCGGTGTGCAGCGCCGCCACACCGTTGGTGGAGTGGGTGAAGTGGATGTCCATGTGTGCCATGTGCACCCGCTCGTCTTTGTCGATAATGGCAAGGCTCTCGTCCTCGGTGCGGGTGCGTGCCAGCGCATCCAGCTTTTCGATGATGGGCATCAGCTGCGGCACCACGGCGTCCAGATAGGCGCGGGGCCACTTTTCCAGCGCCTCGGCCAGAATGGTGTGGTTGGTGTAGGCGCAGGTCTTGGTGACGATCTCGACGGCCTCGTCAAAGTCGATGCCCTTCTCCCCCAGCAGGCGGATCAGCTCGGGGATAACCATGCTGGGGTGGGTGTCATTGATCTGGATGGCGGCGTAGTCGGCCAGATCGTGGTAATCACAGCCGCGGGCGGCGCACTCGGCCAGAATCAGCTGGGCCCCGGCGGAAACCATCAGGTACTGCTGGTAGACGCGCAGACGGCGTCCGGCCTCGTCGGAGTCATCGGGATACAGGAAAAGCGTCAGGTTTTTGTCGATGTCGGTCTTGTCGAACGTGATGCCGTCGTGGACGATGCTCTCATCAATGGTGTCGAGATCGAACAGATTCAGCGTGTTCGTGCGGCCCTCGTAGCCCGTGACGGCCAGCTGTACAGACGGGCGCTGTAGGTCTTGCCGGCCAGCTCGACGGGATAGACCGTATCCGTTTTTCCGCCCAGGAGTGGGCGGTCAGCCACGGGTCGGGCAGCTCATTCTGGACGCCGTCCTTGAAGGACTGGTGGAACAGGCCAAAGTGATACCGCAGGCCGACACCGTCGCCGGGCAGGTTCAGCGTGGCGAGGGAGTCAAGGAAACAGGCGGCCAGACGGCCCAGCCCGCCGTTGCCAAGGCTTGCTCCGGCTCGACCTCCTCAATATCGGACAGGTTTTTCCCGGCAGCGGCCAGCGCGGCGCGGGTGTCGTCGTACAGCCCTAAATTGATAAGGTTGTTGGACAGCAGCTTGCCGATCAGAAACTCGGCGCTGATATAGTAGAGCTTGCGGCCCGTGACGGGACGGACGCGGGCGGCGCTCTGTTCGCGGACGATGTCCAGCAGGGCGAGGTAGATCTCCTGGTCGGTGCTTTCGGCCAGGGCTTTGCCGGTCAGGGCTTCGATGGCAGCGGTCATATTCATAACGTATCCCTCCATGTGGTTTGCGTTTGGCTTTCTGTTTGTTTGCTATGCTTAAGGTATACCACATTTTTAGGGTCGGATTCTTGCGTTATCCCTGCAACTTATGGTACAATCCTATCATGGAGGGCGAAAATATGGAAAATCAACCAACTTTGCGGGAGACCAAAAAGCACGGCGCAGCGTGGTTCCCGTTCAACATCTATCCCTGCGCTATCCCGCAGGATTTTACCCAGGTGGCCCTGCACTGGCAGGACAGCATGGAGCTGATCTATATAAAGCGCGGCAGCGGGCTTGTACAGGCTGGTGCACAGGTCTACCCGGCACAAAGAGGTGACATCTTTGTGCTGACGCCCGGTACGCTTCACGCGATACGTCAGGCCGAAAACCATACCATGGAATACGAAAACATCATCTTCGATGTAGAGCTTCTCGGCGGCACGGGGGATCTTTGCGTGGAAAAATACCTGCTTCC
>ENA-OQED01000821-OQED01000821.1-human-gut-metagenome-genome-assembly--contig:-NODE-821-length-12044-cov-1.145674_pt1 | contig 12044 bp, 9 predicted proteins | sample MGYA00242790_ERZ504625 | MGnify/ENA primary metagenome ERZ504625 (study PRJEB26092, sample SAMD00036345) | human gut metagenome | host: Homo sapiens | study: EMG produced TPA metagenomics assembly of...
CATCTGCATCACCTCTGTTTACTATAGCATACAGGAAACTCTTCTTGTATTTCTCAATTCTGCTTATTTTTTCTCTTTGATGATACCTTTTCTGTAAGCTTCCAGAAGCTGGATCAGCTCACTGATCCTTTCCTTCAGAGCAGTTCCGGTATCGGTATCACCGACCAGAGTACGTTTGTTATTGTAGTGAACTGCCACCCTGTTGGAAACAATATCCTGCTCCTTGGCTACCGCTTCTTCCGCAGAAGTAAAAGGCTCATGAGCAGACAGGATCAGCCCGTAGGAGTTATAAACCAGTGTATAGCCGGCAATCCCCGTAACCTTCTGATATGGTCTGGAAAAGCCGCCGTCGATCACAAGAACTTTGCCATTGCATTTTACAGGACTCTCTCCCTCACTCTGGTGAACCGGCACATGCCCGTTGATGATGTGACCCTTTCCGGATCCAGTCCGAATTCACGGAGCAGTTCATCTACAACCTCCTCATTTTCCAGAAGATGATAGTAGGCATTTTTAGTTTCTTTATGTGTTTCCTTATCTTTAATAAAATAACGTTCAAAGGTGGTCATCTTGTCTTTTCCGAACAGCGGTGAATTCGGAGCTGCCCAGATATACCACATAATATCCCTGCCTTTACGCTTTTCATCCTCATTTACAGAGAAAAACGCCCGGCGCACATAAGTCTCAAGAACATCGTACAATTCTTTTCCTTTGTAGGTTTTTCCATAAATCTGGACTTCTTTCAGACTTCCATCCTCATTAAGTGGAATACTTCCATGGAACAGAAGATTTCCATTATAAGTTTTATAAAGGCCTCCCTTGTCCAGAAGAAGCCGGACATGATTCTGCAGTTTCTCGCAGTTTCGGAACGCGGAATCCAAGCGTTCCATTACATCCTTTTCCTCTGTAGTAAGTTCATATGGCTTTTTCCAGTCAATAGTAGGAAAATATGTATCGGTCAGCGGATATTCTTTTCCGTCCGGAAGTGTGATCATTCCCTTTTTCGGATCGATCCTATGAAGCAAACAACGCTTTTCCATATGGAATTCTTTGTGCCGGCGGATCAGCTGCCCCTCCAGCTTAAACTGGATAATGGCAATAGCCTTGTGCATTTTCCGTCCAAGCTCTTCTTCCAGAATACTATAGTTATTGGCATCTCCCTTCATCTCAAAAGCAGTACATGGATCATCCTTATAAGCCTCCATTGCAAAGGTTGCCAGAGGCATGAGATTGATCCCATATCCATCCTCAAGAATATCCATATTTCGGTAACGGATGCTGTTCCGGATCACCGTTGCAATGCAGGCTTTCTGTCCTGTAGCAGCTCCCATCCAGACCACATCATGATTTCCCCACTGGATATCCAGCGAATGATATTTCATCAAACGATCCATGATGAAATGCGGGCCCGGACCTCTGTCATAAATATCTCCCAGCACATGAAGATGATCCACAACAAGACGCTGGATCAGTTCTGCCAGGGCAATGATAAAATTCTCTGCCCGGCCGATCTCAATGATCGTATTGACGATGGCATCGTAATATGCTTCTTTGTCCAGAACTTCCGCTTTCTCTGTGATCAACTCCTCGATCACATATGCATAGTCTGCAGGAAGTGCCTTACGGACCTTGGAACGGGTATATTTGGATGCCGTTGTCTTGCATACTTCGATCAGACGATAAAGTGTGATCTTGTACCAGTTCTCCATGTCTTCTTCCTGTTTTTTTTACAACCTCCATCTTTTCCTCGGATAATAGATCAGTGTGGCAAGAGAACGTTTGTCGCTGTTGCTTAAGGTATGTCCGAATACATCATCGATCTTTTTTCGTACAGCCCCTGATCCATTCCGAAGAACATGGGAAAACGCATCGTATTCTCCATGAATGTCCGACATGAAATGCTCGGTACCTTTCGGAAGGTTTAATATAGACTGCAGATTGATGATCTCTGTTGAAGCCTTTGCTATAGTAGGATATAGCTCCGCAAGTCGCTGCAGGTATCTTAATTCTTCTTTTTTCATAGTATCTGGTATCCTCCTGGGAGTTCTCACTGCCAGATCAGCCTTCAGGATAAACGGCAGTATTTTTTATTTATTGTAAGCCCTTCCGGTATCATATATCAACCCGTAAAATCAAACAGTGACATCTGATTGGACTGCGGGATATCTCCAAAAAGATCCATATCATCCATCAGATCGATAACGGTCTTGCTGACCTTGGTACGATCACGGAAATCATCCTTGGAAAGGAATCTGCCTTTTGCGGCAGCATCCACAACTGCCTCTGCTGCCTTATCTCCAAGACCCTCTATGGTATCCAGAGCAGGCATCAGTTTATCTCCGATGATCTGGAACCGGTGTGCCTTTGCCTTATAAAGATCGATCGGCACAAAATCAAAACCTCTGGCGTACATTTCCTGTACGATCCTCATATCCTTCAGTGTATCCTGTTCCTTCTTGGATGCCTCATCACCTTTTTTCCGGATCTCCGCCATATAATATTCCAGACGTTCTTTTCCCATGCACATCAGTTCATAGGAAAAGGAAGTGGCACGGATACTGAAAAATGCTGCATAATAAGCCAGTGGATGAAACACTTTATACCAGGCGATACGATACGCCATCATAACATAGGCTGCCGCATGGGCTTTCGGGAACATGTACTTGATCAGCTTACAGGACCAGATATACCAGTCCGGAACATCATGCTCTTTCATAGTCTGGATCCATTCCTCACGAAGCCCCTTTCCCTTACGGACACTCTCCATGATGGTAAACGCCAGACCACTTTCCACTCCTTTTCCGATGAGATAGATCATAATATCATCTCGCGTACAGATTGCTGTGGAAATGGTAGCTGTACCATTCTGGATCAATACCTGGGCATTTCCAAGCCATACATCCGTGCCGTGGGAAAGTCCAGCAATACGTACCAGGTCGGAAAAATATTTCGGCTTGGTATCGATCAACATCTGCATGGCAAAGTCTGTACCAAACTCCGGGATCGAGGCATCCCAGCCTGCAGCCGCCGATATCCTCCGGGCTGATCCCCAGAGCCTGCGTTCCCGCAAACAGGGACATGACATCTCTCTGGTCCAGCGGAACTGTTCTTGCACTGATGCCGGTCAGATCCTCCAGCATACGGATCATGGTCGGATCATCGTGTCCAAGTATATCAAGTTTCAGAAGATTTCCGTCAATGGAATGGTAATCAAAATGTGTGGTGATGATATCACTGTTCACATCATTGGCCGGGTGCTGCACAGGTGTAAATTTCTCAATCTCCTCACCCATAGGCAGTACGATGATACCTCCCGGATGCTGGCCAGTGGTACGGCGGACACCGGTACAGCCCTTCACGATACGGTTGATCTCACAGTAACGCTTGTGCTGCCCCCGTTCCTCATAATAGTTCTTCACATAACCAAATGCGGTTTTTTCCGCAAGGGTACCAATGGTTCCCGCCTTAAAGGTCTGCCCTTTTCCGAAGATAACCTCTGTATACCGGTGAGCATTGGCCTGATATTCACCGGAAAAGTTCAGGTCGATATCCGGCTCCTTATCACCTTTAAAACCAAGGAATGTCTCAAAAGGAATATCAAAGCCTTCCTTGTTCATCCTGGCACCGCATTTCGGACAGATCTTATCCGGCATATCACATCCTGCCATACCCGCGTATTTTTTCACCTCAGGGGAATCAAAATCACTGTATTTACAGTCTGGATTCGGACAGAGATAATGAGGCGGCAGAGGGTTTACCTCCGTGATACCGGACATGGTCGCTGCCAGAGAAGAACCTACAGAACCACGGGATCCAACCAGATAGCCGTCCTCATTGGACTTCCACACAAGCTTCTGTGCAATGATATACATTACCGCATAACCATTGGAGATAATAGAATTCAGCTCCCTGTCCAGACGGTCCTCCACGATCTTCGGCAACGGATCTCCGTACATTTCGTGGGCCTTCGTAAAACAGATATTCTTAAGATCCTGCTCGGAGTTCTCAATGACCGGTGGAAATTTATCCGGATGGATCGGTGATATCTTCTCGATCATATCCGCGATCTTATTGGTATTGGTGATCACCACCTCTTCCGCCTTTTCACTTCCCAGATAGGAAAATTCCTCCAGCATTTCCTCCGTTGTACGAAGATAAAGCGGGGCCTGGTTATCTGCATCAGAAAATCCGTTTCCTGCCATGATGATCCGTCGGTAAACCTCGTCCTGAGGATCCATAAAATGCACATCACAGGTGGCAACCACCGGTTTTTTGAACTGTTCTCCAAGTTTTACGATCTTCCGGTTTATCTCTTTTAAGTCTTCCTCAGAATTGATCATATCATGTTTTTCATCCGCAAGCATAAACGCATTGTTCCCAAGAGGCTGGATTTCCAGATAGTCATAAAAATTTACCAGTCTGGCGATCTCCTGATCCGGTGCATTGCGAAGAAGTGCCTGATAAAGCTCTCCTGCCTCGCAGGCACTTCCCACCAGAAGGCCTTCCCTGTATTTTTCCAGCACACTTTTGGGAACCCTTGGTCTTCTGTGATAGTACTTTAAATGGGACTGGCTTACCAGCTTGTACAGATTGATCCTTCCGGTCTCATTTCTTGCAAAAACAATAGCATGGTATGTGGGCAGCTTTCGGATGGTATCCGGTGAAACCGCACCCTGCCTGTTCATCTCATCCACATCAAAAATATCTCTTTCTTCCAGCATCTTTACAAACCGCACAAAAATCTCTGCGGTACATGCCGCATCATCCACAGCTCTGTGGTGATGATCAAGAGAAACACCTACTGCCTTGGCTACCGTGTCCAGTTTAAAACGGTTCAGGGCAGGAAGAAGGAATCTAGCCATACCAACGGTATCCACATAAGTAAAATCATCCGAAATCCCCTGCCGTTTACAGTTTTCAATAATAAAGCTCATATCAAAGTCCGCATTATGGGCCACCATCGCGCAGCCCTCACAGAATTCCAGGAATTTCGGCAGTACTTCCTCTATCACAGGTGCATCCAGGACCATGGAATCATTGATGCTTGTCAGCTGCTCAATACGGAACGGAATGGGCACTTCCGGGTTTACAAAGGTGGAAAAACGATCTGTGATCTGTCCTTTTTCCACTTTTACCGCGCCAATCTCAATGATCCTGCAGGTTAGTGCTGAGAATCCCGTAGTCTCAATATCAAAAACAACAAAATCTCCATCCAGCCGCTGCCCTTTGGAATTGGTGACCATACCCTTCAGATCGTCTACCAGATACGCTTCCATTCCATAGAGCACCTTAAAATCAGACTCCTTTGGAACACAACCGCCCCAGGCATCAAAGCAGTGATTTGCCTCCGGGAAGGACTGCACCACGCCATGATCCGTGATAGCGATAGCCTTATGTCCCCACTCATAGGCACGTTTTACCAATGCCTTTGCATCGCTGACACCATCCATATCGCTCATCTTGGTGTGACAGTGAAGCTCCACACGCTTCTGAGGACTGGTATCCATTCTTGTGCTGGTAAAATTGGCGATTTTCTTGATACCTGTAATATTTCCAATAGTAAGCTCACTATCAAAACGGTCAATGGTGGTAACTCCCTTCAGCTTCAGGAATGCGCCTTTTTTTACACTTTCCGTCACTTCCGGAACCTGCTCGTTACGCAGAAACATCTTCACAACAATACTGTCCGTAAAATCGGTCACAGGGAAGATCAGGATCGTTTTCTCATTTCGGATCTCACGAGCTTCCACATCCATAACCTGACATCGGATGATAACCTCACCCATCTCACCGGTAATGCTCTCCAGCGGAATCGTTTCTCCATCAAAATCTCTGCCGTAAACCACATCCGGATTGCTGTCCCTGCGGAATCCGAAGCTGCCGCGGAAATCCCCCTTCTGAACCTTCTGCTGTTTTTTGTCAACGGATTTCTTCTCGTTTGTCTTTTCGCCGCTCTTATCTCCAGAGGTTTTCTTTGTCTCTTCCTTGGCTGTATCCTCCTGCTTCGGTTCGCTTTCCTGATCCCCGCTGAGTTTGGCATGCTTCAGGACATTTTCCACTTCCTGTTTGATCTGAAGTGCAGCATTTTTCCGGTATTTACTCTCTTTCACTTCCACAAAATCCAGTTCCACTTTCAGATCCATACCGCAGCGTTCACAGAAAACCTTATGAAAATATTCAACAAGTATTTCGCTTTTCTGTCTGGAAATAACCGTATCCGGAAGCTCCATACGCAAGGTATCTTTTCCTGTAAAAATGATTTTTGATCTACGGAACAGATTGTACTCCAGCATGTTATAGTTGCGCAGCTCCATCTCCATACTGGAACGGTAGCTTTCCAGAAAGTTCTCCGGTGTATACTGCTCGGAAAGATGAAATTTTTCCACAACTGTTACAGTCATGGGAATCCCCGGAAAGCACTGCCGTTCGATCTCATCCTCCAGCGCAAAAATATTCTTCTTGTGTATCCAGCGGCTGCTTTCGATATAAACCCTCAGATGAGTTCTTCCGGGGTTCATGGAAACCTTTGTCACAAATACCATGTCCAGAAGTTCTTCCAGCTCTTTCTTCACTTTAAGATGCGGAAATACATCAAAAAAATCTTTCTCCATTATGACTCCTGCTCATTCCAGGTAAGAAGTTCCTGACGAAGTGTATCCAGAAGATCCGTTTCCGGTACTTTTTTTACAACCTCTCCATGCCGGATCAGAAGACCAACACCATCGCCTCCTGCAATTCCGAGATCTGCTTCCTTTGCCTCTCCCGGTCCGTTTACCACACAGCCCATAACCGCAACCTTGATATCAAGAGGAATATCCTGTACCATAGTCTCTACCTGGTTTGCAAGGCCGATCAGATCGATTTTTGTTCTTCCGCAGGTCGGACAGGAAACAACCTCCACGCCTCCTTTGCGAAGTCCCAGCGTTTTCAGGATCCTTTTGGCTGATTTCACTTCTTCCAGCGGCGCGCCTGTCAGAGAAACACGGATGGTATCTCCGATTCCCTGATACAGGATGAGCCCAAGTCCGATAGCTGATTTGATATTTCCCGAATACAGAGTTCCTGCTTCTGTAATTCCCACATGAAGAGGATACTGTGTTTTTTCTGCGATCAGTTCATGGGCTCTGGCGCACATGAGAACATCAGAAGATTTGATGCTGATCACAAGATTGTCATATCCCATCTCTTCAATGATGTGCACCTTATCAAGAGCACTCTCCACAAGTCCTTCGGCTGTAACACCGTGATATTTTTCTACCAGTTCTTTTTCAAGGGAACCACTGTTTACTCCTACACGAATAGGGATATTCCGTTCCTTTGCTGTATCCACAACTGCCTGGATTCTCTCTTTGGAACCGATATTTCCCGGATTGATACGGATCTTGTCCGCACCGTTCTCCATGGCTGCAATGGCAAGGCGATAATCAAAATGGATGTCCGCAACCAGCGGAATATGGATCTGTTTTTTGATCTGGGATAAAGCCTTCGCAGCTTCCATAGTAGGAACTGCGCAGCGGATAATATCACAGCCTGCTTTTTCCAGTGAAAGGATCTGCGCAACCGTTGCTTCCACATCTTCAGTTTTCGTATTGGTCATGGACTGGATAAGGATCGGATTTCCTCCTCCGATAACACGATTTCCAATTTTTATTACTTTTGTATGATCTCTGTACATAAAAATCTCCTTTATGAATCCTGAAAGGCAGGTGTCTTCAAACGCCCTGCCTTTCCTTTCCGAACTATCTTTTTACTCTTACTCCTAACGTCGGATCTCCAGCAGCTTTGTTTTCAGTTCGTTTTCCATACGTCTCATATCTGCCTCTGCTGCCTGACGTTTTTCACGGCCTTCCTGCTGGATCTTCATCACATCATCCAGTGTCTGGATCAGTTCCTGATTGGTTTTTTTCAGAGTTTCAATATCTACAATACCACGCTGGGATTCCTTTGCAGTTTCCACAGATGCCAGGTGAAGCGTTTCCGCATTTTTCTTCAAAAGTTCATTGGTAAAATCCGTAACCTGCCGTTGTGCCTGTGCGGCTTCTGTGGAGTGCGCGATCCCTAGAGCCAGCACCATCTGGCTTTTCCAGAGAGGAATGGTATTTACAATGGTTGTCTGGATCTTCTCGATCATCGTCGTATCATTGTTCTGGATCATGCGGATCTGCGGTGCAGTCTGCATAGAAATGGTTCTGGTAAGCTCCAAATCATGAAGCTTTTTCTCAAAGCGGTCACATTTGCTTTCCAGATCATTGGCAGCCTGTGCATCTTCCGGAAGTCCGCTTGCCGCTGCCTTCTGATGCAATTCGTTGAGCTTGCCTTCTCTGACTTCCCTAGCTTCTTTTTACCCGCAAGAATGTACATGGAAAGTTCTTTAAAGTATGCAAGGTTCTGCTCATACATTTTATCCAGCACGGCAGAATCTTTCATCAGACGCATCTGGTGCTGCTCCAGAGCTTCCGTGATCTTCGTCACATTTCCCTCGGCCTTTGTGTAACGGTTTTTCAGAGTTTCCACCTTCGCTGTCTGTTTTTTGAAAAAGCCGAAAAATCCCTTTTCCTCTGTGGCATCAAAATCCTTCAATTCTCCTACCACATTTGCAAGAAGCTCTCCTGCCTCCCCAAGATCCTGTGTCTTCACATTTACCAGCGCTGCATCAGAAAAATCTGCCATCTTCTTCTGAGTGCCGGCTCCGTACTGCAGGATCTGGTTTGTATTTTCAATATCGATCTTTGCTGCAAAATCTTCTACGATTTTCTGTTCCTGGGGAGATAACACCGGTTCCTCTACTGCAGGCTCCTGGGGTTTCTCCGGTTCTTTTTTTGCAATTTCTTCTTTTTCTTCCGTGAGATCCGGTTCCAAAGTCAGTACCGGTGCTTCTACCTCAAAGTCTTTAAATTCTTCTCCCATAAGCATTCTCCTTGATCAGCTGTACCTTCCGGCAGATGTCTGTATTCCAGCTTCTGATCTGCTCGTTGTACTTATTTCATTTCCGCATTCTGTTTCATTTTTTCGAAATCATCCTCTGTCAGCCCTTCCTGTGCCAGAACTGTATGCAGCACAGAAATATCGGTGGATACATCCCATGCGATATCCCGGAATATGGAATCCAGAAGTTTCTCAAAAGCAATATTCAGTGTATCAATGGTTTCTTCAATTTCTTTCTTGGAAGCCGTGATATTCTCGCCCTGTACAGGCTGTCCATCCATATCCTCATAAGCATCCAGAAGCTTCACAGTCATGGGCAGATAGTAATCCATCATTTTCTTAAGATCCGGAATCACCTCCGGATGCTCTCCTGCACGCTCAAAAATTTTCTGAACGATCATTTCCATCCTGGAAATCTTTGCGGAAATTTCTTCCCCGGGAATGGCGTCATTGCTCTCACGGATCTTTACAAGAAATTCATTTCCTTTTCTCAGGACTTCCTGGGCTTCCGGACTCATATTCTCCTCCAGCTGAACCTTAGGATCTGCTTCCTGTTTACGAAGCTCCAGCTGCTTCTGTGTTTCCAGATACTGCTGATAGGTTTCATTACTGGTGATTAGACAGGTTCCCTGCTCATCCACATGGCCTTCCAGAAACCAGCCCTTCTGGATCATTCTGCTGATATCTTTTTTTACAAATTTCTCGTTCTTTCCTGCTGCCTGGGCAAGCTTCTGAAAATTACAGTAGGTGTGGTCTCCCAGCGCACGGATATATTTCTGGAAACGTCCCAGTCTTCCGAGACGGCTTGTTCCTGCTCCCAAAGAGCACCGCCACCTGCTGCGCCTGCACACATCACTCCAAGCACACCTGCTGCAAGCGCACCGCTGTGTCCAATGCCCATCCAGATCAGAAGCACCATGGCTCCAAGCCCCATGCCACTTAAAAGTATCCCACCGGAAACTGCCATCATCATGCCTTTGAGATTCTCACCGGTAGTCTTTCCGTAGAGCAGTTCCGACTGTTTCCTTGCAGCCTGCTGCTTTGCTTTTCTGCTTCTTCCGTAATAAGGGCTCTGGTATGTATAGCTTTTCTTACGGAATTCCGGATCAGCACCCGGATCAAACACGGAATTCAGCGCATTTTTCAGCGCTTCGCTTCCGGAATCAATGGCCTTATTTACTGTCTGGTTGATCGTATGGCTTAATTCGTGATAGCTGTTTGAATTCACTGCATTATCTACAATATCCTGAATCTTTTTTCCAAGGTCTTCAAATTCGTGATTGTCCATTTTTCCCTCCAGTCCATAGATAATTTTTATTATATCGAAATCATATTAAAATTACAAGCAAATGAAAAAAAGGAACAAAAAACTATTGAAGTCATCACGTAAAAGTTTTACAATGGTAAAAAGTAAAAATTGTAAACGGAGGAATCGTTATGGAAAAAAAGAACATCGACTGGTCCAGCATCGGATTCGCTTACATGCCAACCGACTACAGATATGTGTCTAATTTTAAAGATGGAAAATGGGATGAGGGTACTTTAAGCACAGACCCTAATATCGTACTCAACGAGTGTGCTGGTGTGCTTCAGTATTCTCAGAGTGTATTCGAGGGTCTGAAGGCATACACAACAGAAGACGGACATATCGTTACTTTCCGTCCTGACCTGAACGCAGAGCGTATGGCTGCATCTGCAGCAAGACTTGAAATGCCGGTATTCCCGAAGGAAAGATTTATCGACGCTGTTGAGCAGGTTGTTAAGGCAAATGCTGCATGGGTTCCGCCATATGGTTCCGGCGCAACACTTTATCTTCGCCCGTACATGTTTGGTTCCAACGCCGTGATCGGTGTTAAACCGGCTGACGAATATCAGTTCCGTATCCTTACAACACCGGTTGGTCCGTACTTTAAAGGCGGCGCCAAACCGATCACGATCCGTGTCAGCGACTATGACCGTGCCGCACCTTGCGGAACCGGTAACATCAAGGCTGGCCTGAACTACGCAATGAGCCTTCATGCTATCGTAGATGCTCACAAACAGGGCTTTGATGAGAACATGTACCTTGATCCCAAGACTCGTACAAAAGTTGAGGAGACAGGCGGAGCAAACTTCATCTTCGTTACTAAAGACGGCAAGGTTGTAACACCGAAGTCTGACAGCATCCTTCCTTCCATCACACGTCGTTCTCTGATCTACGTTGCAAAGGAGTACCTTGGACTGGAAGCTGAAGAGCGTGAGGTCTACTTCGATGAGGTTAAAGATTTTGCAGAGTGTGGTCTTTGCGGTACTGCTGCAGTTATCTCTCCTGTCGGAAAGATCAATGATCACGGCAAGGAAATCTGCTTCCCAAGCGGAATGGAGAAGATGGGACCGGTTATCCAGAAGCTGTACGACACACTGACCGGTATCCAGATGGGACGCATCGAAGCACCGAAGGGATGGATCCACGTAATCGAGTAATTACCGGATTTTCGTCATTATACATAACATTAAGCACAAAAAAACAGACCGCCGTATTTTTTTCGGTGGTCTGTTTTTTTATTATTTCTTCATTGTTTTTCTGTACAAAGCGGGCATTCTCATTCTGCTTTATGATCTGTGCTCACATTACCTATCTTTTCTCTCGTATTTCACAAACGCATATTCCAGATCAAAGTATGTCTGTTCTTCACTCTCCGCTGTGATCTCCCAGTCCGGGTCCTCATCCAGGTTTGGAAAATACGCATCCGCTTCATATGCAAAATCGATTTTTGTCACATGAGCTGTATCACAGTACGGGAGCATCTGTTTGTAAATACTGTCTCCGCCGATACAGTACACATCCTCTGCCGGATATTTCTCCACTTCCTTCAGTGCTTCCTCGATGCTGTGAACGATCACCGCACCTTTTACCTGATAATCCCGGTTGCCGGTGATCACAATGTTGGTTCTGTTTTTCAGAGGAAGTCCGTTTGGAAAAGACTCCAGTGTTTTTCTTCCCATAACAACCACTTTTCCTGTAGTTTCCTCACGGAACATCTTCATATCTGCCGGAATACTTACCAAAAGTTCATTATTTCTTCCGATTCCCCAGTTTTTATCTGCTGCAACAATAATATTCATTCTTTCTTCCTTTC
>ENA-OQED01000822-OQED01000822.1-human-gut-metagenome-genome-assembly--contig:-NODE-822-length-12040-cov-1.148997_pt1 | contig 12040 bp, 14 predicted proteins | sample MGYA00242790_ERZ504625 | MGnify/ENA primary metagenome ERZ504625 (study PRJEB26092, sample SAMD00036345) | human gut metagenome | host: Homo sapiens | study: EMG produced TPA metagenomics assembly of...
GTCAGCACAAACTAACTCAATGGATTCTTTGAGTCTTTAGCATATTGCTACACTTTTGTTCATATTTGAGCATCCTTTCGGTTGCTTAAGTTTCCTCCTGCTCTCTTTCACCAGCACCACAATCAGCCGTGGCCGCTCCTGCTCTTCATCTGCGCGATGGATGCGCGCATGGCGTGAGCAGGTACGCCGTTTTGGATAACTGTATGAATTTATTATACCATATTCCCGGCATCAGGAAAATGGTAAGAAAGGATGTGAGCCCGTGCCGGCATACAAGAATAACACAGGCCGCTGGTACTGCGCCTTTTACTACAAGGACTGGACCGGCAAGCGCCGGAAGAAGAAAAAAGAGAGCTTCGCCACGAAGCGCGAGGCGCTTGAGTGGGAGCGAGAATTTTTGGATAAGTACGCTGGCACGCCGGAGATAACATTCACCGCGCTTGCCAAGGCTTACCTCGAGAGTGCCAAGCTGCGCCTCAAGCCGCAGACGTACTACACGAAGCGCAATATCACCCGCAACCATCTTCTCCCCTTCTTCGGTGAGATGGTCATCGGCACCATCGACCGCCGTGCCATCAATCGCTGGCGCGAGGAGCTGCTGCGCGCAGGTTACAAGACGACCTACCTGCGCACGATCCACGCGCAGCTCTCGAGTATCCTCAACTACGCGATGGAGTACTATGGCCTGCCCAGCAATCCGTCCGAAGCCGTCGGCGGCTTCTCGAAGCATACCGTCGAGAAGATGGACTTCTGGACGCTCGAAGAGTTTCAGCGCTTCGCCATGGCCGCCCTGCAGCTTCCCCATCACATCATGGCCTCTACTTGCTTTTCTGGACAGGCATGCGCGTCGGCGAGATGCTGGCGCTCACTTGGGATGATATCGACTTCGAGACAAATTCCATCTCGATCACCAAAACTCTGTACCGCCTGCAGAAAACATCATACGTCAGTACGACGAAGACCATATCCGGCGACCGCACCATCATCATGCCGCGCTTCATCGCCGAGATGCTGCAGGACTATCGGCACCTGTCCGCCTATACGAGCGAAGAGCGCATCATCCCCATCACCCGCGCCGCCCTACTGAAGAAAATCCACGAGGCGCAAAAAAGGCTGGCGTGAAAGAGATACGCATCCATGATCTGCGTCACTCTCACGCCAGCCTTCTTATCAAAGCCCACTGCACGCCGGTCGAAGTAGCCGACCGGCTTGGTCATAAAGACCCATCCATCACCCTCAAGATCTACAGCCATATGTATGCCGCCCAGAGGACAAAGATTGCCGATATGCTTGATGATATGCGAGAGTAGTACGATTTTAGTACGCTTCCGCCATCACCATCACGATAAAGCCTTATTCTACGGGGCCTTTATCCAAATCGTCATGTACCTCGCTGAAGTAGATGACCGTCACCGTATCCTCCATGAGGATGCGGCGCTTGTAGATGCGCTCGAAGTCGGCGATGAGCTCTTCGCGCGAATTGATCTCGGGGTTCTGGTGGCCGAGGTCGGCGCTCGTCAGCGTGCCCATCGTCTTGACGCGGACCTTGTCGAGGTAGGCCGTGTAGATGCGGTGCTTCGGCTCGCCCTTCTTGCCCGAGGTGATCCAGACAATGGAGCCCTCCGGATAGAGCTTGCTGACATCGCCGAGGCGCACGGTGCAGTTCTTCGTGCGCTCCATGATCATCTTCTTGTGCTTGGCCGCCTGGAAATTCAACGCCATCATGATAAAGCATCTCCTATCTGAAATTCTCATCTATAATACATTATACACATCACATGCATTTACCTTGTTTTTTATATTCTCCCCTCTGCCCCGATAATCCTGCCGCTATTTGCGAAAAAAACAGAAAGCACACACTCCTCCGCCCCTCTGCTGTCCACGATTCACGAACATTCCAGCGAATTTTCATGCGCCAGCGTGGAAAATGTGCTAGAATAGAGCCATCTTTACCAAATGATTGGAGGTTTCACCATGAAAAAGACAGTTCACATCCTCACGCTCGTCTGCGCGCTCTTCCTGATGAGCTGCAGCGCAGCCTTTGCCGCACCGCAGCAGGAAACGCCGCGCCCGACGCTCTCGGTCGACGGCCAGGGCACGGGCACGGCGGCGCCGGACATGGCGACCGTCACGATTGGCGTGACGACGCAGGGCAAGGATGCAGCCAAGGCACAGAACGACAATGCCTGGGTATCGAACCAGATCCAGGCAGCTGTCCGCGGCCTCGGCATCGAGGAGAAGGACATCCAGACGCGCAACTACTCCTTCTACCCGAACTACAGCACGGATAAGGACCACCGCAATGAAGTGACCGGCTACACGGTCAACAACTCTGTCATCGTCGTCGTGCGCGACATCAAGCTGACGGGCAAGGTCATCGACGCAGCCTGAGCAACGGTGCCAACGAGATCAACTCGCTCGACTTCTCAGCAAGCGACACGAAGGCTGTCCGCAAGGTCGCCCTGCTGAACGCCATCCAGGATGCGCGCGACAAAGCGGACATCATCGCCAAGGGCCTCGGCAAGCGCATCGTCGGCATCCAAAATGTCAGCGAGAGCACGGGCTACATCGAGACGCGCCGCTTCGGTGGCAACATGCTCATGGCCGTTGCCAAGGACGCCGCCACGCCGATCACGCCGGGCAGCCTCTCCCTGACGGCCAACGTCCACATCGACTTCATCCTCAGCGACTGAACAAGCTGACAAAGCCAGTTCAGCCCGCAACACAAGAAGTAAGGAGTTTTTCTTTTGGCTGAGCAAGAATCCCGGGCAGCGGCCCCCGCGAAAAAGAGGAAACCACGCCTGCCTGCCATCGAATACATCCGCGGCATCGCGATGATGGGTGTCATCGCCATCCACGTCGGTTCGCAGTACCTCATGAACCAGACGGCCAACATCCATCTGATTGCCCTGCTGGAGGTGGCCTCGCGCTTCAGCGTGCCCATCTTCTTCTTCATCTCGGCTTTCGGGCTCTTCTACAACCTCAACATCGATGAACCGCTCGATTACAGGGCCTTCATGAAGAAGCGCTTCCGCACGGTCCTCGTGCCGTACCTCGTCTGGTCCGCCTTCTACCTCCTACACGATGGCCTCTTCTACGGCGTCGGCTTCCCCGACCCGCTGCACCTCCTGAGCATCCTGTTCTTCGGCACGGCAAAATACCAGCTCTACTTCCTCGTGATCCTGATCTGGTTCTACCTGCTCATGCCGCTCTGGATTGCCATCGTGCGGCGTGCGGGCAAGGCCAGCCTGATCCTGCTCTTCGTCGCGCAGCTGGGCTTCGACTACTGGTCGAGCTTCTCCGTCGCGTTCAACACGTTCGTCTACGCGCTGCCCGACCATTCCTTTCTCAAGCCGTTCCTCATGTACCGCCTGAACTACTGGGTCGTACACTACGTCTTCATCTTCGTACTCGGCGGCTATCTCGCGGTGCACATCAAGGGATTCCAGCGCTTCATGCAGGAGAACAGGCGCGCCATCACGGTGTTCTTCTGGGCATCGCTCATCTGGCTCCTGGTCTACTACTACCAGCTAATCGTCGAGACGGGCTACACGCCGCTCGAGGCCATCAACACGGCCCATCAGCTGAGCCCGGCGGGACTCTTCTACACGCTGGCCAGCTCGGTCTTCTTCTTCACGATCTTCACGTACCAGAAGTACCCCTCTTGGCTCAATCCTGTCCTGCACCAGCTCGGACGCCACTCCTACTTCGCCTACCTCGTCCACCCGCTCTTCATCACCTACGCGGCCACGCTGCTCCAGAAGAGCGGCCACCTCATGACGGCCCCCGTCGCGATCCTCTTCTACTTCGCGATCCTCGGGCTCTCCATGGTGGCAGCGGCCATCTGCCGCAAGCTCGGCGAGCGCCTGCCCATCCTCAACGAATGGACCATCGGCGTCTACCCGCGCAAGAAATGACAAGCAAGCAAAAAATCCTGTCCACACCGCAAGCCGCGATGTGGGCAGGATTTTTCTATCTGGATACTGCTTCAGGCGCGGACCTTCTTGAAGAACTGGCTGTCTGCCGTGTCGGTCAGCCGCAGGTCGTAGCCGAGCGCGACCATCTCGCGCATCTTGATGAGCATGAGGTTGATGTTGCAGCGCAAGCGCTTCGAGATTGTCTCCATATCCTCGCCCGCCCGCACGAGGCGATAGACCTCATCGTTGTCGAGCAGGAGATGCGCCGCAAAGGCGTTCGCCTCGTACTCCGTGCGGCTGCTCATGCGGAAGAGCTCGAACTCCTGCAGGCCAGTCTTCGCGAGCTCGCGGTGCAGCTGGTCGTGGCCGATCTCATGCGCGAGCACCATCGGCAGCCAGTCCTCGTCAAGGCGGCTGTTGAGGAAGATGAAGCGGTGGTGCCAGCGGTTGAAGTACATGCCGAGCAGGTTCTTGTAGTCATCGGCGAATTCGACATGGATGCCGAGCTCCTGCGCGAGCGCCATCATCGCATGGCTGGCACTCGGCTGGATGCGCCGCACGGCCTCATAGAGCTGTATCGAATCCATCCCATCACTTCCTGTACTTCTTCGGCGTGTATTTCTGGTTGTCTTCCTTGGCCAGCCAGTAGGCCTTCTCGAGCGAGCGCATGACGGCCTCGCGGTCCTGGTCAGAGAGCTCGCCGCCCGCGAACATGCCCGCCAGCTGGCTCACGAGCTCCTGTGCCTGCGCCATGCCGCGGCTGCCGTACTGCTCGTGCGCCGCATCGAGGAACATCTCCCGGTCCGTGTAGAGATATGCGACATCGACCTCGAAGAAGTCCGCGAGGACCTGGTACATCTCTTTCTTTTGGGATAGCGCTCTCCCGACTCATAGCCGCTGTACGTCTGGCGCGTGATGCCGCAAGCCGCCGCCACATCCTTCTGCGTGAGCTTGCGCGCCCGGCGCAGCTGCAGCAGTCTATCACAGAATTTCACGATCGTTCCCTCTCTTTTCCATCGTATCATCGTAAATCGCGTAAATCGTCATCTTCATTTTAACATCGGTCCGTTTTGCGGGCAAGCGCAGCGCTCAGCAAAAGCCTCTCAGGCAATGTGGCGATGCGCTTCAGACCAGCGGACAGTGACCGGCTCCTGATCGCGCTCCACCGGCCGATGGTCGGCATAGCGGCGGACCGGACGCACCGCGCGCTCCCTGACCGTCAGGTAGACGAGTGTCAGAAGGTTCACGAGCGGCAGGCACTGGCCGATGAGCAGCAGCCTGCTCGCGCGACAGTCGTTGCAGCGCCAGAGCGTGACGAGCAGCAAGAGGAGCGCAAACGGCGCCGTGAACTCCAGGGAGTCCAGCACGCCAATCTGGTGGCCAAAGCAGAACGGGATGCCGCTGCCGAGTATGGCAAAAAGCCCCATGATGAGCCCGTCGGTTCCATGACGTACGACGAGACAGTCTCATACTCCCAGGCCGCATAGTAGAGCGGCACCGAAAGGTAGAGCAGGATACTCACCAAGACAAAGGGCAGGCGCCCGATCCTTCTGGATAAGATATGCATGAAGAAGACCCCCTATCGACAGGCAGTGCGCGCAAGACGCCCCGCCTTTATCTTTGACAAATGTAAAACTCATATTTCAATATTAACATATGTAAGCGTTTTTGTCAAAGTCAGAGCGGATATGTCAAAGATAATAGAAAACAGGCCTGCGCAAGCGCAGACCTGTCTGTCAGAAGAGACGGGGGCTCAGAGGTTCTCGAGCAGCCGGATCTCGTTCTTCATGATGTAGTTCTTCTTGTCCGGCATCCTGCCGTTGACGAGGTATTCAAAGGCAATACTGATGGCCATGCGCCCCTGGCGCGTCGGATGCTGGTAAAGGATAGCCTTGACGATGCCCTTGCGCATCATCTCGACTGTCGAGGGCACACTATCGAAGGCAATCGTCAGGGGACGCTCCGGCTCCGGCAGCTGCATGATGGCGCGGCAGGCGCCGTAGACACCGCCCGCGAGCAGGAACATCGCCGATATGTCTTGGTGGTCGTCGAGCAGGTGCTTCGTCCGCTCATACGAGCAGATCTCATCGTCGCCGTTCTCGATGATGTCCACGATCGAGAAGCCCGGGGCCTTTTCCATGCGGTGCCGGAAGCCCTCCAGCCTCTCGCAGTGACCGAGGACCTGGCGGCTGCCCATGACGATGCCGACCTTCGCCCTGCCGTCGAGCAGGGCGTCGAGCAAGGCGCAGGCTGTCTCGCCGCCGTTGAAGTAATCGCTGCCGACGTAGCAGTGGCGCTTGGAGCTCTTGATGTCATTGACGACCGTCACGACGAAGATGCCCGCATCGACGAGTTCATCGATGGCCTTGGCGATGCGCACATCATCGATAGGGCTGATGATCAGCGCATTGACCTCTCCCTTCATCTGCTCCATGAGATGCAGCTGCTTGTCGACATCGTAGCCCTTCATCGGGTAGTAGCGGACCGTCAGGCCGTAGATGGCATACGAAGATGCCGCGCGGTCCATGCCATGAATGACATCGTTGAAGAAGGCATTGCCCTCCGACGGCAGCAGAACGCCGATGACGGGGTGATTCTTGCGCGCCGCCAGCGCCTTGCCCGCAGGATTCGGCTCGTAGCCGAGCTGCTCCGCCATCTTCTTGATCATCGCCGCCGTCTCCGCATTGACCCTGCCGCGGCCATTCAAGGCGCGGTCTACCGTCCCGCGCGAGACACCGCAGAGTTCTGCTATCTTTTTCATGGTGACCATTGTGAATCCCCTCCTAATGTCCCTTTCCCCTTTTATTTTATCAGATTTGCACGCGGTTGACGATAAAAAAGAACAAAACGAGACTCTCGCCACCAAAGTGCATGACAAGAATCTCGTTATTTCTCTTCCTATCAAGTTCCGATTTCTCAGATCAGAGCGTAAGGTTCTCACCCTTGAGGCCGATGAAGGCGCCGTCCTTATCGAGGCCGCTCTCCTCGTGAGCGATCAGCACTTGTTGACCGCGAACAGCAGGCGGTCCTCCCCCTCTTTGGCAATGGGGTTCTTGAGTGCCTCATTCGTGCCGCGCGGCAGGGCGACACCGCAGCGGAATTCCTCGCCATCGATGCCGCACGGAGCGAAGTGGAGCGTCGTCGCGTAGAGCTCGACAGCTGTGCCAGCCGGCACAAAGAAACACTCGACCTTGCTCGTCTCATACGTCAGCGTCTCCGGGTCGATGTCCTGCTGGCGGCCGACCATCAGCACGAGATCCGTCGCCGCGATGTCGATCTCCGACGAGCGATGATACTCGAGCGCATTGAGGGCCTCGTTGTGGCCGCTGCAGTGGCCAAGCTCCGTCGGCATCTCGCCGTACGTCTTCTCCGTCAGCTCCTTGAAGAGCGGCAGCTCCTCGAACGATGCGACAGACGGCTCGTAGACCGTCCCCTCTGCCGGTATCTCGATTGCCTTCAGCGCCTCGCAGAACTCCTTCGTCTCAAGCGGCAGGACGCGCCCATACGGACGGAATGCTTCTTCCGTTACAGATTTCATAGTATCTCTCTCCTCTGAATGTATCTACTAGACAATATCGTCATATCATTCATTCTACAGAATGCGCTCACGCTACAAAAGGCCACCTGTCCCCGCAACACACTGCGCACAGCTGCTTTTCAAGCTTCATCCAGTTCCTTATAGCAGAAATGCTTGAAGGTCGCAACAAGGTCATAGCCGGAATAATCGACAGCTGCGAGTCCCACAAACGCACCAGTAAAGAATCCGCCATACGTCTGCAGCACGTAGTCATCCGACAGGACAGCTGCATCCAGCTTCACGTCGATGACGGACCAGTTCACGCCATTGAAAGAGTACGCGTACTGATAGAAGGATTTCCTCACCAGCGTCTTGAACCAGACATACTCCACATCATCTGGGATGACGATTGCCTGATCCTTCAGATATGACGTATACTGGCCGCGATTATTCTCAGCAATCTCGATGACGCGTTTCTGGCGCACTTCATCGAACGTGATGAAGATCCAGGACCAATGCTTATCGTTGTAGAAGTTCGTCAGACCGGCCATCTGCTGATAGTTCCACGGCTCGAACTTCACCTTCGTCTCCGCATCAAAGAAGAATGCCTGCCAGCGGCTGGCCACCATGGAGGTATCCATCGTGGATGCCAGCGAGCGCCGCCCGATCAGGCGCAGGCTTCCACCACCACACTGCCCCATCTCATCCGTGAACGGGACGCGCAGTGTGTTCCATTCCGCGTCGAGTGTCGTTCCCGAAAAATCATCGCAGCGAGAATGGTCTGTCGGCGCATCCGTCGGGATGGCATCACGAGGAGCCTCGACTTCCAGCTGGCCACCATGTCCGCCGACAATCCTCGGCCAGCCTTCATCATCCCATTCCACCTTCTGGATTGACGTCTCACGCCCGAGCGTGCACCAGCCGCGCGGATCCCATGATGATTCTGTATCATGGTTCCACGGGCGTCCCGTCAGGGATGCGTAGTACCACTCACCGCTCGGCGTCTCGACCAGGGAGCCATGCCCTTGCTTCTGCAACGGGAAATCCGGCGTGTCAAAATTCGTGATGAACGGGCCATCTGGTTCCGTGACAAAGGAATCCGCATCCAGCGTTCTGGAACGCGCTACAACTTCCTGATGCGTCCAGACAGTCCCACCCTGTGCAGCAAAGAGGTAGTAATATCCATTGATCTTGTAGAGATGCGGGCCCTCGACGAGCTTGACATCCGTCCCGCGGTAGATAGTCCGGGACGTCATTGGCTTCATCTTCATCGTCGCCGGGTCGAATTCTGTCAGCGTGATGCCGTTGAACGGATGATGGTATTCCCGATGATCCCAGGTCTGCTGTACCAGATACTTCCGGCCATCATCGTCATGGAACAGAGACGCATCAAAACCGACTCCGTTCAGTCGAACAGGGTCAGACCAAGGGCCTGTGATGCTCTCGGCCGTCGTCAGGTAGTTCGTCATGTCCTTGAAGGCACCTTCCGTAACCTTGACATCTGTATAGACGAGCCAGAATTTCCCATCTGCGTAAGTCAGGTCGGGTGCCCAGATACCCCCCGAAGATGGATTGCCCTTCATGTCGAGGAGCGTCGTCGTCGACAGCGGCGACGGCAGCAGTTTCCAGTGGACCATATCCTTCGATTCGTGAAGGCGTACACCGGGGAACCATTCAAAGGTCGAATTGGCGATATAATAGGTATCTCCTACACGAACCATGCTGGGATCAGCATGGAAGCCAGGCAGTACGGGGTTCTTGATTTTCATATAATATCACTCTTTCTCCTGAATTCAGATTCTTGTACGCGCTCGAGTCATTTGCGGGCCTGGATCTCGCGGTTGATCTTGTCGATCTCATGATCGCCCAGCGGATAACGGCTGATGATCCACATGGACACGAGGGCGAACAGGATTGGCAGCCAGATCATGGAAATGGAGATGCCGGTGAGGGCATCGGCCGACTGGGCTGCCTTCGTGCCATCAAAGGCAAAGAACGCATTGATATAGCCCGGGATGATGCCACCCAGAGCCAGGCCGATCTTGAAGAACAGGCCCATCAGGGAGTTGATGATACCAGCGACACGCTTCTTAGACTGATATTCACCATAGGCGATGACTTCCGGCACAAGAGCCCACATGTATCCCGTCGCTGCTGTCAGGCCCCACTGCATGAAGAAACGACCCACATAGCCGAGAGCGATCATATCGCGGAACTGAGGCATGGACCAGATCCACAGCAGGAGCTGTCCGACGATGAACAGGCTGAGGAATGCGTAGAAGAATGCGCGCTTGCCAATCTTGCGGCGCACGATTGGCCACAGAAAGACGAGGAAGATGCCCGGGATCGAGCCAATAAGATTGATGGAAGCCATCCACTCAGAATGACCAATCATATACTGCATGTAGAACGGCCATGTCGTATTGCCGAAGAACATGAACGTGAACGCTACCGTGAAGAACAGGCCCAAGACGCGCAGCGGCTTATTGCGCTTCAGTTCGCCCCAGAGGTCCGAGATATGGACCGAAGCCGTCTCCTCTTTTGTCGGCAGGACACGCTCCGTGATGCCATAGTAAGTGCAGAGCAGGAGCAGGAAGCCGATGACCATGTACACCGACATGACCATGAAGTAGGCGCCCGCAGCATCTGGAGAAGCATAATTGCCGAGGTTGAGCTTGATGCCGAAGAACCCGATATCCTGCAGTTTCTTATCAGGGGATGCCAGCTGTACAAACAACGGCAGGAACGTGTAGACAAGCAGGTTGCCGATGTTCGCTTCCGTCATGCGCACGCTGGTCAGCGTCGAGATCTCTTCACTGTCGCGTGTAAGAGATGCATTCAAGGCACCGTACGGGATGTTGACAAAAGAATAGATGAGAGCAGTGGCTAGATACGAGAAGAACGCATACAGCACATTGCCGCGGATAGCTGGAATTGGCAGGAAGAGCATCGCCGAAAAGATTGTCAGAGGAATGCCGAAGTACAACAAAAACGGCTTGTATTTCCCGCTTTTGAAGCTGGCCTTATCAACCACTGTACCGACCCATGGATCCCACACGACGTTGATGCAGCGAACAACGAGGAAAATTGTAGCACCCACCGCAGCAGACAAACCAAATACCGTCGTCATATAGAACAACAGCATCGAACCAATCGTACCAAAAATCAAGTTCTGCGCCAAGTCTCCTGAACCATAGCAAATACGCTCTTTCCAAGACAGCTTAGCGAATTCATCCATATTGACTGATGTTTTTTGCAACTCCATAAAAATCTCCTTCCTGGAAACAATTCTAGGATGCCGTTTTCCATACTCCATCTATCTCATAGAGCAGCCAAATCCTCGTAGCAATCCTTGAGCTTCTGATAGAGCTTCTGATAGAGCACGTGACCCTTCTCGTAGTAGGCATGCGCTGCGGCATCGGGCTGGCACCAGGTGTCCTGCTCGATGAACTCCTTGCAGGCCGTCTGCACATCAGGGAAGATGCCTGCGCCTACGCCTGCGAGGATGGCAACGCCGAGGGCTGGGCCTTCCTGCGCCTTGATCGTCTTGACTTCGCAGCCGTACATGTCTGCGAGCATCTGGCGCCAGACGCGGCTCTTGCCGCCGCCGCCGCAGGCCATCATCTCCTTGACATTGACCTTCATCTCGCGCAGGATGTCGAAGCAGTCGAGCAGTGAATAGCTGACGCCTTCCATGACGGCGCGCAGCATGTCGGCCTTCGTGTGGATGGCCGAGAGGCCAAAGAAAACACCGCGGCAGTTCGGGTTGAGATGCGGCGTGCGCTCGCCCATCAGGTACGGCAGGTAGATCAGGCGGCGGCTGCCGATTGGCACCTTCTCGACATCCTGGTTGATGAGGTCGTAGGAGTCGCAGCCGAGGCGCACGGCCTTGTCTTTGTAACCTTCCGCGAGGTTGTCGCGGAACCAGCGCAACGAGAGGCCCGCCGCCTGCGTGACGCCCATGACGTGCCAGCAGCCCGGCACGGCGCAGCAGAAGGTGTGCACGCGGCCCTGCGGGTCGATGCGCGGCTCGCTCGTATGCGCGAAGACGACGCCGCTCGTGCCGATTGTCGTGAAGGCCCGCCCGTCAAAGACGATGCCCGTGCCGACAGCTGCCGCTGCGTTGTCACCGGCACCGCCGACAACGACAGTATCTACTGACAAGCCCGTCTTTTCCGAAAATTCTTTGCTGATGGCGCCCGTGACTTCCGGGGACTCATAGACTTTCGGCAAGAGAGCCTTGTCGATCTCGAGCTTCTCGAGCACTTCATCCGACCAGCAGCGATGTGGGATATCGAGGAGCTGCATGCCGCTCGCGTCGGAGACCTCCGTCGCGTACTCGCCCGTCATGCGGAAGCGGATGTAATCCTTCGGCAAGAGGATGTGACGGCAGCGGCGGTAGTTCTCCGCCTCGTGGTTGCGGACCCAGAGAATCTTCGAGGCCGTGAAACCCGTCAACGCCGGATTCGCCGTGATCTCGATGAGGCGCTTGCGGCCGACGCGCTCCGTGATTTCCTCGCATTCCTTGCCCGTGCGCTGGTCGCACCATATGATGGACGGGCGGATGACCTCGTTCTTCTCGTCGAGCATGACGAGGCCATGCATC
>ENA-OQED01000823-OQED01000823.1-human-gut-metagenome-genome-assembly--contig:-NODE-823-length-12019-cov-1.216280_pt1 | contig 12019 bp, 16 predicted proteins | sample MGYA00242790_ERZ504625 | MGnify/ENA primary metagenome ERZ504625 (study PRJEB26092, sample SAMD00036345) | human gut metagenome | host: Homo sapiens | study: EMG produced TPA metagenomics assembly of...
CCGGTGTGTAGCGTTTGTTCGGTATTCCTTTTGGCATAATAAAGCACCCCACTTGTTATCCAGTATACCATACTGTCTAACAATTGGGGTGCAGGTCATCAACGTAGCTGCGGGGTTTTGTGGTGGACGTTAACTTCACACAAGACTGGTGATCGGCAGGGCTATATCCTAATTAAGTGTCTGTTTAAAGTTGTTCCAAATTGCTAAGTGCAGCATATAATTTCTCTTTCAAATCTTCGTAATCTTTATATAAAATAATACGATTGTTGCTTATATCAAAAGGAATAGGTGAATCTCTATGCGCAAGCAAAATTACTGTTTTAGAAAAAGCTTGAGCTATTCCCAGTTCATAAAACACATTTGGATTTTTCCCATTTAAATCAGCAATTATTAACCTCGAATGAATAATGTATCTAATAATTTCAGAAAAGATGTCGCCTGGTATATACTTCTCATCCCCTCTAAAGGCACGATAGCTTTTAGAGGAGCATACTTCTCGAACAACTTTAAAAACTTCAAGCCCGTCTAAACTGAACGGCGTTAAACAAAAGATAGCATGTTTGTCTATAAATAAATCCTCTTTTGTAATTCCATAGCTTTGCAAAAAACTATTTAATTGTATGGAGTCATTTATTATGTTTTGCTGTTTGTTTATAACAGATAGTGGAATATGATAAGCTTCTTTCCATGATTCGTCGGTGGAGGATATTTTTAATTGTATCTCGGAAATTTTATCTTCCAAATATGAACGCATGTCGTCATAGGTTATATTTCTGTTATTAATTTGTTTCCTTCCATTTCTAATAACTAAGAAAGTTAAAACTAATAAGAAAAGTAAAAAGGTAAATGAGCAAAGCCAAAACGAAGAATATAAAAGTTTCTTCGATAGTGTATTTGCCTTGAATGATGGTAAGCATAAATATCACTACAATACAAAACAATAAAAATAGTGCGCCTATGCTTATAACGGTAGAATTAATTCCTTTTAAATTGCTATCTTTTAGCTTTTGCAGCCACTTATTTTTTTTCATAGTGTAAGCACCCCTTTTCCAAAAGCATAAATTGATATTACGTAAGCCCCCAAAGCAAATGCGTAGGATAGTGTGGCGCAGAATCCATACCAGAAAGCAGAAATTTTTTTAGATTCAAACGAGCGAACTGTATATCTACATAATGCAAAAATAATAAATGCAACCACAATATATACCATAAATAAGAAAAATCCTATAACTACTTGGAGCTTACGCTATCCAAATCAGAAATATTAGCGAACGAGCTATCCAACCCATAAAGTATATATGATACAATAAAACTTATAGCCAAAAAAATGATTTCAGTTGGTAGTTCAAGTAATAATACTTGCAAAACTATTTTATTAATATTTCGATTAACAGTCAATTTAAACATAATCGCAAGTACAATTAAGAGTGTTGGAATTATTATGTATATTGCTGCAAATTTAATATCCATCTTTCCACTCTCTTTCCAATATTGTATCAACAAAATTTTACAAAAAATAAGGAATAACAATCAATATAAATAATATACAAATTTTTAGTCAAATTAGTATAATAAAATAATGTTTTGTTAATATTTGTATTAATTCACAATTTTAAGTTGAAAGTTAAGAAAAGCCCATTCATAAAAATAAAGTGGACCGCATTTTCACTTAGCGCACCAGAGATTCTTAATAAGCGACATCAAATAACAACGTATTTTATTAAAACCAATTGATAATTGCGGCTTTAAATATTTTTATACGCTAATGGTGAGCAGTGATATATCAGATAGTTCAGGTTGATTGACTTACATTTTTTCGAAACGATCTAGGCTTTTACGCTGCAAATTGCAATTATATAAAAATAAAATGCGTAGCCAAGCGATGAACCTCGTATCTATGTGGCTTTCATTATTCCTTTTAAAGAGCGCAATAGGGGATTAATTTTCTTATCTGTTCCCGAGTCATTCTGTATACCAATATTTCATGGTTCGGGGTTGAACCTCCAGTAATATCATAATCATCGATGCACTAATCAGATTTTGTACACACTTTGTACACACACGATAATAAAAACAGGTGGACAAGGGTGCATGACAGGAGAAATAGGAATATAAAAATCCTTATAACTACGTTGTTTAGCGAATGAGAGCGTACAGCGGAAAACAGCTTTAATCCCACTGGCAGTGTAGAGGTCAGCGGTTCGCTCCCGCTATGCTCTGCCAAAGCAGGATGATCCGAAACATTTTTATTTGAGTGGTGTTTTTGGAATCATAAGCACCAAATAAACACCAAACTCAATTTTTATAATAAAACAAGAGAGTCTCAAACCTATCATCTACTAGGTTTGAGACTCTCTTACAATGGAGCGGGAAACGGGATTCGAACCCGCGACTTTCGGCTTGGGAAGCCGACGCTCTACCGCTGAACTACTCCCGCGCTGTCTGATATAATAGCATATCCGCTCAAAAAAATCAATCCCCTTTTCTGGAGAAAGCAGAGCCTTTTTTTACGGCGGCTGTATTTGTCATGGCAGGAAATTGATCGTAATTCGTCAGGATTGCATAGGCATAATCAATTTTAGCGCAAACGAGAAGCGCAATATAACGATCACTAGCGATCAAACGGGCATGGGGAGAGCTTTTCGGATTCGAATTGGGGGAAAGCGTTTTGAAAGGTTTTAATCTTCATCTGGATATGGGCGTTGAGCGCTTGGGTGATTTGCTGCCCACTTTCGCCCTCTTTTAAATAGAAAATAGCAATTTCGTCTGCGCTCGTATTAATTGTGCTCATATACACCGCGTAATCATCCACAAGGGTCAAGTCAAAGTCATAATGCAAAGGGATCGTTTCTGGCTCCAATTTTGCCATATAGTCAATCGGCACCTCCTGAATAATGGCGGTAGCGATTGTATTCGCCGAGGCAATCGGGGCAGATTCAACGGCGGATTCTTTATCAACCGCCGGAGCACCGCAGGCGGAGAGCGCACAGATCATCAGTGCTGTTATGAGAATGAGGGCTGTGATAGAGGTAAATTTACGAAGGCTCATCACCTGTATGCTCCTTTCTATAAACATTCTTTTCCCACTCAACTGAAAGGAACGTGTGGTTCCATGAAAGTGATTGGTGTAAAGCTGACGATATTATAGCATAAAAAACCACGAAAGACACTACAAATTGATTACAATTTTTGTGCGTTCCATGTATTTTTTAAAAATTTGAAAAGATATTATGTACAATATTCACCAAACAAGGAGATGCGTGGAAGAGAATCGCCTGTTTGCCCTGTAACTGGGATCGTGATATAATAGCACCAAGCAATATTGTTTGATGCTTTAGAAGCTGGGCGTTTTGCGAGCTTGGCATCATCCCTATCAAATTGTTTTCTGTGAGGAGGAGCGCTGGATTGGAGCATTCTATTTACGGCTGGATTGAAGCATATGCCCGCGGGCTGTGCGATACGGATTCCTTCACTGGGGAAATTACCGCACTGTGTTGCCGCGGCCCTGCCATGGAGGGGGTTTCCGAAGCGGAAGCGCTGCTGCTGGAACAATTGTGTGCAGGTGCGCAGCGATTCTTCGACGGTAGCGATGCGTATCCGGGCAGAGATCAGCTGGATGAGGCGCAATTTCATCGCTTTTTTGTCCGTTTATATCCGGAGTTGAAAAGACAGATGCCCCATGCGGTTTGCAAAGAGTTTTCTGATTAAGAAGGATGCAGTCATTATGCCCGCTTTTTCAACGCATTATTTATTTGCACGGGAACTGATGGAGCAGATTGAGGCCATGACTCCGGAAACACGGCTGGATCCGGACGCCGTATACTATGGCACACAAGGGCCGGACGTGCTTTTTTTCATCGGATTCTGCCCACGATGCCGGGGAAAAGTTGCAACCCGGCCGGCTCGCGAATGCACCGTGCAAATCCCAACGTTCTTTTTGAAGCGATGCTTCGGTATGCTCAGGCGTTGCCTGAGGCTGGGCGGGATCAGGCCCTATCCTATATTTATGGATTTTTGTGCCACTATGCGCTCGATCGAGTTGCGCATCCCTATATTTATGCAACACAATACCGGATCATCAAGGCACGCCATATTTGGTATCTCAAAGGCGTTGTCCACAATCAAGTGGAATATGAGATTGATATGCTAATGCTGCATAGGCACTTGCAGGTGGTTTCCGCGCGGAAGTTTGAAACTAGGGAGGTGCTCTCTATGGATGCCGCCCTTCTCGATGTGATGGCCGGCGTGCTTTCCTTTGCGGCGCAGGAGGCATTGCATGTTTCTCTCTCTCAGGCGCAGGCGCGGCAGTCGTTTTGTGATACGCGCACGATGCAGTCTCTCCTGACGGATCGTCATGGCTGGAAACTGCCGGTCATGGCACTGATTCAGCTCCCGGTTTATCCTTTCCTCGGCCCCTGTCTGACGTCGATGCTGCGCCGGACGCAATCCAGTAAGCGATGGGATTATGCCAACGATCAGAAAGGGCAGTGGGCTTACCCGGCAGCGCCTGACCGGGTGAGTGAGGAGAGTTTTGAGGAGTTGTTTGAACGCGCTAAGGCGGATGCGCTGCAACTGATCGCATCGTTCCGAGATGCGATCTCCGGGCGCGGTTCCTTAAAAGATGCGATTGGCGGGATTTCCTTCCTGACAGGCGTACCTGTAGAAGAATGAGAAAGGACTGTTGTATGATGGAAAAAATTTTGAGCTTTCAAAATTGACCATACCAAATTGACCAGGGGGATGTATCTCTCCCGTGTGGATGGGGATATTGATACCTTTGATCTGCGCACGCGCCTGCCCAACCGAGAGCCCGTGATGGAAAACGGTGCGATGCATACGATCGAGCACCTTTTTGCTACCTTTGTCCGCAATTCTGACGTTGCAGAGCAGGTGGTCTATTTCGGCCCAATGGGATGCCGTACGGGATTTTATTTTTTGACACGTGGGATGAAGCGCCAAAAGGCAATTGATCTGACGCGTGCCGCCTTTGCCTTTATTGCCTCCTATGAGGGAGAAATTCCGGGCGCTTCGGAGTGTGAATGCGGCAACTGGCGCGACCATGATTTGGATGGGGCCAAAAAAGAATCACAAAAAATGGAAAAAATTTTGGAGAATTGGACAAGCATTCAGCTAAAATACCCAGAATAAAAGAATTTGATTGTACAAATCGCCGAAAAATAGCCGTAAAGCTTGCGGAGAACCGTCCATGTGTGTATAATGGGAACTAAATTGTAACCAAATTGTAACCATTTTGTATGGAAATCAAAGATGGAGGTGTTCCCGCATGGGGCTGAAAGATGCCAAACGGGAAAAGCCCGCGCAGGAGGAAGCCATCAGGGATACAGGCAATATAGAAACGGCGCAGGCCGTAGAAAATAAGAAGCATCAAAAGAAAAGCAAATCCGCTTCCGATTTGGCGCAATGGCAGGATGCAAAGCATCCTGGCAACGCGGCGCTTTTGTCAATCTACCGGTGGGTATCGCTGGTGGGAATGCAGACGCAGCGGTATATCAAACGGTTTTACCGGCATATTGAGCGGTATCTGAGGCTGCGTTCCAGATGCTCCGGTTTGGCGGGCGCTTCGTGTTTGTAACGGTGGACCGGTATGCCTTCCGCGCCTACCATGAGGCAGCGGATGAGGCGAGGTATCTGCGGGTAGAGATGCGCAGTGTGCGTTCGAACCTGAGGCGATGCATAAAAGAAAGCCCGCTGTCGGCGTTTCCTGTGCTGGGGCATTATGCGGCAAAAGCAGTCAAGCGTCATAAGAAGCTGTTTGGAACACTGTTTAATACAGCGTTGCCCATTGGCGCGTGTGTGCTGCTTGCAACGACAGTGGCGCATTGGGGGAGTGTCACCTTTGCGCTGGAAGTGAGCTATAATAATCAAAAAATTGGCTATGTGGCGAGCGAATCAGTGTATTTAGAGGCTGAGAAGCTTGCACGGAGCCGAATTATGACAGGCGGCCAACAGGCTGAAGAGCAGCCCGCCGTGGAAAATGTTTCAACCGCTGGAGCGACCGGTCGGGTTGTCAACTTGGGCACACGGAGCCTTGCGGCGGAAGAAACAGAGAGCACGGGTGAGCTGATATCGAAGCCAACGTATAAGCTGCGGCCAGTATCGATCGATCAGCTGACGGATGCCAACACAATGTCAGATAAGCTGATTGAGCATTCAAGCAGCAAGATCACAAATGCATGCGGCGTGTATGTGGATGGGCAGTTTGTGTGCGCGGTGAAAAACGAAACGGATGCGGTAAGCGTATTCGATAAAATTTTGAATGAAAAGAAAACAAATGAAGCAAACACAATTGCGGACTTTGTGGAAGAAGTTAACTATGTGCAGGGCCTGTATCCGGATAATGAAAAGACGGTGTGGGATGCGGAGCGTCTGGAACAGAAGCTGAGGAGCAAGAAGGCGGAAGCGGTATACTATACGGTAAAGGAAGGCGACACGGTATCAGGGATCGCGCAGGCAAACGACCTGACGACGAAGGAACTGATGGGGATGAACAGTGGGCTGACGGAAACGATCCATGTAGGGGGATCAGCTGCTGGTATCGAATGAAGTGAACTACTTACGTGTGAAGATTATGAAAACGGTGCAGCGCACGGAAGAAATTCCATATGAAACAGAAGAGACAAAGACGTCCAGCATGTATGTGGGGCGGACGAAAACGGTGCAGGAGGGAGTCAACGGGGAGCGCCAAATCACGGAGCTGGTGACATATGTCGATAATGTGGCAGTGAGCACGAAGCAAGTGAGCGTAAAAGTCGTGAAAAACCCGGTGCCCAAAAAGGTGAATGTGGGCACGAAGTCCAAGAGCAGCTACAGCAGCAAAGGGAGTTCGAGCGGATACAGTTCCTCCACATCGCCAATTTATTATGGCAGTGGTTCCGTATCCACAAAGCTAATGTGGCCAGCCCCTACAGCGCATCAGGTTTCGCAGAGATTTGGTCATAATGGCCATAGGGGAATGGATATTACAACCAATGGCGCGTCAGGCCGCCCGATTGTAGCTGCGGCCAGCGGCACAGTGACCTATGCCGGGTGGGATTCCACCGGCCATGGATACCGTGTTGTCATCAATCACGGAAATGGGTTGCAAACGGGCTATTCCCACTGCAAATCCGGCTCAATCCGAGTGCGTGTGGGCCAGCAGGTTTCACGGGGCCAGCAGGTCGCGAGCATTGGCTCAACGGGTAATTCGTCCGGACCGCACCTGCATTTTGAGGTGATCCGCAACGGCACGCGTGTGAATCCCTCACCGTATATCTCATAGGCGCTGTTTGAGTCCAGCAGTTTGGGCGCGTTGAACATGCATGAATAAACGCAGAAAGGGACAAAAGGGTAGTTTCTCGTCATCCAGCGTAAACAGATTTTTTATGGGGACTGTTGCAAAATATTTCATTTTGCAACAGTTCCTTTTTATACCCAATATGCACAACGGGGCCGTTGCCACGCATTGCAATCAAAAAAACCTGCTGTTTATATTTATTTTATAAACAGCAGGAAAACTAGAAAAATTTAAAATTTATTAAAAAAACCTTTGCCTTGCGGTGCAATTAGCTGTTGAGATAATCATCCACCACTTTGCCATCCTGAATGCGGACGACCCGTTTCGCCTCCGCCGCAATCCCATTATCATGTGTAATGAGAATCACGGTGCGGCCCTCCTCGCTGAGCTCATGCAGGATGCGCATGACCTCCTTGCCGGAATGGGAATCAAGGTTGCCGGTAGGCTCGTCGGCCAGAATGACAGGGGGGACGGGCTGCCACCGCGCGTGCGATCGCCACGCGCTGCTGCTGGCCACCGGACATTTCTGAGGGGCGGTGATCCAGCCTGTGCCCGAGCCCGACACGTTCCAGCGCCTTGATGGAGAGCTCATGCCGTTCCTGCGCCGCCATGCCGCGATAAACCAGCGGCAGCTCAACATTGGCCTGCGCAGTGAGGCTGGGAATCAGGTTAAAGCCTTGAAAAATAAAACCAATTTGTTTGTTGCGGATTTCGGAGAGTTTATCGTCTGAAAGCTTGGAAACGTCCTCGTCATCGAGGTAATATTCGCCGCTGGTGGGGGAGTCAAGCAGGCCGATCATATTCATCAGCGTTGATTTACCGGAACCGGACTGCCCCACGATAGCAACGAATTCTTCCCGTTCAACCTTCAAGGTAACGCCGTCAAGCGCATGCACCTCGTTTTCACCGGGATTATAGATTTTATAAACATTGCGGATGTCGATCAGCGGCAAAATAACCACTCCCCAAGCTAGCAATAAGACATATCATATGCATTTTATAATAAACGGCGCATGTGTGCAAGTTAAGAAAAAATTGTAAACGAACTGTGAATGATCAGTGCTTCCATTTGACCATATTTGACATGCAGTGAGGGCGAAAAGTGATTCTTTTTATTTTGCGGGCTGTATTGAGCGCATAACGTTCCATACCGCGGAGAAAATAAAGCCATGACAAATGTCATCTGAATATAAAGGAGACGTTATTTATGGCGGTTACAGGGAATGAATACAGCAAGATGGCAGATCAGGCTTCGCCGCCTTCACACAAGGTGCTCAATACGCTCAAAGCATTTTTGATCGGCGGGCTGATTTGCGTGATCGGCCAGGGGCTCAACAGCCTTTATTTAATGGCGCATCTCAGTGAGGATCAGGCGAAAACAACGGTATCTGTCACGCTGATTGCCATCACGGCGCTGCTAACGGCGTTCGGTGTGTTCGACAAAATTGCCCGGCATGCGGGGGCTGGTACCATTGTGCCGATTACAGGCTTTGCAAATGCGGTGGTTTCCCCGGCGATGGAGTTCCAGAGCGAGGGCCGCATTCTCGGCACCGGCGCGCAAATCTTTTCCGTGGCGGGGCCAGTGATCCTATACGGGCCGGCTGCCGCAGTGCTTTATGGGCTGATCCTATGGATCTTTCGGTTGTTTTAAGGAGGGAAGGATTATGGCGATTAGGACTGGCCGTTTCACCATTACACTGCCTTCCCGTCCTGTGGTACAGGGCTTTGCTGCGGTGGCGGGCAAAAAGGAAGGGGAAGGCCCCCTTGCGGCGGAGTTTGACCATATTTTTGATGATACAACCTTGGGCGAGGTTTCCTGGGAGAAGGCGGAGAGTAAGCTGCACCGGGAGGCCGTAATTCGTGCGCTGAGCAAAGCGCAGAAGAGCCCGGCGGATGTAGATGTGATTTTTGCGGGTGACCTTTTAAGCCAGTGTATCGGCACATGCTTCGGCATTCGGGAGCTCGATATGCCGTTTGCAGGGCTGTATGGCGCCTGCTCGACGATGGCACTGTCGCTTTTGATGGCATCTGTGTTTATCGATACAGGCACGGCGGGGCTGGCGGTTGCTTCCACCTCCTCGCATTTCTGCTCGGCGGAAAAACAATTCCGCCTGCCGTTGGAATACGGCGGCCAGCGCCCGCCCTCCGCACAGTGGACAGCAACGGCGGCCGGCGCGGCAGTGCTTGCTTCCTCGGGAGAAGGGCCGCGCGTGGAATCGGTTATTATCGGGAAAATGCAGGATCTCGGCATTAAAGATGCAAACAATATGGGCGCAGCCATGGCGCCGTCGGCCAGCTCGACCATTGCCGCTTTCCTGCATGATACCTGCACAGTACCGGAGGATTACGATATGATCCTGACGGGCGATCTTGGCGCCGTCGGCTCCAAATTGCTCATCGAGCTGCTACGCAAGGATTATCAGATCGATATCGCAGGCGTGCATGCGGATTGCGGCCTGATGCTCTACGATTTAGATGCCCAGGATGTCAATGCAGGCGCATCCGGCTGCGGATGCAGCGGATCCGTGGTGTGCTCCTATATCCTCAGCAGGCTTAAGCAGGGGGAGCTGAAACGCGTGCTTTTTGTGGGCACCGGCGCATTGATGAGCGCAGTATCTGCAAAACAGGGCGAAACAATCCCCGGCATTGCGCATGGCGTGCTGTTGACCAACGGGTAACCGGGTAAAAAGCAGCTCGCAATTTTAGCCGCGCCAAAACCGCATCAATTGCGGCTTAGCGTGGGAAAGGATCGGTTATATATTATGGATGAGATGCTGCGTGATCTGCGTATGCTGGCGCTGGCCGCGAATACGTTGAGAACATTGTCGGTGCTTCGGAAGGTGATCGTCGGGCTAATGGTTGCGTTTACGGCATTGCGGGCTGTGCGCGTCCTCATGCGCCTGAAACAAGCAAATAGGGGATTGCAGGCAGGCCTGAGAACACAATTGCATAGCTGATGAAAATGGCCGCGGGGAAACCGCGGCCGTTTCGTTTGTCATGTGGAATTTTGTTTTAGGCTGTGATATAATAACCTCACGAATCTCTAAGGAAGCAAAGCTCCAAGAGCTTCGGAGAACATTGAATCATTGATTCGGGCTAACGCCCTGCGGCTGCGCCGCTCATTGCGCCTTGCGCAATGGAATCATGATATAATAGCTTCAGACAAATCGTTTGCGGCACGGAGGGAGATTTTATTCAGGATCAGACGTTTTGTTTTATGCATTGAAAAAGCCATTGGGCATCGGCATCATGGGAGACTGGCGGTGGCCGGGGGATGCCTAGACACTTCAGATAGAATAGGAGAACGGATGTATGATTTTAAAGAATACCGTTTATTATAACGAAGCGTTTTTACCCCAGAAGGGCGATATTGCGGTGGAGAATGAAATCTTAGCGCAGGTTGGAGGCACTCAGACAGGCAGTGGAATTGACCTTTCCGGCTGCACGGTGGTGCCCGGGTTTATCGATATTCATACGCATGGCGCAATGGGCGGCGACACCTGTGATGCAAGGGAAGAATCGCTTGCAGGAATGTCGCGGTTTCTGACGAACCACGGCGTAACCTCTTTTTGCCCTACTACGATGACGCTTCCCTTTGAGCAGCTTGCGGAAAGCCTGCGGATCGCCCGTGATTATCGCGGCCATGAGTGCGGCGCTTACATACAGGGCATCAACATGGAAGGCCCCTATATCTCTGCCGCCAAGAAGGGCGCCCAATGCGGAGATTTTATTCGAAAGCCTGATTTTGAGGAGTTTTTAAAGCTGCATGAGATTTGCCCCGTGTGTTTGGTGGATGTGGCGCCGGAGGCAGAGGGCTCCAATGCCTTTGCCGCGCGGGCCAAGGCATACTGCACGGTATCCGCTGCGCACACAAATTCCGATTATGAAACAGCCGAAAAAGCTTTTGAAGCCGGGTTCTCCCATGCGACGCATTTGTTTAACGCGATGACGCAGCTGGGTTCCCGCACGCCCGGCGTGGTCGGCGCAGTGTTTGACAGCGATTCGGTCACAGCAGAGCTGATCTGCGATGGTTTCCATATCGCGCCGGCCACCCTGCGCATTGCGTTTCAGCTCCTTGGGGAAGACCGCAGTGTAATCGTAAGCGATGCAATGATGGCCTCTGGGCTTGCGGATGGCGACTTTGAGTTGGGCGGGCAGAAGGTTTATGTGCGCGATGGAAAAGCCCTGCTTGCAGATGGAACGATTGCGGCAAGCACGACGAATCTCTATGATGAATTCCGCAACGTGCTGCGGTTTGGCATCCCATTCCGTCAGGCGCTCAAATCCTGCACGATTAATCCGGCCCGCGTGATCCACGCGGATAAGGAGACGGGCAGCATTGTGCAGGGCAAGCGCGCGGATCTTCTTGTGTTGGATCGGGATATGGAAATCCGGATGGTGATCGCCAGGGGAGAAATTGTAGTGAATCATGATCGATAAAAGTAGCCGGTAACGAACTGTTCCCGTGAACAGATGGTACTCTTGAACCCGTGTTATTTGGGCAGGCCGTCTGCATCTCTTTGATTCCACAGGGCCAATTGGCTTTGCTTTGTTACTCCCTGCGGTTCGTAACGATCTTCGACCGTTTTCGACCGCATGGCCCCTACGTTTCTCTGAAAACAAGGCGTTTCACCTGCGGCTTCCTGAAACAGGGGGCGCCTTTTTGCTTCGCATGATTGATGGGGTAATGAATGTCCTTGCGGAGCGCATTTTTGATCAAAAACC
>ENA-OQED01000824-OQED01000824.1-human-gut-metagenome-genome-assembly--contig:-NODE-824-length-12009-cov-1.287746_pt1 | contig 12009 bp, 15 predicted proteins | sample MGYA00242790_ERZ504625 | MGnify/ENA primary metagenome ERZ504625 (study PRJEB26092, sample SAMD00036345) | human gut metagenome | host: Homo sapiens | study: EMG produced TPA metagenomics assembly of...
CTCTGTTTGAAGCTATTTTACCATGATTCCATTGCGCAAGGCGCAATGAGCGGCGCAGCCGCAGGGCGTTAGCCCGAATCAATGATTCAATTCTCCGAAACGCTCAAAATTGATTTTGCAAGTGTTTCGTGAGGTTATTATATCACAAATCCATTCTACGGCAAAGCACCGGAGCGCTCTCCGCTGTTCTACACGGATATAAACGATATTTGCTTGTTAATTTTTTATTTAATCCAGAAACGATTGAATATTCTTGTGATATCCAGTAAAATAGAATTGGAAAAACAGGCGGAAGGAGCGCTATTTTTGCAGGATATCCACAAAAAAAGAACGATCTTGGCCGCGTTCCTTATAGCCGCCGTTCTGGCCTTGCTGCTCTTTCTGGTCGGCCTGGATGTGTGGAAAAGCCAAAAGGAGGCAGCCTTTGCGCATAGCGGGCTTTCCATGGGCACCGTTGTCACCGCGCAGCTATATGGCCCAAGGGGGGAAAATGCGTCCGCCGCGCTCTTTTCCGCATTCGATACACTGGAAAGGGAGCGAATTTCCTGGCGTGTGGAGTCCTCAGAAATTGCCAAAATTAACGCCTCTTCCGGATCCGCCGTGCCCATCAGCGAGCAAACCGCTTCCTACCTGCGAAGAGCCGCTGAGGTAAGTGAAAGGAGCGGTGGCGCGTTGGACTGCACCGTGGGCGCGCTAACAAAGCTTTGGGATATTGGCGGTGAACGTGCCCGCGTGCCCTCCCCGGGGGGAAATTGCGGCCGCCCTGCAAACGGTCGGCTGGCAACAGGTTTCTCTAGAGGCCAGGCAGGCTAAGCTCAAAAGCGGGCAGGCGCTTGATTTAGGCGCAATCGGCAAAGGGATCGCCTGCGACGAAGCCAAGCGTATCTTAGACGATACACACCTAAGCGGCGCGGTGATTTCCGTCGGTGGCAGCCTCCTGCTCTGGGGCAGCCGCCCCGGCGGAGGAGATTGGAAGGTTGGCGTGCGCGACCCGCGCGGCGAAACCTCAGATCAGCTTGGCGTGTTTACGCTGGCAGAAGGTTTTGTTTCCACCAGCGGCGATTATGAACGCACTCTAACGGCGGACGGAAAAACCTATCACCATATTCTGGACCCCAAAACCGGCTACCCGGCAGACGCAGGCTGATCAGTGTGACAGTGACCGCCCCCTCCGGCCTTCTAAGCGATGCACTCTCCACCGCGTGTTTCATTCTCGGCTATGAAAAGAGCCTTCCCCTGCTGGATGCTTTCGGCGCAGAGGCAATTTTTGTCACCAAGGAAAAGCAGGTGATCACAACACCCGGCCTGAAACAGACTTTTCAATTGACAAACAATGCATATCACCTCATACAGGATACATAAATTTATGAAAAAGCAAGCCTTTTTTCGGCGGGCCGATCTGTTGTTGATCGCTGTGATTGCCGCCGTATGTATTTTTCTTTTTCTATCTAAGCAATCACCCCACGCATCACCGCAAGACGTACAAGCCGTACTCTATAGCGGCGGTGTGGAAATCGACCGCATCTCCTTAAACGAAGTAACGCTGCCCTATACACTCACGCTAGGCAAACAGCCACAGGCTGTCATCCAGGTAGAAAGGGGCCGTATCCGTTACCTCTCCGCCGAATGCCCGGATGGGCTGTGCGTCAAATCCGGCTGGCTTTCACAGCCGGGGGATACCGCCGCCTGCCTGCCCGCGCGTACCGTAATTGCCATTGAAGGCATTCGTCCGGCGGGCGGGGTAGATGTGCAAACCTATTAAGCAGGGCGAAAGGCGGGAACAAAGCATGAACGGCAGGCCAAACCTCAGCCCGCGCACTCGGAAAACGGCGCTGCTCGGTATGCTCGCCGCCGCCGCGCTGGCGCTCTCTTTTCTTGAAAATCTTATTCCCGGCCTTCCAGGCCTGCCCCCCGGGGCAAAGCCCGGCTTTTCCAATATCGCCACGATGGCCGCGGCTGCTCAACTCGGCTTCGCAGGCGCATTTCCAATTACGCTGCTCAAGGCGGGCTTTGCGGGGCTGACCCGCGGGCAACCGCCTTTTCATGAGCACAGCAGGCGGTGTGCTTAGCATGCTTGTCATGCTGCCCCTGCTGCACGGAAAGCGCAACCCATTCGGCGCGGTGGGCACGGGAATTCTGTGCGCCGTCATGCACAACCTCGGCCAGCTGCTGGCCTCCTGGGCGCTGACGGGCACAAAGGCTATTTTCGGCTACGCGCCGCTGCTGCTGCTGTTTGCCTTGCTGACAGGCTTGCTACCGGCGCCGTATATGGAGCGATCGCTCCTTCTCTCAACCGGATTTTTCCCTCCCACTTCAAATAAATTATAGCTTGAAAACAAGGGGTTGACCAGATGAAACCAGAAAAAATGAAGGGCGTGCTCACGGCGGTGCGCAGGCCTCGCGGTGGCGTGAGTGTTTCGCACAATAAAAACACCGCCGATATGGAGCCGGTGCGTATGCCCTCGCCGGAGCGCGTCATTTTGCCTATGCAACAGCACATCGGCGCACCATGTACGCCAACGGTTAAAGTGGGCGATTCTGTCTCGGTGGGCCAGGTCATTGGAGACAGCGACAAGTTCATCAGTGCGCCGATCCACGCCTCTATTTCCGGCAAGGTATCTGCCATTGGGGAATGCACCCTGCCCTCCGGCGCGCGTGTGCAGAGCGTGACGATTGAATCCGATGGGGAAATGCGCCTGTTCGATGGGGTTGAGCCGCCAAAGGTGAACAACCGCGAAGATTTTTTGCGCGCCGTGCGGGCCTCCGGCCTGGTGGGAATGGGCGGCGCGGGTTTCCCCACACATGCAAAGCTGCGCGTGATGCCGGATAAACACATTGACACGCTCGTGATTAACGCTGCGGAGTGCGAGCCCTATATCACAGTCGATTACCGAGAATGCATCGACAACTCCTGGGATATTATGTCCGGCATCTTCACCATCAAGGAGATTCTTGGTATCGACAATGTGGTGATCGCCGTGGAGGATAATAAGCCGGCAGCCTTTGAAGTGCTCAATCGGATTGCAGAAAACAGCAATGACATCGGCGACCATGTGAAGCTCATGGCTTTAAAATCTCTCTATCCCCAAGGCGCGGAGAAAATGATGGTGCAGTCTGCAACCGGCCGCCGCGTGCCGCCCGGGAAGCTTCCGGCGGACGTTGGCTGCATTGTAATGAATGTGGGCAGCGCGGCGTTTGTATCCCGATACTTAAAATCAGGCAAGCCGTTTGTCTCCCGCTCGATCACGGTAGACGGCTCCGCCATCAGCGAGCCGAAAAATATCCGCCTACCCATCGGCACCCGGATCACGGACGTGATCGACTATTGCGGCGGATACAAAACGGATGTTTACAAGCTCCTCATGGGCGGGCCGATGATGGGCATCGCCCTGGCGGATGACAGTTTACCGATCCTTAAGCAAAACAATGCGATCCTCGCCTTTGCAAAGAACTCCTATCATATCAAAAAAGAACGCGCCTGCATTCGGTGCGGGCGGTGCGTGCAAGTCTGCCCAATGAGCTTGATGCCGACCCTCATCGAGCGCTATGCCCGCGTGAAGGATGCGGAAAACCTTAGCCGCATCGGCGTTAATGTCTGCATGGAGTGCGGCAGCTGCGCATATGCCTGCCCCTCCGGGCGGCCGCTCGTACAGTATATGAGGCTTGCCAAATCAGTCGTCAGGGAAGCAGGTGACCAGAAGAAATGAGTTTGAAAGAAAAGCTGACCGTCAGCGCGTCGCCGCATGTGCGCTCGCCGGAAACCACCACGGGCATTATGCTGGATGTGATCATCTCGCTGATCCCAGCCCTTGCGGCGAGCGTCTGGCTCTTCGGGCCGCGCACGCTGCTTGTAACCGCCACCACTGTTCTATCTTGCATGCTCAGTGAATTTTTCAGCCGCAAAATCATGAAGCGGCAGGGCACGCTTGGAGACCTGAGCGCCATTGTAACGGGCATCCTCCTCGCCTTCAACCTGCCAGCCACTATCCCGCTGTGGGTTGCGGCGATCGGCAGCGTTGTGGCGATCGTTGTGGTCAAGCAATTTTTTGGCGGCATTGGGCAAAATTTTGTCAATCCGGCCCTGGTTGGCCGCATCGTGCTGATGGCCTCCTTCCCCACGATGATGTCCACGTGGGTTCAGCCCTTTGCATGGCGTGGCGTGCAGGTTGTCACCACAGCTTCTCCGCTCGCTTCCATTTCCTCCATGTTTACGGCGGGGGACGTCTCCGCCGCCGCGACAGCTTCCAATCCGGCCCTCCCCTCGCTGTGGCAGATGCTCATCGGCCAGCGTCAGGGCTCGCTCGGCGAAGTGTGCGCGCTAGCGCTCCTGCTCGGCTTTGCCTATCTGCTCATCCGGCGCGTGATCACGCCCGTGATTCCATTGACCTACATCGGCACGGTGGCCGTCATCATGCTGATTGCCGGGAAAGGGAGCCTCTCCTTCGTCGCCTATGAGATCCTTGGCGGCGGCTTGCTGCTCGGTGCAATTTTCATGGCTACCGATTACACTACCTCCCCGATCAACTTCAAGGGCAAGCTGATCTACGGCGTGGGCTGCGGCATCCTAACCGCACTAATCCGGCTCTTCGGCAGCCTTCCAGAGGGCGTATCCTTCTCGATTATTATTATGAATATCCTTGTGCCGCACATTGAGCGGCTAACCACCCCCAAGCCCTTTGGAAGCGCCAAAACACCAAAGAAAAAGCAAAGCCGAAAAAAGGAGGCGGGCGCATGAATCAGAAGCAGAAGCTGTGGAAGGCAATCTTGATCCCCACCGTATCCCTCTTTCTCATCTGCGTTGTTTCCACGGTGCTGCTCGCCGTGACCAACAGTGTAACAGCCCCGATGATCGAAGACCTTGCGGCTAAAACGGCCGCTGAAACCCGCCAGACAGTGCTCAGCGCGGCCAAACGCTTTAGCGATCCGAAAACCGTAACCATGGCCAAAGCGCAATACACCTATTACGAAGGCTTCGACGGAGATACGCCGGTGGGCTACGTTTTCACCACGCAGAGCAAGGGCTACGGCGGCGCGGTGGAGATCATGACCGGCATCGACCTGAACGGGCGTGTGACCGGCATTCAGACGCTCACGCTCAATGAAACGGCGGGCCTCGGCATGAATGCGAAAAACGATGCCTTCCGCGATCAGTTCAAGGGGAAAAGCGGCAGGATTAAGTGTTGCCAAAAATAGCCCGGGCGAAGATGAGATTCAGGCGCTAACCGGCGCGACGATCACCTCTAAAGCGGTGACGGATGCGGTCAATCTCGCGCTCGAGCTCTATACGCAAGTGGCAGGAGGTGCGGCAAATGGCTGAGAAAAAAAGCCTCGGCAAAGAATTTACCAAGGGCCTGATCAAAGAGAATCCGGTGTTGCGGCTGGTGCTCGGCACCTGCCCGACGCTGGCGGTGACCACCTCTGTTGAAAGCGCCCTAGGCATGGGCGCTGCGGCGATGATCGTGCTAGTATGCTCCAACATTGTGATCTCCGCACTGCGCAAGGTGATCCCTTCAAAAGTGCGTATCCCTTGCTATATTGTTGTAATCGCTTCGTTTGTGACGATCGTGCAGATGCTTGTGAAGGCGTTTTTGCCGCAGATCGACGAGCAATTGGGCGTGTATCTCCCACTGATCGTTGTTAACTGCATCATTTTAGGCCGGGCGGAGGCCTTTGCGGGCAAAAGCCCCGTTCTCGCCTCTGCACTCGACGGATTAGGCATGGGCATCGGCTTCATGGCCGCTCTGCTCGCAATGGGCGCAATCCGCGAGCTGTTCGGCGCAGGCACGCTGCTAGGCTACCAGATCATCCCTGGCAGTATAGCGCCGATGATTATTTTCATCCTGCCCCCCGGCGGCTTCTTCGTATTCGGCATGCTCATCGCCTGCGCAAACCGGCTCGCAGAGCGCAGAGGAAAGCCGAAGGCAACGCTCAACTGCGGCTCTTGCCCGATGGCGGACGCATGCTCGCGCGTCAATTGTGAAAAGGCGGAAACAAAGGAGGCTGATGCAAAATGAAGCTATTTTTAGCCATCCTGCTCACCGGAATTTTAACGGAGAACTTCGTTCTCTCAAAATTCCTCGGCATCTGCCCTTTCCTCGGCGTATCCAAAAAGCTCAATACAGCCGTGGGTATGAGCGCGGCGGTCATTTTCGTAATGGTGCTTTCCACAGCTGTAACCTACCCAATCAATCAGTTCCTTTTAGTAAAAAACGGGCTCGAATATTTGCAAACGCTCGTCTTCATCCTCGTCATCGCGGCGCTCGTACAGCTGGTGGAAATTGCGCTAAAAAAATTTCTGCCCGCGCTTTACAATTCCCTTGGCATTTATCTGCCGCTGATCACGACGAACTGCGCCGTGCTGGGCGTGGTGCTGCTCAACATCGATAAGAGCTACAGCTTTTGGCAATCCATTGTGAATTCCCTTGGCGCGGGCCTTGGCTTCATGCTTGCGATGGTGCTCTTCGCAGGCGTGCGTGAACGGCTCGAATCCTGCGAAGTTCCTAAATTTTTGCAGGGGCTTCCGATCACCCTGATTGCAGCCTCCCTCGTATCCGTCTCCTTCCTGGGGTTTACAGGCATCGTGGAAGGCATGTTCCATTGACCCGGCGCAAAAAAAGAATGGTTATAAGGATGGGAAACAAATGAACCCAATTTTACTCTCTGTTTTGATTGTTTCCGCCATCGGCCTGTTGGCGGGCCTCGGCCTCGCGGTCGCGTCGATCGTGATGGCGGTGCCTGTGGATGAGAAAGCGGAAGCGCTGGAGGCCGTGTTGCCTGGTGCAAACTGCGGCGCGTGCGGGTTCTCCGGCTGCGCGGGCTACGCAAAGGCACTCTCTGAGGGAAAAACCCGGGAGACCGCGCTCTGCGCGCCCGGGGGCAACGCGGCGGCAAAGGAAATCGCGGCGATTCTCGGCCTCTCCGCCGGGAATGTGATTCCCATGGCCGCAACAGTGCTGTGCCGTGGCAACAACACAAACACAGGCAAAAAATTTGAATATGCCGGCGTGCAGAGCTGCAAGATGGCCGCGCAGCTCTTCGGCGGCTCCTCCACATGCAGCTATGGCTGCCTCGGCTATGGGGACTGTGCCGAGGCTTGCCCCTATGACGCCATCAAAATCTGCGAGGGCGTTGCGCAGGTGGACCCGCTCCTGTGCCGCGCCTGCAAGCTATGCGTAGCCACCTGCCCCAAGCGGCTCATTACGCTGATGCCCCTGCACGAGAGGAAGGCTGCCGTCATGTGCCATAACATGGATAAGGGCGGCCCCGCCCGCAAGGCCTGCAAGGCGGCATGCATCGGCTGCATGCGGTGCGTGAAGGCATGCGAATACGGAGCGGTCACCGTCAAAAACAACCTTGCCGTGATTGATGGCGAAAAATGCGTGGCCTGTGGTAAATGCGCGGAAGTCTGCCCCTCCAAATGCATCCATCTCTTCGAGCTTGACGCGGCGCGCGCCGCGCAGGCGTAATCTAATCCAGAAAGGCAGTTTCTTATGAACAAGCAACCGGTAAGCGTACGAAGCCTTTTCGGTTTTCCCATTGTGCGCGGCATAGGCCGTGATTACACCATCCCGCAGGTTGACCTAAGCGCGGAGCCGGACGGAATCCAGCCGCTTATCACGGTGGACGGCAGTCGTCCATACCTCGGCCATCCGGATTCCATTCTCACCAAAACAGGGGAAATCCTCACCTTCTTCCCCGCCGGGCATGGGCGCGGCGCGGTGCTTGGCCGCATAAGCGCAGATGAGGGACGAAACTGGCACTCCCTCGAAAATACGCCCAAGAGCTGGGAAAAATCCCGCGAAACGCCCACTGTCTACCGCCTGGAATTTGCGGATGCGCAAAGGCCCGATCAGCTCATCCTGATCTCCGCCAATACGGACTGGCCTGGGGACAAGGGGCCGGGCGGCTTCAACTGCTCCCTCTCCGCGGACGAAGGAAAAACCTGGAGCGAATTTGAATGCTTCTATGAAAAAAACTCCGCCCATCCCGTTGTGCCCATCGTTGCGATGAGCGCATTAACAAGGCTCAAGGAAAATGGCCGGTTTGTGGATCGATGGTTGGGCATTTTCCATGATAAACATTTTATCAATTACAGAACGATCCTCACCTTCGACGGTGGCGGCCGTATGCATTGGAGTCCTCCTGAGCCCTATTTTTCAACCTATCGGGCGATCGAAAAAGGCTCGAAAATGTGCGAAGTGGAGATGATCCGGTCAGACGGTGGACAGGGCGATGAACTTTGCCTGATTACCCGCAGCCAAACAAAAAAGGTCAATTCGTTGATCTCCTTTTCCCAGGATGAGGGAAAAACCTGGTCTACCCCGCGTGAACTGCCTGCTGCGCTCAACGGCGAGCGGCACAAGGCGGAATGGACGAAAGACGGGCGGCTCTTCATCACCTTCCGCTCCATTGAGCGCAGCCCGGATAAAAACCGCATCCATCAGGAAAAAGGCCATGAAAAACGCGGCTGGTACAGCGAGGGTTGGATCGCCTGGGTCGGCACCTACGACGATTTGAAACAGGGCCGTGAGGGCCAATATCGCATTAAAATCGCGCACACCTATTTAGACGGTCAAACAGCTCCCGAACCCGTCGCCAACGGCGACACAGGCTACTGCGGCAACATTGTGCTTGAGGACGGCACGATCTTCACCTGCACCTACGGTCGCTTCGGAGATACCTATCAAAATCAGGAAGGGAAAAGCGCTTTGCGCACCTACATCGCTTCCCGGCGGATCAATCTGGCTGTGACAGACCGCCTGGCAGCAAAATAAAGGGGAAGAAAAATGATTACGACTATTTTCCGCATCGTAGCGCAATTTATGGCCGCTCTGTTCTGCTTTATTCCGGCGCTAATCGGAAGCTATACCACAGGATCAAATTACACAATCCCACAGATTGACCTGAGCGCCGCGCCGGCGGGCGTATCCGCCGAATTTGCAGAGCTCTACGAGCAGACTGTGGTGGACGACAGCCGGAACTATCTGGCTCACCCAGATTCCATCCTGCTCAAAAACGGAAATATCCTAACAATGTATCCCGCCGGGCACGGCAAAGGCGCTGTTCTTAATAAAGTGAGCACCGATGGCGGCCGGAGTTATTCCTCTACCATCGCAAACACCCCCGCGAGTTGGGTGAACTCACAGGAAACCCCCACGGTTTACAGGCTCCAGTTCACAGACGAGCAGATGCAGGATAAGCTCATTATGATCTCCGCCAACCCCGACTGGGGGAGCGGCTCGACCGGCGGCTTCAACTGCTCTCTCTCCTCCGATGAGGGGCAAACTTGGACGGAATTCCAAACCTTCTACGGGGAAGGGCAGTTTCCGAAGGTCATCCCGATCGTTGCGATGAGTTCCTTGACGCAGCTCAAGGAAAACGGCCGGTTTGTCGACAAATGGATGGGCATTTTCCACGATGCGAAGTTCACCAATTTTAAAACCATTCTGACCTTTGACGAGCAGGGCAATATGCGCTGGTCGATGCCGGAGCCGTACTTTGTGCAGCATTGGGTGCGGCAATATGCCACCAATATGTGCGAGGTGGAGATCATCCGCTCCGATGGCGGGCAAGGCGATGAACTGTGCCTGATTACCCGGAGCAATACGAAAAAGTGCAATTCGCTGATCTCCTTTTCCCAGGATGAGGGCAAAACCTGGTCGAAACCCGTGGAGGCGCCCGCCGCGCTCAACGGCGAGCGGCATAAAGCCGAATGGACAAAAGATGGCCGTCTCTTCATCACCTTCCGCTCCATTGAACGCGATCCCGTCAAAAACAGCCTCTATTCCGATAATGCAGAGCGCGGCTGGTATAGCGAGGGCTGGATCGCTTGGGTGGGAACCTATGAGGATCTGAAAAACAACATGGAGGGCCAGTACCGCCTCAAGCTCGCCCACACCTATCTGGATGATCAAACGCAACCGCAGATTACAGCGGGTGCGGACACCGGCTATTGCGGCAACGTTGTGCTGGACGATGGCACGATCGTAACCAGCTCCTACGGGAAGTTTGATCCAGATAAAACCTATATCGACGATGCCGGAAACACTGTGACAAAAACTTCCATTATCTCCAAACGGATTGATCTATCCCTAACAGACCGCCTTGCAGGAAGCAAAAACTAAATAAATCGCCCGCAATGCGCAAAACGGCGCGGCGCGGGCTTTTCCTTGGATAAACTGTTTTAAAATTTCCGACGCACTTGAAGTGGATGCAGCGAAGCTGCTGAAATGCAGAGAATAACCGACAGACGATTTTTTAAGCAAAAACGCCCCGCGCTCCTCCATTTTCGGTGGAAGGGCACAGGGCGTTTCACTTGCCTGCATAGGGATACTTTACAACAGAAACGCATGCGCAAGCGCAAAATAAATCGCAAGTGTCAGCGCATCCACAATTGTCGTAATCATCGGCCCGGCCATAAGCGCCGGGTCCAAATGGATGAGCTTTGCAAAAATAGGCAACGTACAGCCGATGCATTTTGCCGCAACCACCGCGCAGAACAATGCCGCGCAGATGACGAGGTAGACCGGCAAAGTCGCCCCTCCAAAAATCAACAGCCGCAGGAAATTAACAACTGCAAGGACCGTGCCGCAGATGAGCGACACACGCAGCTCCTTGAACAGGACGATAAAATAATCCTTAATGGTGATTTCGCCCAGGGCAAGGCCGCGGATAATCAATGTAGAGGTCTGATTGCCGGAATTTCCGCCCGTATCCATCAGCATAGGGATCGCGGCGGTCAGGCCTACTACGACGGAAAGCATGCTTTGATAGTTCTCAATGATCTTCCCGGTAAACGTGCCAGAAATCATCAGCACCAGCAGCCAGACGATACGATTCCCAGCCAAGCGAAAAACGCCGGTTTTGAGGTATTCGTTTCCCGTCCCGGAGGGATGCATAAGGGCCATCTTTTCAAAATCCTCTGTGTTTTTTTCCTCGATAACGTCAACGATATCGTCAATCGTAATCACGCCTACCAGCCGCTTTTCGTTATCGACGACCGGAACGCTCAAAAGATCATATTTTCGGGCAAGATCCGCCACATCCTCCTCATCCTCGAGCGTGGATACAAAGATGAGCTGCTGATCATCATCCATCAAATCACGCACCAGCGAATCCGCTTTGGCAAACAAAAGCCTGTGCAGCGGCAACGTGCCGACCAGATGCCGGGCATTATCAATGCAGTAGGCCGTATATACGGTTTCATCGTCGATGCCACTGGAGCGAATCCGATCGATCGCCTCCGCCGCCGTTAGGCGATCGTGCAGCTGCACCATCTCAATGGTCATGATGCTGCCGGCCGAATTGTCAGGGTACTGCAAAAAGCGATTAATCAGCTTGCGTGTTTCCGGATCGGAATTGGCAAGCACGCGTGTGACAACGTTTGCGGGAACCTCCTCCAGGAAATCGACCGTGTCGTCAAGGAACAGATCGTCCAGCAGGCTGGACAGCTCGTTATCCGTAATCGTCCCCACGATGTGGGACTGACGGTCCGGATCAAGATAAGAGAATACATCCGCAGAGATATCCTTCGGAAGAATTCGGAATGCAATCGCCATGCCTTCATTTGAAAGCTCCTGCAAAAAATCCGCAATATCAACCACGTTCATCTCCGCCAGCTCATCACGTAGGGCGGAGAGCTGGTTTGTTTGCAGCAGATGGTACAACGCCTCAAAATTGTAGTTGGTTTCCAATGGTAACACCTTCTTTGCGCACAGCGCGAAAGGGCAGGCACGGCAAAACCCGTGCCCGGAAGCCAGATGCTACCGGTTGATCACACAGGAAAGGCCGCGCCGGGCTCCTCCGGCTGTGGTATAATATCGATCGGGAACACGCGGTCTATGCGCGCCTGTACTGTCCAAGTGCGGCCCACCTCCGTTTGTTTTGAATTCTGCATTCCCAGTTCTTTTTTAGTCTAATCGTTTTTTCGTGTAAAGTCAAGCGAAAGCGCAAAAAAAGAAACAGAACGCGCAAGAATGAATGCCAGTCACAAATTTTGGGTTAAATCGC
>ENA-OQED01000825-OQED01000825.1-human-gut-metagenome-genome-assembly--contig:-NODE-825-length-12005-cov-0.858983_pt1 | contig 12005 bp, 12 predicted proteins | sample MGYA00242790_ERZ504625 | MGnify/ENA primary metagenome ERZ504625 (study PRJEB26092, sample SAMD00036345) | human gut metagenome | host: Homo sapiens | study: EMG produced TPA metagenomics assembly of...
ATTCTTTTGATCCATGCACAAAAAACGCCTCTGAACCCAAAACGTTTCAGAGTTTTTTATATCATTCTAAGCATTATTTTGCAGCGATAAACTTCTTTGCAACCAGTGTCTCTGCACAAAGTACTGCTCCGCCTGCTGCGCCGCGGACCGTGTTGTGGGACAGACCTACGAATTTCCAGTCGTAGATGGAATCCTCTCTTAAACGGCCTACGTTGATTCCCATGCCGTTCTCGTAGTTGACATCCAGTGTTACCTGCGGACGGTTATCTTCTGTCATGTAACGGATGAACTGTTTCGGTGCGCTTGGCAGATTCAGCTCCTGCGGAAGGCCTTTGAAGTTCTCCAGTTTTTCGATCAGCTGCTCTTTCGTCGGTTTCTTGCGGAATTTTACGAAAACAGCTGCGGTGTGTCCGTTTAATACCGGAACACGGATACACTGACAGGTGATCTTCGGCTCAGTTGCTTTTACGATCACGCCGTTTTCAATTTTACCCCAGATACGAAGCGGCTCCTGCTCGCTCTTCTCTTCTTCTCCGCCGATGAACGGGATGATGTTTCCTTCCATCTCCGGCCAGTCTTTGAAGGTTTTTCCTGCTCCGGAAATTGCCTGGTATGTGGTTGCAACCACTTCATATGGCTCGAACTCTTTCCATGCCGTTAATACCGGTGCATAGCTCTGGATTGAGCAGTTCGGTTTTACAGCGATAAAGCCTCTTTTGGTTCCCAGACGTTTTTTCTGAAACTCGATAACATCGAAGTGCTCTGGGTTGATTTCCGGAACTACCATCGGAACATCCGGTGTCCAGCGGTGTGCGCTGTTGTTGGAAACAACCGGTGTCTCGGTCTTTGCATATGCTTCTTCAATCGCTTTGATCTCATCTTTCGACATATCAACAGCGGAAAATACAAAATCTACGGTAGATGCCACATGCTCTACATCATTTACATTCATCACAACGAGCTTTTTCACTGCTTCCGGCATTGGAGTATCCATTTTCCAGCGTCCGCCGACTGCTTCCTCATATGTTTTTCCGGCACTTCTCGGACTTGCTGCCAGGGTCACAACTTCAAACCACGGATGGTTCTCCAGCAGAGAAATAAATCTCTGACCTACCATACCGGTTGCTCCTAAAATTCCTACTCTCAATTTCTGCTCCATTGGTTTCATCTCCTTGTTCTTCTGTGGCGTACATTTGTGCGTCTCATGTCATACTATACCAATTTTTTCAAAATTGCAACTGTTTTTTCAATTTTCCTGTAAATATTTTTTATTCTGCTCGATGACAGCCAGCATCGCATCTGCTCCCGGCGCACCGATCGTGTTGCGTCGTTCTACGCAGTTCTTCATGCTGATGGCATCATAAATATCATCCTCGAAGACCGGGCTGATCGCTTTGTACTCTTCGAGTTTCATATCATCAAGGGAGATTCCTTTGTCAATGCAGTACAGAACGAGACGGCCGACAATGCCATGTGCATCGCGAAACGGAACGCCTTTTCCAACAAGGTAATCAGCTGCGTCCGTTGCATTCGTGAAACCGTTCTTTGCACTGTTCTCCATGCGGTCTTTTTTGAAGTGCATGGTAGAAAGCATGCCATTGAACAGAGCCAGGCATCCTTTTACGGTGTCGATGGCATCGAAGGTCAGCTCTTTATCCTCCTGCATATCTTTGTTGTACGCCAGCGGGATTCCCTTCATAGTGGTGAGCATTGACATCAGAGCTGCGTAAACGCGGCCTGTTTTTCCTCGAACAAGCTCTGCGATATCCGGATTCTTTTTCTGCGGCATGATACTGCTTCCGGTGCTGTATGCGTCGTCGATGTCCACAAACTGATACTCATTGGTATTCCAGATGATGATCTCCTCGGAGAAGCGGGAAAGATGCATCATAATCGTAGAAAGAGCACTGAGGAGCTCAATGACATAGTCACGGTCGGATACGGAATCCATGCTGTTTAAGGTCGGGCCGTCAAAGCCGAGCAGCTCTGCTGTGTAAGCGCGGTCCAACGGATACGTCGTTCCAGCCAGCGCACCGGAACCGAGCGGACAGTAATTCATTCTCTTGTAGATGTCTGCAAGGCGGCCTCTGTCGCGGCGGAACATTTCAAAATATGCGCCCATGTGATGTGCCAGTGTGATCGGCTGTGCTTTCTGCAGATGGGTGAATCCCGGCATATAGGTGTGAATGTTCTCTTCCATGATTTTTTCGAGTGTTACCAGCACCTCTTTGACGAGTGCATCAATCTCGGTGATCTCATCGCGGACATAAAGTTTCATATCGAGGGCTACCTGGTCATTGCGGCTTCTTCCGGTGTGCAGCTTCTTCCGGCGTCTCCGATGCGGTCGATCAGGTTTGCCTCCACGAAAGCTGTGGATATCCTCATATTCGCTGGTGATTTCCAGTTTTCCGCTCTCTACGTCGGCAAGAATCCCCTCCAGTCCTGCAAGAATCTGGTCTCTCTCCTCTTCTGTCAGGATGCCCTGTTTTGCCAGCATCTTTACGTGTGCCATGCTGCCTTTGATGTCCTGTTTATAGAATTTCTGATCAAAGCTGATGGATGCATTAAAATTATACACTAACTTGTCGGTCTCTTTTGTGAACCGTCCGCCCCATAACTGTGCCATTTTCATTCCTCTTTTCCTGTAAGTTTTTTAAATTATCATGCATTATTATACAAGCATCCAACCTTCCTTTGCAAGTCAAATCACCTACTTTCCCGAATTTCGGCGTTTTGTGTAGTTTTTTTCCAGCCAGCCCAAGATGCCGTACAATCCTGCCGCAACGAGGCAGAGGATCAGGATGGACAGGATTACCCAGTCAAGTCTGAACAGATTTGCCCACCTTTTTGCGGCAGAGACGCTCGTCAGCCGCCCGATTTGCCGCTATCCAGAGCTCTTCAGAGACGATAGCAGGAATTTTCCCCGCATAGACGTACTGCCCGCCCGGCGGTGTAGGGAGCGTTTTTCCGGTGTTAAAATCGTAATGCTTCTTGTTCATGACTACGGTGCCTTTATTCATGGGATTCCGCACCATGCGGATAATGTCTGTTCCAGAGAATGGTTTTCCGGCGCGGCTGCGGACGCCCTCCGCTGCCAGAACCGCCGCAATTTTCCGTCCGCCGAGACCGTCTGCACAGAGTTCGTACATACGGCGCTTCACTGCGGCCTCCTCCGGGATAATCTCAATCGCTCCGTCTGCCGTCCGCCGGTAACCATAACTTTTTGAGGTCAGCACCGGCTTTCCATTATTCTGCTGCCGTTTCTGGTGCGCCAGATTCATCTTCTTGCTCAGCTCCCGGCTGTACTCCTCCGCCAGAATCGCCTTAATGCCGGTCAGAAGCGCGTCTTCCGGCGAATAGAATGTGTTCTCCAGATAAAAATACAGCCGCTTTCCGGCGCAGTTTAAGCGGTCTGCGAACAGATACCAGTCCCGCGTGTTCCGCATCAGGCGGTCCTGCGACTTGATTACGACGACATCAAACCGGTTCTGCTCGAGATCCTCGTACAGGCGGTTATATTCCCATCTGCCCTTCCGGCTCGTACCGGAGCGGCTCTCCACGTAGGCATCCACAAGCCTCCATCCTCTTGCCCGGATTGCCTCTTCCGCCTCCGCCGCCTGTCTTACCAGCGCATCCTTCTGATTTTCCTCCTCGGTGCTGCACCTTGCATAATAAACCGCACGCAGCTTCTCCTCTTCCATCTCCTGTCTCACTTTCCAGATGCTTCTCTTTACTATATAGAAAAAAGGACCGGAAAGTTCCGACCCTCTTTTTGTAATTTCTTTTACGGATTGCACCGTCCGCACGGCTCATAGCCTTCGGCGATCAGGTCCTCGCGCGGTCCCTGATATGTCGCCTTGTTTTCATCCTTAATCGAGCTGACGCTGGAGCATGACGGCAGGTGGAATTTCATGCTGGATGTGTTCATGACATATTCCTGCTGATCCGTCATCGTTCCGCTGCTTTCGCTTAACGTGCTGTCTCCCGTTGCATAATTAATTGAGATGCCCGGCTGATTGTTGTATGCGAGATATGGAAGGAAATGCCCTCGCCGTCATCTTCCATGGAAAGTGCCTCCATCTCCACACCGTCCGCTACAAGGTTGTCCCCGGTAAAAATTGGTGTAACGCGGTACAGCACATGGTTTCCGGTCTCTTTGACGTAGTCGGCAACCATGTTTTCAAACGGCAGCATGCCCTCGACATTCAGATAACGTGTTCCAGTGATCAGATTCTTCTCGTTTGCATTCTCACCGGTCAGCTGGTATCCGATCAGATGGCAGCGGTTGTACAGATATTTACCTTCCACCTGATCGTATTTTACCGTATGCCAGCCCGTCGGCTTTACCTGGCCGATCGCGCCGCGCTTCTCCGTCGGCATCAGATCCTGGCCAATATTCGCCTCTGCCACGCCGCACCGTCCCAGGCTGTCCAGATCGCTGTAATGCTCGTACGACTCGGTCGTCTTTTCCTCATCGGTAAAATCCGGCTCATTTCCGTTTAAAACGACATACGGTTCACCGGAAAACTCCGGAACATCAAGAACTGAAACGGCCGTCGGTGCCTGATCGGTAATCTGGGATTCCGTCATCGTATAAGCGGCCGTAACCTCCGAACCGGAATCTGCTCTCTCCGTCGAGAGAAGATCCTGCGCCTCACAGCCGGTCAGTGTCAGAGCAAGAAGCGCCGCCAGCAGCAGAAGCTGTTTTCTTAGTTTTTTCATTTTCTCATATACCTCTTTCGTTATTTTCTCATGGGAATAGCCTGCAAACTCCTCCTCGGACACTTTATTCCATTTGGAAAGATCCAGGTCGAATTTCCGGTCAGACGGATAATGCCGGTTCCACCAGAAAACGATGATTTTCTCTATCTTCGCTTCCACAGCCTGCAGTCCCGTATTCTCCACAAAGCAGTATTCTCCTTCGCCTGCCTGCTCCAGAAAATCTGCCGCCGCCTGAAGTGTTACCTTCCCACTCTCCTTCTGCTCCGCGAACAGCTTTTCCGAAGCCGGATTCATCCAGAGCGTTTTCCCCTCACACAGTTCGCAGATTTTTTCCGTTACCACGCGGTCCCGCGAAACGCGTCGTCCGCCAAACTGCATTCCTCTTCGTTCTTCCAGACATACGATTCCAATCATCTGTCATCCTCCCTTCTCTTGCGTGTGCATATCTGAACACCTGACTGCCGTAGATAATCAGATAGCCAAGCCCCTCTCTTGCCCCGATAAACTCTCCGATTACAACACCGACGAGGCACAGGCCGATGTTGACCTTCCACACGGCGAGCAGCCCCGGAAGCGACCACGGCAGCACGACGCGGAACAGCATATCCTTCTTCGTTCCGCCGAGTGTTGCAATCAGGCGGAGCATATCCGGCTCCACACCCTGAAAGCTGCTGTAAATGCTGATCACCGAGCCGAATATCGCAACGGAAATGCCGGCCGTGATGATCGTTTTCACGTTTGCCCCCATCCACACAATGAGAAGCGGGGCGAGCGCCGATTTCGGCAGGCTGTTCAGGACTACCAGGTACGGCTCCATCACCGCAGAAAAGCGCGGAAAGAGCCACAAAAGCACAGCGAACGCCATGCCAAGTGCCGAGACGAGCAGAAAGCTGATTCCCGTCTCATACACCGTGATCCCGATATGGCGCAGAAGGTTCTGCTCCGTCAGCAGGGTCACGAACGTTTTTCCCACCCGCACAGGGCTGGAAAAGATAAACGGATCGATCCATCTCAGATCCGCCGCCACCTCCCATAATACCAGAAAACTGACGAGAAGCAAAGCCCGAAACACCCGCACCTGCTCCCGTTCTCTTTTTTTCTGCCGGAGATACGCCCTCTGAAAGCTGCTCTCCGGCGTTTTTGCCTGCTCACGCATTTTCATTCAGCTCCTTCCAGATGGCATTGAAATACGTTTTAAATTCCGGCGCACTGCGCGCTTTCATCGGCGTGCGCTCCTCCATCGCAAACCGGATCGGAATCTTTTTTTTCACATATGCCGGCCGTGCCGCCAGAACAATCACACGGTCCGCCATGCTGATGGCCTCCGAAATATCGTGTGTCACGAGAATTGCTGTCTTTCCCTCTTTTTGATGATCTTTCCGATATCATCACAGACGTTCAGCCTCGTCTGGTAGTCGAGAGCGGAGAACGGCTCGTCAAGCAGCAGAAGATCCGGCTCCATCGCCAGTGTACGGATCAGTGCCGCCCTCTGCCGCATACCGCCGGAAAGTTCGGACGGACGGGCATTGGAAAAGGATTTCAGGCCGTATGTCTCCATCATCTCCCCAACTTTTTCTTTCCGCTCTGGTGTCAGCGTGCGCGAAATCTCAAGGCCCAGCAGAACGTTGCTGTAGATGGTCCGCCATTCAAACAGGTGGTCTCTCTGCAGCATGTAGCCGATATGGAGATCCGCCTCCGTGATCGGCCGTCCGCGGCTCAGCAGAGTTCCCGCCTCCGGGCTTTAAAAGACCGGAAATCAAGTTCAGGATCGTGCTCTTTCCGCAGCCGCTCGGTCCGACAAGAGCAACAAATTCCCCCGGTTTTACCGAAAAGGTCAGATCGCACAGCGCCGGTGTTTCTCCTTTCATGGTGTGATAGGACAGTGATATATGCTCTAATGACAGGATTTGATCATCCATTTTTTTGCATCCTCCTCTATCTATAAGATATCATATGCAGCTTGCATCCCAGCCGCGCTGAGGCTATAATAGAAAGGATTGAAAGATACCAGGAGGTTTGAAGATACATTATGGCCAATAAAAGAAATTACCAGAAGGAGCTGGATGCGAAGATTGCAGGACTTCACGGTGAAGTTCCGACCTTGCTGCTGCACAGCTGCTGTGCGCCGTGCAGCAGTTACGTGCTGGAATATCTGTCGCAGTATTTTTCCATTACGCTCTTTTACTATAATCCCAACATCTATCCGCCGACGGAGTACGAGCACCGCGTGGAGGAACAGCAGCGTCTGATCCGCTCTCTTCCCGCCGTGCATCCGATTTCCTTCTGCCCCGGCCCGTACGATTCTGACCGGTTCTATGAGCTGACACGCGGGATGGAAAATGTGCCGGAGGGCGGCGAGCGCTGTTTTGTCTGCTATGAAATGCGGCTCCGCAAAGCGGCCGAAATGGCAAAGCAGCTCAAACTCGACTATTTTACAACAACCCTCTCCATCAGCCCGCTGAAAAACGCGGAAAAGCTGAATGAAATCGGAGAACGGCTTGCCGCCGAATACGGGATCCCATATCTCAATTCAGATTTCAAGAAACGGGGCGGCTACCAGCGTTCCATCGAACTTTCCCATGAATACGGCCTCTACCGCCAGGACTACTGCGGCTGCGTCTTTTCCCGCCGGGAACGCGACGCACGGGTGGCAGCACAGGAAAATGGCAACAGCTGATGTGCTCTTTGAAGTGCCCGGCCAAAAGCTCCGTCAGGATATGCTGTACGAACTGATTTTCCTGAAACTTGTAACAGCAAACGCCCTTTGCAGCAGATCTTTTTCCTGCAAAGGGCGTTCGTATTTCTGTCATATTTCTCATGATACCAGAAAACCCACAGAACCTTACGTCCTGCGGGTTTCTAAAGAATAAGCCGAAAATCAGATTCGAACTGACGACCCCTTCATTACGAGTGAAGTGCTCTACCGGCTGAGCTATTTCGGCCTGTGAAATTCATTTCCTGAATGACACAATCATTATTATACCGTATTTTTTTTGAAATTGCAAGCATTTTTTGAAATTTATGAATCTTTTTCTAAAATTTGTTCCGCCCCACTGATTTCCCACCGTTTCCATCCCTGTTGTTTTCACCTCCCTGGCGCAAATTTTATGCATAAACTTTGTCCTTACCTCAAAATTAAGGAAAACCATCCCTTTTCCTTATAAAAATTAATGTATTTTGAAAGAAAAGCATTGACAACCGCCAAAAAAGTAAGTATAGTTTTTAACTAAAGGAAGAAAGGGGCTGTTGTCATGACCATGCAATACGATAATCTGGAAGACAAGCTCAGTCAGCTTGTAGAGTATACGAAAGATTCCGGAAAGATTGATTTATCTTTATACACTGAGTACGATGTAAAACGGGGACTGCGTGATTCCACTGGTAAAGGTGTTCTCACCGGCCTGACCGAAATTTCCGATGTTATCGGCTTCGATATTGATGAGCGCACCGGCGAAAAAGTTCCGACCGATGGCCGTCTCTATTTTCAGGGCTATAACGTCGCAGATCTGATCAAAGGTATGGAAGGACGACGCTTCGGTTTTGAAGAGATTACCTATCTTCTTCTGTTCGGTTCTCTTCCAACGGAACCGCAGTTAAATGATTTCAACGAAATTTTAAGTATCTACCGCGAGCTGCCGGACACTTTTGTCCGCGACGTTGTCATGAAGGCAACCAGCAAAAACATGATGAATACTCTGCAGCGCTGTGTGCTGACCCTGTATTCCTACGACGAAAAGCCGGATGACATTTCCATTCCGAACGTCCTCCGCCAGGCTTTGAGTCTGATCGCCAAAATGCCGCTGATCGCCGTTTACGGCTACCATGCATACCGCCACTACCACGAAAACCAGAACCTGATCATCCGAAATCCGAAACCGGAGCTGTCGATGGCTGAAAACATTCTGCAGATGCTTCACCCGGATGGAGAATACACTGCTCTGGAGGCAAAGGTTCTCGATGTTGCGTTAATTCTTCACGCAGACCACGGCGGCGGAAATAACTCAACATTTACGACACACGTTGTCTCCTCCTCCGGAACCGATACCTACTCTGCTGTTGCCGCTTCTTTAAGTTCCTTAAAAGGACGCGCACGGCGGTGCCAACTTGAAGGTTATGGAGATGTTTGAAAATATTGAAGAGAATGTTACAAACTGGGAAGACGAAAACGAACTGCGCACCTACCTGACCAAAATGCTTGATCGTGAAACATTCGATGGAACGGGTCTTATCTATGGTATGGGCCATGCTGTTTATACCCTGTCCCGATCCACGTTGTGTGATTCTAAAAGAATATGCAAAGAAGCTTTCCGCTGAGAAGCACCGCGAGAAAGAATTTGCTCTCTATGAGTCTGTAGAACGCATTGCCGGCGAGTGTATCGCCAAAAAGCGCCGTCTGCTCAAACCAGTCTGTGCAAATGTTGATTTCTACAGCGGTTTCGTCTACGCAATGCTTGGCCTTCCAAAAGAGCTCTACACCCCGATCTTTGCTATCTCCCGTATCTCCGGCTGGTCCGCACACCGGATCGAAGAGCTTGTCAACGAAGGAAAGATCATCCGTCCGGCTTATAAATATGTCGGTCATCATCGTCCGTACGTTGCCATTGAAAGAAGAACCCCAAGAAAGACTTCCCACAGTTTTTCAAATAACTAAAAAATTATGCGAAAAGGACACCTGCCCCGTACCGTTCTGGTATCGGGTAGGTGTCCTTTTATTGCCAAGTGATCTCTCGAAAAACCCGCGGAGCGTGCTTCTCATGGTTATAAACAAAACTCTGCGTTATACCCGGATCTTTGTTCCCTTGGTGTCTCGTTTTGCCAGCTTAATCTTCGCTGTCAGAGAAATCTCTTTGTCGTGATACGTGATCGTGTAATCCATCCGGCTTGCCAGCAGATACGCATGCTCTACCGCGTCGTCCTCTGCCATACGGATACCACGCACACCAACGGCTGCTTTTTTCTTCTCCGGCACTTCACTCGTAAGGAAGCGCAGGAAGACACCGTTTTTCGTCTGCAGAACCACATACTCCTGCTCCTGGCAGACCTCGGCAAGAATCAGACGGTCCTCCTCGGATGAAAGCTTCGTCGCCGCGATCGTTCGTTTTACGACATCAAACTCGGATCCATCGACAAGTTTTACCATACCGGCCGCGCTGACGAACAGCAGCTTATTGTTCTTGATATTTTCCAGTGCATCGACGTAAATCATCTGCTCCTTCTGGCTGCTGTAATTTCCAAGGTTGTCGATCGGCGTTCCCTTGTCACGGAATCTTCCATACGGGATGTCCATTACTTTGATGCTGTGCATCATGCCAAGATCCGTAAAGACGCAGATCTTATCGGTGTTTTTGCACTGGAACACATATTTGTTCTCGTTGTGCACAGCCTCTTTGTTCCGCTCGTAAGCAGACGTATCGATCGTCTTCGCATAACCGAAGCGGTCCATCAGGAAGACAACATCCATCTCCTCGACCTTCGGCTCCTCAAGAACAATCGCCTCAGCATTTTCAATCGCCGTTTTCCGCTTGTGGCCGTACTCTTTTTTATCTGCGTCAGATCTTCCATAATAACTTCCGACATCGAGTCGTAATGATTTAAGATATCCTCGTACTTTGTAATCTTCGCCACAGTCGCCTCATGATCTTTTAAGAGTGCTTCCACTTCCAGTCCGATCAGTTTCTGCAGACGCATCTCCAGAATCGCCGTTGCCTGGCGTTCCGTAAAGCAGAGCTGTGCTGCCATACGCTCACTTGACTTTGATTTGAAGCGGATACCATCGGTCACTCCCATAATCAGACACTCTTTGACCTGCTTCTGTGTCTTGCTTCCGCGCAGGATCTCAATGATCAGATCGATCACATCGCATGCCTTGATCAGACCTTCCTGCACCTCACGGCGCTCCATCTCTTTGCGGAGAAGGTTCTGGTATTTGCGGGTTGCCACCTCAAACTGGAAATCAACGTGATGCTCGATCACCTGTTTAAGGCTTAACGTCTCCGGTCTTCCATCTGCCACGGCGAGCATGTTGACACCGAACGTATCTTCCAAACGTGTTTTCTTGTACAGCAGATTCGTGATCCGCTCCACATCCGCGCCTTTTTTCAGTTCGAGCACGATGCGTGTTCCTTCTTTCGAGGACTGGTTGGAAATGTCGACGATTTCCGGCGCTTTCTTGCTCTCCACAAGCCCCGCCACATCGTTCAGGAACTTTCCGATGTTCGCACCGATCATCGGGTACGGAATTTCGGTGATCACAAGATACTGCTTTCCGTTTCTGCCTTTCTCCACTTCCACTTTTCCGCGGATTTTAATCTTTCCGACACCTTTTTCGTAGATCGACAGCAGGTCATCCTGATTGACGACAATACCGCCGGTCGGGAAATCCGGTCCTTTGATGTATTTCATCAGACCTTTGACGGTGATGTCGTTGTTTTTCATGTAGGCCTTGACCGCATCCACAATCTCACACAGGTTGTGCGGCGGAATGCTTGTTGCCATACCGACAGCGATACCGTCTGCGCCATTCAACAGAAGGTTCGGCACGCGCACCGGCAGAACAGACGGCTCTTTTTCCGTCTCGTCGAAGTTCGGTACGAAATCGACAACGTCTTTGTCGAGATCCTTTAAATAGACCTCCTGTGTAATTTTCTGCAGTCTCGCCTCGGTATATCGCATTGCAGCGGCACCGTCACCCTCAATCGACCCGAAGTTTCCGTGACCGTCCACAAGCGGCTGCCCTTTTTTGAAATCCTGTGCCATTACGACAAGAGCATCGTAAATGGAACTGTCGCCGTGCGGATGGTATTTACCCATCGTATCGCCGACGATACGCGCGCACTTTCGGAACGGCTTGTCGTACTGGATGCCGAGCTCATACATGTCATACAGAGTACGGCGCTGTACCGGCTTTAAACCGTCCCGCACGTCCGGAAGCGCTCGGGAAATGATGACGCTCATCGCATAATCAATATAAGATTTCTGCATGACCTCAGAATATTCGGTCCGTATAATCTGATCTTCTGATTTTTCTTTCATCTTCCTTTGTCCTTCCTGTTAAATATCCAGCTCTGCATCGGTTGCATGCTCATAAATAAATGCTTTCCGCGGCGGAACCTCGGTTCCCATCAGTACTTCCGTCACATCGGAGGCCATACGGGCATCCTCGATCTCCACACGCTTCAAAAGTCTCGTCTCCGGATTCAGTGTCGTCTCCCAGAGCTGCTCCGGGTTCATCTCGCCGAGGCCTTTGTTAGCGCTGCAGCGTAAATTTTTCTTTGTGTGATTCT
>ENA-OQED01000826-OQED01000826.1-human-gut-metagenome-genome-assembly--contig:-NODE-826-length-11998-cov-1.178334_pt1 | contig 11998 bp, 12 predicted proteins | sample MGYA00242790_ERZ504625 | MGnify/ENA primary metagenome ERZ504625 (study PRJEB26092, sample SAMD00036345) | human gut metagenome | host: Homo sapiens | study: EMG produced TPA metagenomics assembly of...
CAAGACCAGCCGTGCACCGATCAGAGAGGCACTACGCGAAACTGGAGAATGAAGGCCTGGTAGAATATGTAAGAAATGCCGGATGTTCCGTGAAAGAGATCAGCATTTGAAGAATCATTGAATCTATCTGATGCGTGCGAATTATGAGATTATGGCGGTGCGTCTTCTGGGAGGAAAGATACCGGAAGAAACCCTGCAGGAGATGGAAGAAATACTGGAACGCATGAAGAGTCTGAATGTGGATGAATATGATCAGCTGTTTTCATATGATAATAAGTTTCACAGCTGTCTGATCAGAATGACCGGAATGAAAAGTCTGTATAAGGCATGGAAAAGTCTGAATTATGGGAATATCGTGACAGGTTATAATCTGGCATCGGACAAAAAAAGCAGTGATCAAACGGCAATATCCGATACATAAAGAACTGCTGGAAGCATGCAAAAGCAGGAAGAAAGAAGAAATCTGCAGGGTATTGTCGGATCATTATATGGGTACGATCCACAGACTTTTGAAAGAGCAGGGAATGACGGAAGCAGACACGAAGTTTTCACTGGACTTTCTGATTTCATAAAGAAGTCATAGTGGGATTTTGGAGAGCATGACTCCGGGAAAATGAATGATGGATGAAAAAGACAAATGTTGTGCATAAAATACAAAAATAGATATAAAATATAAATAATATATTGAAAAACGCACAAAAATATGCTATATTACATTCAAGTATTGACGATTGTCGACAAAAATTATTTCTAATCACGGCAGCAACCCGGAAATTAAACCGTCTGGTTGAAGGAGAAGAATAGAAAAATATATCATCTGAAGCAGTTACCGGAAGGAAGTAAGCAAAATGAGTCTTTGGAAATATAAATATTTTTTAGATGTAGTGGAACTAAAGAGTTTTACAAAAGCAGGAGCGAGAAATTATGTGACGCAGACGGCAGTGAGCCAGCAGATCGCGTCTCTTGAAAAAATGGCGGGAGGCACGTTGCTGGAGAGAGGCAATGGTGAGATCTGCCTGACAGAGTTAGGTGAGATTGTCTATGAGCATGCCAGAGAGATGGTGCTGATACATGAGCGGATGCTGAATGAGATAGAAAGATACAAAGAAAGCAGCGTGCTCCGTATCGGAATCGACAGTTCGATTAATAAATTATTCTGGGCAAAGATGCAGAAGATGATTAATGATAAGCATTCCGAAAAAGATTTCCGTTTCAGTAAACTGGATTCCTACATAGGCAGCCGGATGCTGAGAGAAAATACATTGGATATTTATATTGGATACGGACTGAATGATTTGGAGCAGCCGGATGAAATAGGAGAAAAGCCGCTGATATCCAGCCGGATCGGGGCATATATCGGACATGAATCATCGATAAATGAGCATCCGGAGTTTAAAGCAAAGGATCTTGAGCGTTATGTCAGATATGGAACAAAGTCATATTTATGCAGTGTAATGAATGGACAAAAGAATGATCCACAGTTGCTTACACAAGGAATAGAATTAGTTGACAATGTGGATACCATGAAATTAAAGGTAGAATTTAACGATGGATATGCACTGGCAGACAGTCGGTATTTCTCTTATTATGATGGAGATATGCTTCTGCTTCCGGGATATGACGGAGAGTGCGTGATCAAAGCATTCTACAGAAAAAAAAGAAACAAAAAGAAAATAAAAGAGATTCTGGAAGAACTTCAGAATGTAGTGAAATCATAAGAAAAAGTTATCGACTGTGAAAGCGGCCGGTAATTTTTTTGCGCATACCTAAATATACAAGAGAAGTTTCTGGTGGTAAATTCTCTGCATTTTGAGCTGAAAGATTGTATTTTATAAATATGACATAATATGGAATAGTACATAGCTTTGCTTATAGGTTATACCTTTTTCTCGTTGGATATATTGTATGAACAGAGATACAATTTTTCGTAGAAAGACTGCGAGATACAAAGGAGGAGAGAAAAGATGCAGCGAAAAAATATGTGGAAAGAATACACAGAAGATCAGCAGAAAGAATTAGAAGAGCTGAGTGTCCGCTATAAGGAATGTCTGGATATCGGAAAGACAGAGCGTGAATGTGTAAAGCTTGGAAAGAAAATGGCTGATACGTGGGGATATCAGAATCTGGAAGAGTGCATTTCCAAGGGGATTACATTAAAAGCTGGGGATAAGGTATATGCAGACTGCATGGGGAAAGCATTTGTTATGTTCCAGCTCGGCAAGAAACCGTTAGAAGAAGGTATGAATATTCTTGGAGCACATATCGATTCACCAAGAATAGATGTAAAGCAGAATCCGTTATACGAAGACAGTGATATGGCATATCTGGATACGCATTACTATGGTGGGATCAAGAAATATCAGTGGGTTACGATTCCGCTTGCGATCCATGGAACGATTGCAAAAAAAGACGGAACAGTGCGGGACATTATTATTGGGGAAAAGGAAGATGATCCGGTACTTGTGATTTCAGATCTTCTGATCCATCTGTCACAGCAGCAGATTGAGAAGAAGGCGGGCGTGGTAGTCGAAGGAGAAGGATTGGATATCCTCGTTGCAACAAAGCCGCTTACAGGCGATGCAGAATTGGAGAAAGAAGAAAAAGAGCTGGTAAAGGCAGCGGTTGTTCAGTTCTTAAAAGAGAATCTTGATATGGAAGAGGAAGATTTCCTCTCAGCAGAACTGGAGATCGTGCCGGCAGGAAAGGCGAGAGACTGCGGACTGGACAGAAGCATGGTGATCGGATACGGACAGGACGACAGGGTCTGTGCATTTACTTCGCTTTTTGCAATGCTGGAAACAGAGAATCCGGAAAGAACAAGCTGTTGTATTCTGGTAGATAAAGAAGAGATCGGAAGCGTTGGTGCAACCGGAATGCATTCCAGATTTTTTGAAGATTATGTGGCAGAACTGATGGCACTTACCGAAGATGGTAATCCATTAAAAGTCAGAAGAGCACTGAGAAATTCTTATATGCTTTCTTCTGATGTAAGCGCAGCATTTGATCCATTGTATGCCGATGCATTTGAGAAAAAGAATACCGCATACTTTGGAAGAGGTCTGGTATTTAACAAATTTACCGGAAGCCGCGGAAAGAATAACAGTAACGATGCCAATGCAGAATATATCGCAAAAGTACGTCAGGTATTAGACAATAATGAAGTCGGATTCCAGACTGCGGAGATGGGTAGAGTCGATCTTGGAGGCGGCGGAACCATCGCATATATCATGGCAAATTATGGTATGAATGTTATTGACAGTGGTGTTGCTGTGCTTTCCATGCATGCACCGTATGAGGTGACAAGTAAGGCTGATATTTATGAAGCTTACAGAGGATATAAAGCATTCTTGAAAGATATAAAATAAGACAGAGAAGGATATATGTACAAAATAAGGAAGAAGAAATAAAAGTACATAAAAAGTAAGGACTAAATTTAGAAAAAAGTGAGGAAAAGAATATGGAGACAAAAAAGAAGGGCTTCCCGGTAGCGTTCTGGGTATGTTCCTGCTCAGAGATTTTTGAACGTCTGGCGTATTACCTTGGACGTTCGCTGATTTTGATTTTTGTAACTGCTTCGGTGGCAACCGGAGGACTCGGACTTTCAGATACGGTGGCTGCCAACATGCAGTCGAACCTGACCGCATTTTCTTATCTGCTTCCACTGTTTGGGGCAGTGATCGTAGATAAGTATATCGGGGCAAGATACACGACACCGGTTGGTATGTTTATTGCTGCGGCAGGATATTTCACCGGCGGAATCGCAAAGAGTGCCACCGGAGTATATGTGATGATCTTCCTGGTAAGTCTTGGACTTGCATTATTCAAAAATGGAGCGATCATCGGACGTGTTATTACAGACAAATCACAGATGGACCCGGCATTTTCCATGCGTTATACACTGGTAAATGTGGGTGCATTCATCGGAACATTCCTGGTGGGAATCCTGTATAAGGATGTATTTGCAAAAGATGGTGTACTGGGATTCGCACCATGCTTTAAGATGGCAGCACTGATGATGGTTCTCGGAGGACTTTGGTACATCTTCGTATGCTGGAGATTCTTAGGTGACCTTGGAAAGCTTCCATTCAAGAAGACTCTGACAGAAGAAGAAAAAGCTGCAGAGGCAAAGAAAAAAGAAGAAGCAGGAACAAAACAGCCGCTTACAACGATTGAGAAGAAACGTATCGGTGCAATCTTTGTAGCTTCATTATTCTCCATCGTATTCTGGATCTTCTGGTATCTGGGATATATGCCGGTATATTTTTACTGGGCAGAGAATATGGACTGGGTAGTAGCAGGTTATCAGGTACCGTCTACATGGTTTGATGCAGCCAACTCACTGTTCTGTGTTATCCTGGGACCTGTAACAGCAGCGTTATGGAAGAAACTGGCGGCAAGACCACAGGGGGATATGAGTCTGTTCAGAAAGACCGGACTTGGAATTGCAATCATCGGTGTCGGATATCTCTTCTATGCAGCAATTGATATTATGCGCGGTGGGGAAAAGGCAAGCGTGTTATGGCTGATCGTGTTCGCATTCCTTCTGACAATGGGAGAGATGTTCTTCTCACCATTGGGACACTCGTTTATCAGTAAATATTCACCGAGCCGTTATCTGGCTGTCATGATGTCGGTATGGGGATTTGCGACATTTATTGCAGCAAAGAGTTATGGTCCGGTATATGGATTGCTGTTTGGCGGAAAGATTGAATTCAAAGTAGCATGTATCGGAGTTGCGGTTGTATCGTTTGCAGCGGCGCTGATCATGATAGCTCTGGACAAGAAATTATCGGCATTGGTGGACTAACCGCCGGGTGCTGGATAAAAACAATGATAATTGTATAGATATGCCTGAAACAGATTTAGGCATAGACACCCTTCAGAAAAAGATGTACTCCTCTTTGCACAAAAAAGAGGAGTACATCTTTGTGCAGAAATATTGAATTAAGGAAGAATGAAATGAAGATAACAAAAAAAGAATTTATTATGATGCTGGGCGGCATGTTCTTAATGTCGGCAGCTGTATATTATGAAATGATGCCAAATAATCTGGTGCTTGGAAGTCTGTCAGGACTGGTTCTTGTTCTGGTAAAGATCATTCCGTTGCCGGTATCGGCAATTACCTTTGCCTTGAATATGATACTGTTGGTCATCGGGTATATTTTTATCGGCAGGGAGTTCGGTGTAAAGACCGTTCTTGCATCACTTATGCTTCCGATGTATCTGAGGATTTTTGAGATACTGACTCCGCATGTGGAATCCTTGTCTGGGAATATCGTAATCGATCTGGTATGCTTTATGATCGTGGTTGGCGCCGGACAGGCCGTCTTATTTAACATGAATGCATCCAGCGGGGGAATTGATATTGTTGCGAAGTTGATCAATAAATATCTTGGGTTCAAAATAGGACAGAGTATTACGATCATAGGTGTGCTTATATCGCTGACGGCGATCTTTGTATATGATCGGGAGACAATGGTAATAAGTCTTGTTGGTACGTTGATCTACGGTCAGGTATTAGACCGGTTCTGTGATGGATTCCATGTGCGTAAGAAAGTATCCATTCTTTCAAAGGAGCATGAAAAAATTCAGAATTATATCGTAAGGGAATTACGCAGAGGTGCGACGATTTATCCGGCATATGGAGGCCTGGATCATGCAGAGCATATAGAAGTTGTGACGATATTAGAAAAGAATGAATATGGAAAATTATTATCTTTCATCCACGAAACAGATGAACATGCATTTGTGACCGTCAGTACCGTAAATGAAGTAGTCGGAGCATGGAATACAGTGAAGAACAGATAAAAATACATTCCCGGATAACTGAAACATCGACGAAAAAAGAGAAATTGGATTTTTACCGGGAATGTATTTTTATCTATGTACTATTTAAGGATGGCTGATGTTCATATTATTTCTGTTTATATCCGTCAAGGAATGTTCCCATCCGGCGGATCGCATCACTTAAGACATCTGCCTGCGGAAGCATGACGATACGGAAATGATCCGGATCTTTCCAGTCGAATCCACTGCCCGGAACGAGCAGGATATTGGTGGCATCCAGCAGATCATGAGCAAACTGTTTGTCATTTGTGATGTTAAATTTCTTCACGTCCAGTTTCGGGAAGACATAGAATGCAGCGTCATTTTTTACAAATGACAGGCCATTGATCTTCTCGAGTTCACGAACAGTTGCTTCACGCTGTTCATAGATTCTGCCGCCTGGGCGGATCATAGAAGCAGGAGTCTCCATATCATCAAGAGCAGCAGGGATGACAATCTGAGCCATGGTATTGGCACACAGGCGGAGAGAAGTTAACTGAATGATTCCCTGTCTGTAATCTTCGGTCAGTTCTCTTGGACCGCTGATGACCATCCATCCGCAACGGTATCCACACAGACAGTGTGATTTGGACAGACCATTTAATGTAATGACCGGAACATCCTCTGTCAGTGAAGCAAGAGAGATATGCTGCTTACCATCCATAACGAGACGGTCATAGATTTCATCTGCAAAGATCAGAAGTCCGGATTCTCTTGCAATCTGGATGATCTCAAGAAGGAGTTCCTTTGGATAGAGTACACCGGTCGGGTTGTTCGGATTGATGATGACGATTGCTTTTGTCTTCTCTGTGATTTTGGAACGGATATCCTGAATGTCTGGATACCAGTTGGCCTTCTCGTCACAGGTGTAAAAGACCGGTTTACCGTCTTCGAGATATACGGAATTGCCCCAGAGGGAGTAACTAGGAGAAGGAACCAAGACTTCATCTCCATCATTTAATAAAGGTGTTAAAGCGAAAGATACAACTTCACTGACACCGTTACCGATAAATACGTCATCCGGCGTGATTCCTGTAATTCCTTTACTGGTCTCATAGTCACAGATTGCCTGTCTTGCTTGTGGCATTCCTTTGAAGTCACAGTAGCCGACACCATCTTGCATGTGTTCCATCAGTGCATTCTTGATGCTGTCAGGCAGGCCAAAGCCAAAGGTTGCAGGATTTCCGGTATTTAATTTTAATACATCGATGCCCTGTTTCTGGCGTTTCATGGCTTCTACGAATAATGGACCACGGATATCAGAGTGTACTGGTTTCATGCGCTCGGCGCGTAATATTGGTTTCATAATTTTATTCCCCGCTTTGTATCTTATATTTTATCTTTATTCCAATAAAACCCCAAATTCATATTGGAATAATTGTTTCGTCGATATAATGATACGCCCGTGGGGATAGATAATCCAATATCTATAGTGTTATAATAATTATAAGAGTTTGACTATGGCTGTCGTTGGCAAAGGGGATGCAGGTGATAGCAAAATATGAGGGGTTTAGTGTATGTTTACATGGAAAAAATATGTTTATGAAGTATATAAAGAAAGAAGTTTTACCAAAGCGGCACAGAATCTGTACATCAGTCAGCCGTCTTTGAGTGCAAGGATCAAAAAGATTGAAGAGATTATCGGGGAACCGTTATTTGACAGAAGTACAACACCGCTCCAGCTTACAGAGGTTGGAAAAGTATATATCGAGGCAGCGGAGGAGATTACCCAGATCGAACAGCGGGTGGAGAATTACATCAATGACCTGGCGGGTCTGAAGACAGGAAATCTTGCTGTAGGAGCAAGTACGCTGTTCGCCGCATATGTGGTACCGTCTCTGATCACCAAGTTCAATCAGAAATTCCCGGATGTACATATTCAGCTGATCGAGGGGAATACAGCCGAGCTGGAAGAAATGCTGGGCAGTAATGCGCTGGATTTTGTCATTGATAATTATCACTATGACAGTATTCTATATAATAAAGAATTATATTGCGAAGAAAATATATTACTTGCGGTTCCGAAACATTTTTCTGTGAATGAGGAGCTGAAAGAGTATCAGCTTTCTTATGAGAATATCAAGAGTAAAAAGTATCTGAGCCGGAAATATCCGGCAGTTCCGTTAGGGAGATTTGCGGATCTTCCGTTTATTATGCTGACCCAGGGAAATGATACCAGAACCAGAGGAGACAGGCTGTGCCGAAACGTCGGATTTAAGCCCAATATCGTGCTGGAATTCAACCAGCAGTCGACAGCATATATGGCCTCGTCTACGCAGCTTGGAGCAACATTCATCAGTGATATCCTGGTAAGCCAGCTCCCGACATTTGAAAACCTGGTGTATTACAAATTAGATGGAGAAGAAGCGAAGAGAAAAGTCTTCTTTTACTACAAAACACACAAGTACAAAACACGTGTAATGGAAGAATTTATCAGAATGATGCATGAACAAATTTAAAAAAATGACAATATATAAAAATTAATTGAAATGTAACATAACTTCAGAGAAAAGTAAAAAAATTATGCTATAATTATCATACATTAGATAAATCGAATATCGGAAAGTAAATTTCCTGCCAGATAATAAAAAGGGGGCTTTTGATATGACAGAGAATTTAATCAAAGATGTAAAGAAGATCCAGCAGGCACTTATTAATAAAGAATCTGTTGGGGACGAGTTTGAAGAGAAGATGGAAGCTATACATAAATTAGAAGAAGTTGCGGATTATCTGAAGGATGCACTTGGAAGAGGCATTGAATTCTAAAATGGATATAAAAGCATTGATATTCGACATGGATGGTCTGCTGTTTGATTCCGAAAGAATTGTACAGCGTTCATGGGAGATCGCTGGTAATGAACTGGGAATCCAACATATGGGGGAAGTTATCTATCATACACTTGGAATGAACCGCACAGGTCGGAATGAATATTTCCGGAAATATATCAGGGAAGATTTTCCGTTCGAAGAGTTTGGAGAACTGACACGGGATAACTTCTGGAAAATCGTGGATAAAGAAGGTCTTCCTTTGAAAAGCGGTGCAAAAGAACTGCTGGCATACGGAAAAGCACAGGGGTATAAGATGGCGGTAGCGACATCTTCGAGCAGAGAGTATGCCATGAGGAATCTGATCCGAACCGGAATAGATGCATATTTTGACAGTGTGATCTGCGGAGATATGGTAAAGAAAGCCAAGCCGGATCCGGAGATATATCAGAAAGCAAGTGTAAGTATGGGAATGCAGCCGGAAAACTGTATGGCTTTTGAAGACGCTCCGGGTGGAATCCTGTCAGCACATCAGGCCGGAATGCAAGTGATTATGGTGCCGGATCTTGTACAGCCGACGGAGGAGATACGGAAACTTACATATCGGGTTTGTGATTCGTTAGCGGATGTAATAGAGATATGGAATTGAGCTATTAACAGATTTATTCTTTACAGAATAACAAAAAAGGACTAAGATACTTTTATAATATAATTTATAAAAAGAGGTCTGATATGGCAGGACGAAATGAAAAAAAGAATATTACAAAATCTAAAATTGTAAACTATATCATCAATAATAAAAATTACATCAAAAGCAGAACTGGCGCAGAATCTGAGCTTGAGTATGCCGACGGTGCTTTCTAATGTAAATGAACTGATTGAGCGGAATATGGTCATCGAGATAGGAGAATATGAATCTACCGGCGGGCGTAAAGCAAAGCGGATAGGGATTAATCCGGCATATAAGTATGCAGTTGGTGTAGTGATTACAGCAAATCATCTGGGAATTGTGTTGCTGAATATGCAGTATGAAATAGAAAAAACAGTCCGGATGCGATTAAAATTTTCAACAGAAACATCTTATTGCTTAGAAGTAGCAGAACAGGTGGAAAACTTTCTGAAAGATGTAGAAGACCGGGAAAAAATATTAGGAATTGGAATTTCAATCCCTGGTATTATTGATCAGGAGAATAGACTGGTCATGAAATCTCACACACTGCAAGTGGATAATTTCAGCCTGAGTTTTCTGGAACAGGCATTTTCTTATCCGGTATATTTTGCAAATGATGCAAATGCTGCAATGATGGCAGAAGATCTGCATGAGTATCAGGATGCGGTGTATCTTTCGCTCAACAATACATTAGGTGGTGCATTCTCTATTAATGGGAAACTCGTAACTGGTCAGAATCAGAAAGCAGGAGAATTCGGACATATAATCCTGATGCCTGGAGGAAAGAAATGTTATTGTGGAAAAGCAGGATGCGCAGATGCCTATTGTGCAGCCAGTGCATTGACTGATGAAGAGCAGGAAATGACACTGGAACAATTTATGAAAAAAGTGGAACAGAAAAATACAAAAGCTGTGGAAAAATGGAATCAGTATCTGGATAATCTGGCTATTCTGATTTCCAATCTGCGGATGGCATACGACACAGATATCATACTTGGCGGAGAAGTTGGGGGCTATTTATCAGAGTATATGATACCGCTGGGGGAAAAAGTGATGGCGTATAATGGTTTTGAACACGATGTGCGCTATTTAAAAAATTGTTCTTATAAGAGAGAGGCATCAGCTGTCGGAGCGGCAAAACATTTCCTCTCTGAATATATACAGCATTTATAGAACAGATATGTTGTATAAAAATAAATAAGAATAAAAAACTGAGGTGAAATTCAAGGTTTGTAATGATTGCAGACTTTGAATATTTACCTCTTTTTTTATTGTCGTGCGTTCGGAAGAAGTTGCCGGTGACGGGTGTTGTAGATACCATAATATGAAAGAGAAGTTGCAAGGTTTAGAGATATCAATGTCTGCTTATTATTTGAGTTGTAAAAAGATATTGGTAAATATGTATAAAAGAAGTCGATAAAACTTGTGCAACAAGCAGAAATAAGCATTCATATATTGACAAAATAGAATCGATGTACAATAATGTAATTACTTTAATAAAACATTTAATAAAAGATAAAATAAAAAGATTAAAGGAGGAAAACATTATGTTACAGCAGGTAATGACAAAACCAGGAGAGATTATTTTCAAAGAAGTATCAGTTCCGGAGGTAAAAGATGATCAGGTATTAGTAAAGATTATGAATATTGGTATTTGTGGTTCAGATATTCATGTATATCACGGAAAGCATCCATTTACATCATATCCGGTAACACAGGGACATGAAGTATCCGGTGAAGTTGTAAAAATTGGAAAAGATGTTACAGCATTTCATGAAGGGCAGAAAGTAACAATTGAGCCACAGGTATATTGTGGAAAATGTTATCCATGCAGACACGGAAAATATAACTTATGTGAGGAATTAAAAGTTATGGGATTCCAGACAACCGGAACAGCATCAGAGTATTTCGCAGTAGATGCATCGAAAGTAACGCCGATCCCAGAAGAAATGTCATATGAGGAAGGTGCAATGATCGAACCGCTGGCTGTTGCAGTTCATGGAGTAAAGCAGGTTGGTGACGTGAAAGGAATGAACATTGCTGTACTTGGGGCAGGACCGATCGGTAATCTTGTAGCACAGGCAGCGAAGGGAATGGGAGCAGCAAAAGTTATGATTACTGACGTCAGTGACCTCCGTCTGGATAAAGCAAAAGAATGTGGAATTGATGTCTGTGTGAATACAAAAGAAAAAGATTTTGGTGAGGCAATGATTGAAGCATTTGGACCGGATAAAGCCGATGTGATTTACGATTGTGCAGGAAATAATATTACAATGGGACAGGCAATCAAGCATGCAAGAAAAGGAAGTATTATCGTGTTAGTTGCAGTGTTTGCAGGGATGGCAGAGATTGATCTTGCGGTGGCAAATGATCATGAACTGGATATCAAGAGTACGATGATGTACCGACATGATGACTATGTTGACGGAATCAGACTTGTAAATGAAGAAAAAGTTCATTTAAGACCACTGATCTCAAAAACATTTGCATTCCAGGATTATCTGAAAGCCTATCAGTATATTGATGATAACCGCGAGACAACGATGAAAGTAATCATTAATGTACAGGAATAAAAATTAGATCAGGAGAGAATAGAAGTTTTATCATAAACTCTGATAAGGAGGAACCATGGGAAACGAGTGTAAGAATGGGAAAGTGCCATTGATCAGTAAAATTGCGTATGGATTTGGCGATGTCGGATGCAATTTCAGCTGGATGTTTGTAAGTAATTTTTTG
>ENA-OQED01000828-OQED01000828.1-human-gut-metagenome-genome-assembly--contig:-NODE-828-length-11985-cov-1.136195_pt1 | contig 11985 bp, 8 predicted proteins | sample MGYA00242790_ERZ504625 | MGnify/ENA primary metagenome ERZ504625 (study PRJEB26092, sample SAMD00036345) | human gut metagenome | host: Homo sapiens | study: EMG produced TPA metagenomics assembly of...
CAAGGCAACAGAGACCAGCGCTACCGAAAAGGCAACCACTGTTACAAGCACCACCAAGCAGTCTGCAACCACAACTGCAACAGATGCACCGAAGGGCAAGGGCATTGTCATCGACATCGGCGAGGCTAACGCAGAGCCGGGCGAAGAGGGCGTTGAACTGCCGTTCTATCTGCAGAAGTATATCCCGTCTGAGGGCTTTAGCTTTGCAATTGATGTCCCGATGGTAACTGCAAAGATCCTGAGCATCAACAAGACCGAAGTTTCCAAGGACGGCGTGGATGAATATGTATCCGGTTCTGTCCGCAGAACTTCCAACACCGCAGGCTTTGAGGCATTCGGCGCTGACGAATCCGCAGCTCCGGAAGATCGCTGGATGTACTTCATGTGGACTGTTTCCGCCGGCACTGCAACCATCCCGGATGAAGAAAACGGCGCAAGCAACTTCATGAATATGTACTTCGACATCGCTGACAACGCAGCAGATGTTGCAGCAGAATACGGTCTGGAACTCCAGACAGATGCTGACGGCAATACCTACTACTTCTTCCCGATGAACTTTGCACAGTACCAGAAGGTAAACTGGGACTTCTCCGGCACAGCAGGCAGCGCATACATCATGCCGAACCAGCAGTTCCTGGACGACAGCAGCAATGACCTGGCTACCACAGACGTTACTTACTACAACGGCGGTTTCCGTGTATACACCGACAAGAAGGATGTCACCACATCTTCTACCGCTGATACAACCACATCCATCACAACCACAAAGACAACCGCAACCGACGAAAAGGATATGCCGATCAATCTGGATATCGATGAGGTTTATGTATATCCGCAGCCGGCTGGCGAAAACCCGGATTATGTTGGCATTGAAGAAGAACTGGGCGTAAAGGTTATTGCCAAGGAAGGCGTAGACACCAAGAGCTATGGTATCAGCGGTGCAGTCGCATTCCCGGATGCAACCGCAAAGCTGTTCACCATTCCGGACGGCATGGAGAGCAAATTCGCAGTCAACGACTTCGGCTCCAGCGGCAGACCGAACATGATCGACTTTGCTGCTTATAAGAACGGCACATCCACCATCACCGACGGCAGCGACCGCTGGATCCGCTTCATCGAAGCATTCTCCAACGACGGTCCGCAGGATCCGGCTGAGCTGGATCGTATCTTCCACCTGGTATTCGATGTACCGGATGCAGATACCGTACAGGCAATCGCAGACGAATATGGTCTGACACTTCAGACCGGCGAGTATGACGGCAAGACTGTTCAGTACTACGAGTTCCCGGTAACCTGGGCTCCGGACGGCATTGACCAGATGCCCAGCGGCGGCACCATTGTTGATGTTGAGCGCTTTAAGTATCTGAACGGCGAGGGCGTGACCGGTGAGGATATCTTCGACGACCAGGTTGGTCTGAAGGATGGTGCGATCCGTGTTATCATGAAGGAAGTGGAAGATACCACAACCACAACCACAACTGTAACAACTACCACTACTACAAAGGCATCCACAACCACAACAAAGGCATCTGCTACAACAACCACAAAGGCATCCACAACTTCTACAACAAAGGCATCTGTTACAACAACGACAAAGGAATCCACTACGACAACAAAGGCGTCTGCTACAACAACTACAAAGGCATCTACGACAACAACAGAAGAAGCGACTTCTACAACAACAACCGAAAAGACAACCGTTTCCGAGACTTCCGGAACAACAACTACAAAGGCAACGGAATCCGAGGCTCCGGTAAGCACAACTACTGTAGAATCGACTACCACAGAGAGAGGCACCTTCACCAAGAAGACTACAACTGTGACAACGACTACAGAAGATGCAAACTACACCAAGGTCTCCAGACCGACCGGAACAACCACAACAGAAACCACAACTTCTGCTGAGAATACCACAACTTCCAGCGAGACAACCACAAGCACTGGTTCTTCCAGCGATACTGTTACTTCTACCACAACAACCGAGACTCAGCCTGCCGGCAAGCCGGATGTTAAGGTAAAGGAAGATGCAAACTTCTACCTGTCTGAGGACACTCGTGCATTCGACCCGGCAGATCTGGTAGAGAGCGCAACTCTGGACGGCGAGGACATTCTGAGCCAGCTGACCTTCGAGTACGCTTCTCCGAAGGATATGTACGATGCACTGCACGGCGATATCGCTTATGTTGCATCTGACTTGAAGGTTCTGTACAACGGCGAAGAAGTCGGCACTGCTAAGGTTTACATCGGCATCAAGGGTGATACGGACTTGAACGGTAAGGTTGAGGCAACTGATATGTTCTACAATATGTACTATCAGGCAAGACTGGGTGCCGGCATCAAGGAAGGCGTAACTCTGTTGGAGAACAACCAGGATGAGAATCTGGAGAAACTATCTTACTTCTTGACCGATATCGACACCGAGAGCAAGGAAGGCAAGAACACTGCCGACAAGTCCATCACTCCGACTGACCTGTTCTATCAGATGTACTACATCGCTCTGAAGGGCGCAGGCTACAAGGATACTGTTTGGACCGATGTTTGCCCGGATCTGAAGAACCTGCAGGGTTCCTGCTGGTATGAGGCAAAGTAAGCCAAACCGAAACAGAACGTGAAAACGTTTTTGACAGCCTGGATATGACATCATAAGAAAACCCGATGCGGGAGCAATCCCGTGTCGGGTTTTTGTTTTCAAGCGGAGGGTTGTATCTGTTTTGTTTTTCGGCGGTGATACTTTCCTTTTTTCAAATTCTGTTTTGTTGTGTAAAAAATCGCAAACAAAGCTTGCAAATTTGAGGAAAATCGGCTATACTGAATAGTGGAGTATTGTATGAGCGTGTTCTGCATCCGGCGGATTTTCCGGGAGGACAGAACAGGCTCCGGGAACAGCAGTTCGGGACGGTGCAGAAATGCAGCGCCGGACTGCCGTAGAAAGGGGCATGACATTGAAAGCGATTGACGAAGCACGCCGGCTGCTCAGCTCTGAGGCGTTTACAGAAACCGCAGTGCTGCTGAGCGGCGGCACAGATCTGGCAGAAGCATATCGGACACGTCTGCTGCGTGCCATTGATACATTTACACAGCATTTCGGCAGCGACCGGGAGATCGCCGTTTTTTCTGCGCCGGGACGGACAGAACTGGGCGGTAACCACACCGACCACCAGCGTGGTCATGTGCTGGCGGCAAGCATCAACCTGGATGTGATCGCCGTTGTGGCACGCCGCACCGACCGGACTATCTGCGTGAAGTCCGAGGGCTTTCCGGCAGATGTGATCTCTCTGGATGAGCTGGAGCCGGTGACAGACCAGAAACCCACCGCAGCCGAGCTTATCCGTGGTGCAGCTGCCTGGTTCCAGCAGTACGGATGTCCGTTGGATACCGGCTTTGATGCGTATACCACATCCCAGGTCATGCCGGGTTCGGGGCTGTCCTCTTCTGCGGCATTTGAGGTGCTGCTGGGGAATATCTGCAACGCCCTGTACGCCGACAACCGGTTCACTCCGGTGGAGCTGGCGCAAATGGGACAGTATGCGGAAAACGTCTATTTCCATAAGCCCTGCGGTCTGATGGATCAGATGGCGTCGTCTGTGGGCGGCGCAGTTGCCATCGACTTGCGAATCCGGTAAAGCCGGTGGTGCATCCGGTGAAGTTCGACTTTTCTTCCACCGGTTATGCGCTGTGCATCGTGGACACCGGCGGGAATCACGCAGACCTCACAGAGGAATATGCGGCGATCCCCAGGGAAATGGGCGCTGTGGCGAAGTATTTCGGCAAGGATGTGCTTTCTGAGGTGAAGTCGGAACAAGTGCTGCGTTCGATTCCCGAACTGCGAAAGGCGTGCGGCGACCGTGCGGTGCTGCGTGCCATGCACTTCTACCGGGAGGACGGCAGAGCCCAGGGCGAATCGGATGCCCTGGAGCGTGGGGACTTCGAGGCGTTCCTGCACCTGGTGCAGAACTCCGGCGAATCCTCCTACTGCCTGCTGCAAAATGTTTACCCCGTCCTCTGTGCCTGCGGAACAGCCGGTCTCCATCGCCATTGCAGTTGGCTCGGCAGTGCTGGGCGGACGTGGCGCCATCCGGGTACACGGCGGCGGTTCGGCGGAACAGTGCAGGCATTTGTACCGTCTGTGCTGCTGTCCCAGTTCCGGGACGGCATGGAGGCTGTGCTGGGCGAGGGCTGCTGCCACGTGCTGCAGATTCGCCCCATCGGCGGCATGACAATTTTGATCTGACGAAGATAGAATTTGACAGAATTCGAAAGGAAGCGTAAGAAAACATGGGAAAAATTCTGGTCACAGGCGGTACGGGCTTTATTGGCAGCCATACCTGTGTGGCACTGACCAACGCCGGCTATCCGGTGGTGGTCATGGACAATCTGAGCAATTCAAAGGTCGAGGCAATCGCTCGCATCGAGATGATTACCGGAAAACACGTGCGGTTTTACCGGACGGATATGCGGGACGAGGCAGACCTGGAACAGATCTTTGAGGACAACAAGATCGACGCCGTGATACACTTCGCCGGAATGAAGGCAGTGGGCGAATCGGTGGAAAAGCCGCTGGAATACTACGAGAACAACGTGAGCGGCACACTGACGCTGCTGCGTGTGATGCGGAAGTACGGCTGCCGCACCATGATCTTTTCCTCCAGCGCCACGGTCTACGGCAGCCAGAACCCGGTGCCGTACCGGGAGGAGATGCCCACCTCTGCGACCAATCCCTATGGCTATACCAAGGTGATGATCGAACAGATCCTGCGGGATGTCTGTGCGGCTGACCCCAACTTCACGGCGGTGGCGCTGCGGTATTTCAACCCCATCGGCGCACACATGAGCGGTCTGCTGGGCGAGAACCCCAACGGCATCCCCAACAACCTGGTGCCGTATGTGGCACAGGTGGCATCCGGTAAGCTAGATCATGTCCAGTCTACGGCGACGATTACGACACCCCGGACGGCACAGGTGTCCGGGATTACATCCACGTTATGGATCTGGCAGTGGGTCACGTGGCTGCGCTGGCATACGGTGCAAACCATCACGGATTTGAGGCAGTGAACCTGGGGACAGGTCACGGCAGCAGCGTGCTGGAAGTGATACACGCCTATGAGAAAGCCTGCGGCAGAAAGATTCCCGTGGAGATCACCGACCGCCGTGCCGGAGACGTTGCCGTTTCTTATGCGGATGTCTCCAAGGCGAAGGAACTGCTGGGCTGGGGAGGCATCGGCAGACCTGCAGCAGATGTGCAGTGACAGCTGGCGCTTTACGCTGCAAAATCCAAACGGCTTATAATCGCTTGTGTCGGGAATCTGCGGAAACAGGTTCCCACAGAAAGGAATACATATGACAGGAAGATTTGGAAATGCGATCGACAATTTTCTGATTATCATGGTCGCAGTTGCCATTGTGCTGCTGCTGGTGGTGATGCTGGGTTCCCGGCAGAGTCCGTTCCGGCAGAAACTCAGCAAGCTCCTGGTGCAGAATCCCAATGCCGCAGACCGGCGGCAGCCGCTGGAATTCAACCGGGAATATTATATCACAGGAGAGAGACCTATGCGTAAACCAAATCGTGGAAAGAATCCGCCACGCACCGTGATCGCTGTGCTGGTGCAGAAGGTGGACGAACGCCGCCGCACCATGGATCCCAGCGGCACGATGAAGTTGTATAACGAGTACTACGAGCTGATCTTCAAGACGAGAAAGGGTGATGTCCTGCACATCGTGACCAGCAAGAAGGCGTACATCGAGACACCGTTCCACCAGCAGGGACAGCTGACGTTCCAGGGCGACCGTCTGATCCGGTTCCAGTATCCGGGCGGCGAGGTCAACGAGGATCAGGACGCTTTCACCAGCGCTATGCCGGCAGCACGCCGGGCGTAACAGGTACGCAGTACGTTGAGACAAAAGAAAAGGCATACCGTTTCCGAGCGAGACGGTATGCCTTTTGTGCGTTATGGAATTTTTACGGAATAATCATCACCGGTGTGTTGATGGTTACTTCGTCGTAGATCTTTTTGGCAACGTCCAGCGGCAGGTTGATGCAGCCGTGGGAGCCGTTGTTGATGTAGATGTCACCGCCGTATGCGCTGCGGTTCAGGTCGTGCAGACCAATGCCGGTATAGGTGACAGGCATCCAGTAGTTGACCCAGGTCTCATAGCCCTGTACGGCGTAAGTACCCAGCTTTCGGGGCGATTCTCTGGACCATACCTTGTATGCGCCCGGCGGTGTGGCACGTTCCGGATCGGATTCCTTACCGGTTACCACGTCGGACTCCAGGAAGAGTTCGCCGTTCACATAATACCACAGATGCTGGTGGCAGATGTCTACTTCAATGTAGGTGTTTCCGGTGTATTTCACGCCGGCGTTGGAGTTCATGCGGAATCCTTCTACCTTATAGACCGGTTCGATGGTGACCGCATCGCCTGCCTTGATGTAATCCACCAGCTTTTCCACCGTGGCAGTCACGTTGGTTTTCCAGCCGTAGATGCCGTCCACGCCGATGGGCAGGGTAATTTCGCCGTCCTCGGTCGCCTTGAACTTGAAGTTGTAGCCGGTCACCAGGGTATCGTACTTGTCGGCGATATTTTCCTGTACCCAGGCAGTCGCCTTGTCCGTGTCTACGGTGATGTCGTCGCCGTCCGTGGTGATCCAGTCCATGATGGTGGCGTGATCCAGCTTTTCCGTGCCGACCGGATCGAAGATCTCTTCCCGGTCTGTCATGTCATAGGTAATTTCCACGGCGCCGATCTTGTTGTACAGCTCCAGAGTGGGTTTCAGACTCTCTGCGGTGACGGCTGCCTTTTTGTAGCAGTCGCTTTCCGCCATGTTGATGGTGTTGTTGCCCTCACGCATCTGCGCAATCGTGTAGTCGGACAATTTCTGGGTGTCCACCATGTTGCCGTCATCTTCCGGCTGGATGGTGAAAGAGCCGTCCTCGTTCTGGACAACCTTTGCGTCCGTAGGCGGCACATTGCCCCAGTCGTAGGCAGCAATCAGGCTGACCAGTGCGTCCTCGGAATAGGAGTCCTGGACTTTTACGGTGTACTCCGTCTTGGAGAATAGCTTTTTGAACCATGCGGCGTGGCTTTCGTCCGCCGGCGCTGCCAGGGCGTTGTCCGGCAGGGTGACGGTGCAGCCAAAGGAAGAACCCTTGAAGGTGATGGGGTCGCCGCTCTTCGGGATGAAGGTCAGCCCCATGTCCTGGGCTGTGCTGAGGACAGCATTCTGGGCATCTTCAACGTTCATGCCGCCGATGTCCACGCCGTTCACATAGGTTTTCGGCAGGAACTTTCCGTGATAGATCGCCAGCCCGGCAATGTAGCTCAGCAGCAGGACTGCCAGCACTGCGATGCCGGCAATGACGGCGATACGGCCTCCGTGACGCTCTTCCCGGACTTCTTCATAGTGCCGGGGCGGAACAGGGCGGGGGCGCTCTGCCACAGCCACATTGCTCTGCCGGGGCTGCTGCCGCCGCTGGGGGAATTTCACGGGATTCGTTGTTCCGGGGGCTGTCCGGAGCGGCTGGGTGGCGTCTGGGGTTCGCTGCGGTGTGAGGAAGAAACGGCATCCCGGATCTGCCGGGCTTTTTCGGAGCGGCTGCGCTCTGCGGCGGAATTGCCGGATGCGCTGCGGTACGCCTGTCCGGAAAAGCGCTGGGAAGTGCTTTTCGGCGTTTCGGGATGAAACTCGGATGCCTCTTTTGCCGCCAGGGATGCCTTGATCTTTTCCCGCATCTCGTCCTTGGTGAGATGCCTGGGGTCGTTCCCGGTGCCGCCGTGGGAATTCTGGTCTCTGTTGTTCACTGTTATCTGTCCTTTCTTCCATTTTACGAGGGCTGCCCCCGAAGAGCAGCGATCCCCGAACTTTGCCGGATGCCTCTCGTTCCATGCAGCGTTGATGAACGTCTCTTGATACCGGCAAATTCGAAAACAGCAGAACCTCTTTTATTGGAAAAATAAAATGTGTTACAATTCAGAAAGGCGGCAGCTTTGCAGCGTATCAAGCGCCAAAGCACGATCTTGCCGCCGAAGTATTTTCATACCTTATTTATTATAACCACTGTATTTGGGTTTGTCAACACTTTTCGACATGAAATATAAATTGTAAACACCTTTTACCGATTTGTTTCCAAATCGAAGTGGGAATTTGCACGGATTGTTGTAGTAATGTATGCAGAAAAACAGCCATATATTCGGTGAAAAAAGCTGATGAAATTAAACAGAATCATCAAACTTATTGTGCAATATATACGGTAATTTCATTTTGGAAATTTGGTGAAAAAGTACATTGACATGGACCGGAAAAAGGTGTAAAATAGAGGCGAAATCTGAGCTTGGACACCGGTTGTTCCGCACTTTCTGTGCGGTGCAGCGCAGCGTGAACACCGGAAAAAGAAAAACGGTACAAAAGCGTACCGTATCGTTTCGGCACGTGGGGAATATTGGAAAAGCCAATGTGTCCGTGCGGCGTTTGTCTATGCCGGAAACGGGAGGAATCATTATCATGAAGAGTAAGAAAATTGGGGCAGGGCTGCTGGCATTTCTGATGGCAGCCACTACAGCGGCAGCCAGTGCGCAGACGGCGTTTGCCGCAGATCTGGGGACGGTGACGGACAATGTTCCGGCAATCACGGCGGCGAGTGCGTCTGTGTCAGTTCTCACAGCCAGCGGCGACCTGGAGGCGGCGTATGCAGAATGGGGCGCTGTCTCCGGTGCAACGGGCTATAACGTCTATATCAAGTCCGCAGGCGGCAGCTATACCCAGCTGGACACCATGCTGGTGCGCCAGTATCCGGATCGTTTCCGGGCAGACGCTGTGGGTCTGAAAGCCGGCAGCTATACCATGAAGATCGTGCCGGTGATCGGCGGCAAGGAAGATGCCTCCAAGGCGGCGGAGACCTCGGAGTTGAACGTAGAGGCGCATGACAGAAGCGGTTTTGGCTTTGTAAACGGTACTTCTTCCGGCGCATACAACGAGGACGGCACGCTGAAAGCGGATGCTATCGTGGTATACGTCACCGATGCCAACAAGGACACTGTGACTGCCAGCATCGACTCCACCGGCAAGGGTGCGGCAGATGTGACCGGCGTGCAGAACATCATCACGGCATACAAGAAGAACAAGGAGAAGCGTCCGCTGTGCCTGCGCTTTATCGGCAATATCACGGACCCGGCAGATATGCCCAAGGGTGATCTGATGATCGACACCGCCAAGGCTGGCATCACCGTCGAGGGTATCGGCACGGACACTGTGTTCAACGGATTTGTCTGGTCATGAAGAACTGTTCCAACGTGGAAGTGCGCAACATCGGCTTTATGAACTGCGACAGCAGCGAGGGCGATGACTGCGGCCTGCAGCAGGGCAACGACCATATCTGGGTGCATAACTGCGACTTCTTCTATGGCCACGCAGGTTCAGATGCAGACCAGGTAAAGGGCGACGGCGCTCTGGACACCAAGACCTCCACCTATGTCACACATTCCTATAACCATTTCTGGGACAACGGCAAGTGCAACCTCCAGGGCATGAAGTCCGAGAAGGAGACCAACTATGTGACCTATCATCACAACTGGTACGACCACTCCGACTCCCGCCACCCGAGAATCCGCACCTGCTCCGTCCACAGCTATAACAACTACTTCGACGGCAACGCCAAGTACGGCATCGGCGTGACCATGGGTGCATCTGCCTTTGCGGAGAACAACTACTTCCGCAACTGCAAGAACCCCATGATGAGTTCCGGACAGGGTACAGACGCACTGGGCGAGGGTACATTCTCCGGCGAGACCGGCGGCATCATCAAGGCGTGCGGCAACTACATCGAGGGTGCATCCAGCTATATCCCGTATTCCCAGGACAGCACCTCTTTCGATGCCTATGAAGTCTCCAGCCCGACGGAAAAAGTTCCGGACAGCGTCAAGACCGTTTCCGGCGGCACAGGCTATAACAACTTCGATACCGATTCCAGCATCATGTACAGCTACCAGGCTGACGACGCAAAGGATGTGCCGGCGATCGTCACAGCCAAGGCAGGTCGTGTCCAGGGCGGCGACTTCCAGTGGAAGTTCAACAATTCCGTGGACGATGCCAGCTATGCAGTCAACCAGCCGCTGAAAGATGCGCTGATGAATTATACGCCCACTGTCGTTGCGATCGGCAGCGGCTTTACGGACACCACCACCGACCCGGTCGTGACCACAGAGACCACCAAGCAGACCACGGTGACAACGACAACCACCACCGTCAGCGTGTCCCAGGACACCTCTGCAACGGCAACGACTGTGACCACCAGAGATACCACACCCACCACACCGGATGTGCCGGTGGAAGGCGACATTTTCTGCTCGCCGGACGGCAAGGGCAGCGGTACTTCGGAAAAGGATCCGGCATCGGTGACCGACGCCATCTCCAAGCTGACTCCAGGTCACACCATCTACCTGCTGGGCGGCACGTATAACTTCTCGGAGATGATCCTCATTGACGACAAGAACAACGGTACGGCAGATGCCATGAAGACCATCAAGCCCTATAACGGCGCAGACGTTACCTTCGACTTCTCCGGACAGGGTGACGCAGACGGTTCCAAGCGAGGCATCGTGCTGGACGGCGACTACTGGCACTTCTACGGCTTTGAGATCACAAAGGCTGCCGATAACGGTATGCTTCTCTCCGGCAGCAACAACAGGCTGGAGCGCATGGTATTCAACGACAACCAGGATACCGGTTTACAGCTGTCCCGGTATAAAACCAGTGCAGCTACCATTGCAGACTGGCCCAGCAACAACTTGATTCTGAACTGCACCTCCAAGAACAACTGCGACAACGCCACCATGGAAATGCGGACGGCTTCGCAGCAAAGCTGACCTGCGGCGAGGGCAATGTATTTGACGGCTGTATGTCCTACAACAACAGCGACGACGGCTGGGATCTGTTCGCAAAGTCTGAGACCGGTCCGATCGGCGTTGTTACCATCCAGAACTGCGTGGCATTCCGCAACGGCTATACCGAGTTCGGCGAGGGCTACGGCAAATGTGACGGCAACGGCTTTAAGCTGGGCGGTTCCGGTGTCGGCTCTGCCCATGTGGTCAAGAACTGCCTGGCGTTCGAGAATCTGAACTGCGGCTTCACCGACAACAACAACCCGAAACTGGACAGTCTGACCAACTGCACCGCCTATAACAACGGTGTCGGCTCTAACGGCAAGCCCAATGTCAGCTGCTATCGCTGCACAGACGACGGCGCAGACTTCTCCAACCTCATCTCCTACTACAGCAAGGAGAATCTCACCGGCAACCTGGGCGTAAGCGGCCTGAAGATCACCAACGACAAGATGGTCGGCACGATCCAGAACACCATCTACTATAACTCCGGTTATTACCAGGTCAGCGCCAAGACTGCCATCAGCAACGGCGATAAGCTGGGAACAAAGGGCGCAGCCATTTCGGACGATGACTTCATTCTGGTGACCGCACCGGAAATGGGAACGGATTTCGACACCGCATGGCGCAACTCCAACGGTTCTATCAATACCCACGGCTTTATGCAGGTCAAGGAAAACAGCAGCCTGTACAGCATTCTGGGCGCTGCTTTCCAGGATATCGACACACCGCAGCCGCCGATCACAACGACAACCACCAGTGCAACGACTGCTACAACGGAAACTGCCACAAAGACAGAGACCAATCCGGCACAGTCCAGTGAGACTGCTTCTGCAACAGAGACAAAGCCGGCAGAGTCCAGCGTGACCGCATCTGCAACGGAGACAAAACCGGCAGAATCCAGCGAGACCGCAACGGCAACAGAGACAAAACCGGCAGAGTCCAGTGCGACTGCAACGGCAACGGAAACCAAGCCGGGCGAAAGCACTACGGAAAGTGCAACAGAGTCCAAGCCCACAGAGACCCAGACCACCGCAAGCGAGATCGCAACGGAGCTGCTCTACGGGGATTGTGAACCTGGACAGCGTCCGTGATATCCACTCTGCCGTCCAG
>ENA-OQED01000829-OQED01000829.1-human-gut-metagenome-genome-assembly--contig:-NODE-829-length-11985-cov-1.033395_pt1 | contig 11985 bp, 15 predicted proteins | sample MGYA00242790_ERZ504625 | MGnify/ENA primary metagenome ERZ504625 (study PRJEB26092, sample SAMD00036345) | human gut metagenome | host: Homo sapiens | study: EMG produced TPA metagenomics assembly of...
TGGCTCCCCTCTCTGAGGGGAGCCAACGTACGGAATCATGCGATGACGTCGGCGATGGCTTCGGGGATGGCGTGGGCCACGTCGCCGGCCACAATCGGGTGGCCGAGCGTCATGAAGCGCTGGCGATGCTCGCGGCCGATCAGTTCCGGCTCCTGCCAGCCTTGTTGCTCGGATTCGGACGGCGATCGCCGCCGCCAGGCCATGCAGGTAGGCGGCCGAGGCCACGGTCTCGCCCGTGGTGGCCACGTCATCCTGCTGGGCGAGCAGGGCGCCGGTCAGACCGGCCAGCACGTCGCCCGCGCCGGCGGTGCCCAGCCAGGCCGGTGCGCTACCCGACGCATAGACGTGGTCCTCATCCACCACGATGGTCACCGCGCCCTTCAACAATACGGTGGCGCCGGTGAGCTCGTGGGCACGCTTCGCGCTGGCCAACGGGTTCAACCGCACGTCGTCGGCGGTGTACGGCTCGTGCGAATCGGCATGCTCCGCGGTGCTGGCGGCGGTTTCGAACCGGTTGAGCAGTTTCGCCATCTCGCCGGCATGTGGCGTGATCACCACCTGGCCGGCACACGCTCCGGCAGCAGGTCGAGTGCGCCGGCATCCACCACGATTGGCGGCATGTCGTAGGCGTCCTTGTTCTCATCCTCGCTGCCGAGCGCGTAATGCTTGAGCAATGCGGCGATGGTGTCCCGCTGCATATCGCCGTCGGTGCCCTCGACGCTAGCCTCGGGCACGCCGGACCCCACGACCCAGGACTGCACATGTCCCTTGCCGATCACGCTTCCGGCAGTGCGGCGAGCACCATGTTCTGCGCGCGCTCCGGGCCCAGATACCGGACCATGCCGGTGTTCGCGCGGGCGGCGGCGCTGGCGGTGAGCACGGCGGCACCGGGGTAGCGCTGCGAGCCGGTCACCAGACCAACCACGCCCCGGGAGTATTTGGAATCCTCGAACCTGGGGAGACGGACCGCGTCGGACGCGAACGAATTATCCACCACCTCGACGTCCGGATCCTTGTCGTCGATATCGAATCCGAAATCGAGCAACTCGATACGGCCGCAGGCGAACGTGGCGGGCGGCAGCACCGCGCACGGCTTCATCGCGCCGAACGTGACCGTGACCGTGGCCGGAATGTACGGGCCGGGCAGAGAACCATCGTTCACACCGACGCCGGATGGCGTATCCACGGCAAGTACCAGCGGAAAATCGCCTGACGACTCACGGTTTGGCAGGGCGGGCTCATCGGGAGCCTCGCCGTCGAGACCAAGGGCGGAGGCGAGTGCGGCGGGGATGCCGCGTAGCGAGCCTTGGATGCCGATGCCGGTCATCGCGTCGATGATCAGATGCGATTTCCTGGCCACGGCGATGGCGGTCTGCAATCGCTCGCCGGCCTCACCGGCGGAAAACCCGGACGCGCAACCGGGAATATCAGCCGCGGGATCAAGCACCAGCACCTTGCCTCCGGGGGGCGCGCACGAATGAGGCGAATCCGGCCTCACTGCAAACGACCGGCCCACGGCGATGGCGGTGACGTTCGCGCCCTCCTGGGCCAGCGCGGCGGCCGCGAACAGACCATCGCCACCATTGTCTCCGGCCCCGGCCAGCAGCACGATCGACGTGTCCTCCAGCGCCAGATCCTCGTCGTCCAGCATACCGGCCGCCATGTGGGCCGCGGCCTGGGCGGCCATGCGCATCAGCGGCACGCCTTTGTCCAGCAGGGGTCGCTCCATGGCCCGGACCGTATCGGAGTCATAGGCGCTGTGCAGCAGCAGTTCGCGACGATCGGCGTCTTCGGTGTATTCCATGGCAACCCCTTTCTTGTGTTTGTTACTTGCGGTCCGTGTTTACAGGCCGTACACCTCGTGGGCGAACTTTTCGAACACGGGGATCGAGCGCTTGACCTTCTCCGTGTCGATGCAGTAGGCCATGCGGAAGTATCCGGGCACGCCGAAGCTGTCGGACGGCACAAGAATCAGGTCGTATTCCTTGGCCTTCATGCAGAACGCCACGGCGTCGTCCTCCAGCGCCTTGGGGAAGATGTAGAACGTGCCGCCGGGGCGTACCACGTCGAAGCCGATGCCGGTCAGCGCATCGTAGAGCAGGTTCATGTTCGTCTCGTAGACGTTGAGATCGGCGGTCTGGTCGATGACCTTGGCCACGCCCAGCTGAATCGAGCTCGGCGGGCAGTTGTGGCCGGTGCCGCGCGAGATCTGGCCATCATGGGCACGAGCAGGTCGGCGTCGGTGGCTGTGGGATTCACCGCGACATAGCCGATGCGTTCGCCAGGCAGGCTCAGCGACTTCGACCACGAGTAGCAGGTCAGCGAGTTCGCATAGAAGCTGGCCGGGTAGGGCTGGGTGGCTCCGTCGAACACGATTTCGCGGTAAGGTTCGTCGCTGATCAGGAAGATGTCGTGGCCGTACTCGGCCTGCTTGGCGGTCAGGATCGCGGCCAGACGCTTGAGCGTGTCCGCCGAATACACCGCGCCGGACGGGTTGTTCGGGGTGTTGATAAGCACGACCTGCACGTTCGGGTTAAGCGCAGCCTCGAACGCCTCGAAGTTGATCTGGAAGTTCTCGGTGTCGGCCGGCACGATGGTCAGCTTGGCGCCGGTGCCCTTGACGTACGGCTGGTATTCGGGGAAGTAGGGGGCGAAGGTGATGATCTCATCGCCCGGCTTGGTCACCGCACGCATCGCGTGGGACAGCGCGCCCGCCGCGCCCGTGGTCGGGAAGATGTGGTTGCCGGTGTATGCCATGCCGAAACGTTCGTTGAGATTTTCGGCGATCGCGTCCTTGACGCATGGGATACCGAGCGAAGGGGAGTAGCCGTGGATGGCCACCGGATCGCCGTTTTCGTAGAGGTCGACCATGGCGTCGGTGAAGGATTTCGGAGCCGGCACCGAGGGATTGCCAAGGCTGTAATCGAACACGTCTGGTAGCCGATTTCGGCACCGCGGCTCGTGGCGTACTCGCTCAGCTCGCGAATCACGGACTTGCCGCCAAGCATGGCCTTGTATTCCTCATTGATCATGGCTGTTCTCCTCGCATGGTTGTACTGGTATGCACCACGCTACTACTATCGCGGCCGGTTTGCGCCATTTGCCGCGCCGTGCCTAAGCTGGCTGTTCTATTTGTTCTATTTGTTCTATTAACTGTCGAAACCGCGGAATAACGCCGATTTCCGCTACAGCTCCATGATTATCCACAACCGTTCATAGCGAGCGCTGTGGGACGGCGGGCGGAAAACGGCCGAATCCGCGTGCCGTCCCACACCTCGTGCAATCCACGTTTCGGGAAAGCACCACCGTAAGACCGGCGCGCATCCGCATCCACGACAGGAGCCTTACCGGCCGTAATCCCGCACTCGATTATTTTTTCTGACAGGGAATCGAACCCGAAACACTAACCCATGCACGCCCCACTGCAAACAGCGAATAACCAAATGTATGCATTTTCGGCACCATGAGCGAAGGAGTTCGCAAACACAACAGTGATTGGCATATACGGCATCGACCGGATGAACAGCATCGCGTCCTCATAGGTCAAGACCCACTGGGACTCGTCGCCCTTGGGTATAGGGACATTGCCTGTGTCATAGTCGTTAAGCAGCACAAGACTCGGCAAATATCGTTCCAAGATCTCGGCGGTGCCAGCAATTTCCGGTTCGGTGGACCTCGATAGCACCTTGACGACGGCGTGAAGTGCGTCAAGCCGCTTGCGATTGATGGTATAACCATCAACGAGATGCTGCTTCAGAACTGAGTTGGCCCATCGCCGGAAATAGATGCCTTCCTTGGATTTGACGCGGTATCCGACCGACAGGATCATATCCAGGTTGTAATGCTCGACTTGGTATGTCTTACCGTCAGATGCAGTTGTCGCAAATTTTGCGACAACTGAAAATCCATTGAGCTCTTCCCTTAATGCATTGCCGACATGCTTGCCGATTGTTTTGATATCGCGGCCAAACAGCAAGGCCAATTGCTGTCTGTTAAGCCACACCGTGTCCTCGTCTACCTTCACATCGAGGTGCACGGTGTGGTCCGCGCTCTCATACAAAGCAATCTGCCGCTTCAGTTCCTCGCCAGTCATGAGATCGCCTTTCTTTTTTCGGGCGTCTGTAAATCATGTCGTTGTCGTCGCTAAATTATGCATCCAGTTTATCAGGGCAGTCGAACGTTTGTTCGATTACTGTATCTCTCATATTTGTATGACTTTCCCGGCTCCCGCCATCAATCACCAGTCGCAGGTAATCGCGGTCGGCGGACTTGCGGCGTGGCACGAAACGACTGATGATGGAGTCCTTCTTGCCGCGGTTCTTCATGTACAGGAAACCGAACACGGAGAACACGACCGCGCCGATGAAGTTGACGACCAGATCCTCCATCGTGTCGATCAGACCGATGTCGAGGTAGCCGCCGAGGCCCAGGTCTTGGCCATTGACCGTGACCTGGGTAATGTCGTTGATGCGAATCGCATGGTTGGTGTGCGTGGGGTCGAGCATCACCGAGCTGATGGAATGCACGATGGCGTCCTTCTGCATGTCGAACCCGAACAACTGGTCCATGCCGAATTCGAAGAACTCCCAGATCACGCCGATGGTCATGGAGAAGCAGAAGGACACGATCGCCAGATACAGGGGCGAAAGCTCGAACTTCACCCGGTCGGACCGGTTGAGCAGGTCGACCAGCGAGAAGCCGATCGCCGCAGCGAGGAAGCCGTTCATCGTATGCAACACCGTGTCCCAGAACGGGAAGATCTCATAGAACGAACTGATCTCGCCAAGAATCTCAGCCGAGAACACGAACACCAGCACGATGACTTCCAGCACCGAAGGCAGCTCGATGCGGAACTGCACCTGGATGAACGCCGGCGCCAACAGCAGCAGCAACGTCAGGATGCACAGGAACACATTTTCGTAGTCGCCGTTAAAGAACTGGAGTATTGCCATGGCGAGCACCAGCATGCGCAGCACCACATAGACCGCGAATGAGCTTTTGTGTTCGCGGATTTCCATGCCCACGGCTCGGCTCATGGTTTTCCAGCGTACGCGCCAGGACGGTTTGCGTTGTGCGTCGTGCTGTTGCGACTGTTTCCGGGTCATCCTTACCTCTTTCTCGCATTGTTCTCGCGCCAGTCTATCCGAACCTGCTCACAGGCAATCGGCAAGAACGGGCGATAGTCTGGCCGCACGAACCGAACGGAAACCGATACTGTCTCGATTGTGGGCCACGCGAATCATCCGACAATGCTCGATGAGGCCATTACGCCGGCTCCTCATGGCTACTGGTCGTAGGGCTGGCAATCATGGCCATGCCGGTAGTTTGGGCTATCGTGAGGTGTGCGAGATGGGCTTTGTGCCGGCTGGCAGCAAATCCAAGCAGCGAAACAACGGAATGAACGAAGCGAAAGGAACGGTATCTGATGACTCCGATTGAATTGTCAACCCGACGCCGGGTTACGGGACTGACTTCGGATGAGTTCGCCAGGCTGTTCGTCTCTTTGCAGCGTGAAGTGGACGGCGAAGCCGCGCATTGGAGCGCCACGGATGTCGAATCCTGGGAGCTGGTCGGCCCGCCGGTGACCGCCGAACAGCATCTCATCGACACGTTCGCCGCGGCCAACGAATTCGTGGCCACGCTTGCGGACCGCCTGTACCACACGATTATGCCAGTCACGGAAGAATCGGTCATCACCGCATACGCTGATGACCTCACATTCTGGGCATCGCATCCGGACCTTGGCGGAGTGCCGTGCGCATTATGGAACATCGCCGCACTGCAGGCGGCCGAATGGGCCCGCAAGGAAACCGGCATCGCCTGTGAACTGGACGTGCGCGAACCGCTGGTGTGACAGCTGAGCTCAAACATGCGTAGGGTAACGGCATGGTTTGAGGACTATGGTGTTGCGTTATCGGTCGGAAAGGATGTGATGGTGGGGCGTCATAGCAAAAAAGCGCGTGGCCAGTCGAGGAGATATGCGCGAAAGCCCTCCGTTTGGAGCGAAATTCGCGGCTATCTGCTGACAGTGATCGCGGTGATGCTGGTCGTGTTGCTGGGACGTACCTTCGTGTTCAACGTATATGTGATTCCATCCCGCAGCATGGAAGACACGTTGCAAATCGGCGACCGCGTATTTGCCTCGCGATTGACTCCGAGACTCTTTACACTGCACCGTGGCGACATCATCGTGTTCAAAGATCCCGCAGACTGGATGGAGGGGGAGCAGCTTCCCACCAATCTGATGTCGATAATCGACAGCAATCGTTACCTAATCAAACGTGTCATCGGTCTGCCCGGCGATACCGTCGCCTGCAAGGGATCCGGGGAGCCCATCACGGTCAACGGCAAACCCATTGATGAAAGCGCTTATCTTAAGTCCGGCGTGAATCCAAGCGACAGCCCTTTTTCCGTAACCGTTACTGACGGCAACGTGTTCGTGCTTGGTGATAATCGCTCCAATTCCAGAGATTCTCGATACCATCTTGACGACGGCAACAATGGCTAGTGCCATACGACGATATCCAAGGTGTGGCGTTGTTCCGCTTCTGGCCATTTACGAGAATCGGCATACTGAACTGAGTTTGGCGTGAATCCACGAGTTGATACGTGCCGCACGGTCCGGTGCATCCTGCAGCCGGACCGTTACCGGAACTCTCCCCCCGAAATCTGACGACCCCCCCTGTCTCACAGCTATCGTACAGCTCCGATACGGGAAACGTGCGGGTGATTCCATAACGACTACGTACTTCAGGAAGTGACGTGTATCACACTATGGTCATGTGTTCAGTCGCGCGCGACCCAAAGCGTATCGAGGTCGTCGGCCTCGGTCGCCTTTTTGCGCTTGCGTACCCACTGTTGCAGGAAATACGCCCCATAGCAGGCCACGATGAACACGAGCTCGGCCACGAGCGCGAACCGTTGCTCCACGTCGAAAATCACCAATACGAACGATGCGGTGCACAGGATGAACGCCGCCCAAGACACGTACGGATAGCCGGGCGTGCGGTATTTGAGTTCGCTGGTGGAATGGCCGGACTCCAGCCAACGGCGACGGAACACGATCTGGCAGTAGGCGATGGCGATCCACACCACCACGGCGGACAGGCCGGAAAGCGCCACCAGCACCAGGTACACAGTCGAGGCGGCGATCACGGAAGACAGGAGCGCCAGCAGGCCACCGGCCATCGCGGCGCACAAGGCGAGCATCGGCACGCCGCGACGGTTCGTTTTGGCGAACCAGCGCGGAATCATGCCTTCGTTGCCCATCGACCACACCATGCGCGTGGAGGCGTACAGGCCGGAATTCGAGGCGGAGAGCACGGCCGTGAGCACCACGAAATTCATGATGTCGCCCGCATAGGGGATGCCGATGCTGTTGAAGACGAGCACGAACGGGCTTTCGCCCACGCCGGCCTTGCGCCACGGGATCAGCGCGCACATCACGGTGATCGAGCCGATGAAGAACAGCACCAGGCGCCACAGCGTGGTGTGGATGGCCTTCGGCACGGTGGTTTCCGGGTCGCGCGTCTCGCCGGCGGTCACGCCGATGAGCTCGGTGCCGGAGAACGCGAAGTTGACGGTCAGAATCGTGGCGAACACTGGCATGAACCCGTTGGGGAAGATGCCGTCCTTAACGAGGTTGCCGAACATCGGAGCATGCTGGTAGCCGGCAATCGGAATAACGCCGAATATGGCGAGCAGGCCGATGACGATGAACGCGCAGATAGCGAACACCTTGATCGAGGCGAACCAGAATTCCGCTTCGGCGAAGAGCCGCACCGACAAGGCGTTCAGGGTGAAGATGAGAATGATGCACGCCGCGCTCCACACCCATGTGGGGCTGTCCGGGAACCAGCGTTGCATGAGCAGGCCGGCGGCGGTGAATTCGGAGCCGAGCGCCACCGTCCAGGTGAGCCAATACTGGATTGCGATCACGAAGCCGGTGCCAGGGCCGATGAACTTCTCGGCATACACATGGAAGGAGCCGGTCACCGGCATGGGCCACGGACAGTTCGCCGAGCGTGAGCATGACCAGGTAGACGATCAGCGCGCCGATGCTGTATGCCAGGATCGTGCCGATGGGGCCCGCCTGCTGGATGGTGTATCCGGAGCTCAGGAACAGGCCGGTGCCGATCACGCCGCCTAATGAGATCATCTGCAGGTGGCGGGATTCCATGCCGCGCTTCAGGTTGGTATGTAGGGCGTGCTCGTCTTTGCCATCATGTGACGACTCGGACTGGCTGGTTTGCGCTGGTTGATTCATCTGTTCCGAATGGCTTCGACGGCCATCCGTCTGAATCTGCGGTTCCTGTTGCGAGGACGGCGACTGTGCCGCCGTGTCGGTGTCGGGCTGACTCATGTTTCTCTCTTTGCCATGCGTGCGTTCCATAGGCGTCGTCGTGACGGCCCGGAATAGTATACCCGCACCGAGGATATAGCTGCGCTGCATGATGCTGAGTCAAAATCAGCTTCAAGGGGCTGATTTGGCGTTTGCCGGAGGTCTACTTCCGTTTCAAGGGGCTGGTCAACTGGCGGAACGCAGATAGAAATGGCATTGTTCTATCGCTATTCCGCCGTTTTTAACCAGTGGCTACTTTGGCATCAGCCCCTTGAAACGGAAGTAGATGTTCCGCAAAGTCAAAATCAGCCCCTTGAAACGGAGATAGGCACTCGCAGCGGCTACTTCACCTTCTGGATACGCAGCACGAACACGGCAGCGCACACGGCCATGACGATGGAGATGGCGAACGCCGGCGTGTAGGTGCCGGTCGTGGTCTTGACCACGGAGGTGATGGTGGGACCGACTGCTTGGCCGAGCGTGGTGGCCAGGTTGAGGATGCCGAGGCCCTTACCGGCCTCTTCCTTGTTCGGCAACTACGTCGACGTTGAGTGCCTGGTCGATGGCCGAGCACACGCCGTAGCCGAAGCCGGCGATGCCCGCATACAGGTACCATGCCCGTGACGCTCGGCATGATCCACGGCATCGCGGTGCCAATCGCGAACAGCAGCGAGGTGATGATGACTGGTACCTTGCGCGTGTGCATCTTGTCGGAGATCGGGCCGGAGATCAGCGAAGCGGTCAGGGAAACGACCATGGTGATGATGGACATGGTGGCGATGGTGCCGGCAGCCTCGGTCTTGGTCTGGTGCACGTAATCCTCGACGATGTAGAGTTGGTACACGGAGATCATCTGGTAGCTGAGCAACATGCACACTCGGCAGCCGAACGCCTTGTAGAAGTCACGCGAGGTGGAGAACTTCGGGAAGTGGAAGGAGACAGCGAGATCCTTGAGCGTCATCTTGGTGCGTTCCATGTCCTTTGAGGATTCCTCGCGAGGTCAGATGTCAAGCGCCACGAATCCGGAAGCCCATGATCACGGCGCCGATGATGAAGCCGGCTTGCGCATTGTTGATCATGCGAGAGCCGATCATGGTGCCGATGGGCTGGCCGGTGACCATGCCGCCGCCGTAGAAGGAGTCGGTGCCGCACAGCTTAGGCATCGCGATTATGTGCCTCGTGCTCATCATCCGTATCTGTCTATTGCCTCTCTTCTTCTCCCAAATGCGCGCGACGCAGCGTATGCAGGTGCTCCAACCGCAAATCCAACGTATCCAACGCAAGTACGCCGCGCGTAAGGATCCGCGTTCCAAAGAAGCCATGCAACGTGAAATTATGGCTTTGCAGCAGCGGCATAACGCCAATCCGCTCGGTTCATACCTGCTTCGCTGATTCAGGCGCCGATTCTGTGCTCGCTGTTCTACACGCTGCAATCCCTGCCCGCAAGCGCCGCCGGGAATGCGGAACCGTTGAGCGGCATCGACCGCGTCATGGCGGGCGACATCGAATCATCGTCCATATTCGGCGTGCGCATCGCCGACTCGTTCGGCACGGTCGTCTCGCCGCAGTCGCACGTCGTCATCGGCGTGGCCGTGGCGTTGATGTGTCTGATGTTGTTCGCGATGCAGTGGCTGCTCATCCATCGCAATACGCCGAAGGACGCCATGGATTCACCGCAGTTCCGCACGCAGAAGCTGACCGCGTTTGTGTTCCCGGCCATCTACGTGGTGTCGGGCGGCACCTTGCCGTTCGGCGTGCTGCTGTACTGGCTGACCAATAACCTGTGGAACTTCGGCCAGACGCTCTGCCAACTGCGATGGTTTCCGGCGCCGGATCCGAGGCGGGGAGCGCAAGGCCGAACGCGACCATGAGCGGGAGAACCGGCATCGCGCCGCCTCCGGATTGCCGTCTTTGGAAGAAGAGCGCGCGGCGGCCGCGCGTGAGGAGGCCCACGTGCGCCGCGAGCGTGAAAAGTCGGTCGCCAGCCGCAATCGCAGACAGCGCAAGAACGTGCAGCTCGCCAAGCGTTGATGGCACATGGGAGAGGTTACGGGGGGATGCGCTGAGACCCTCGTCCCCAACGGTTCGAAGTGCTATACTGCTTGCACTACGCTGCGATGCCTGAGCGCAAACGGATCCAAGACCTTACGATGACAGGATGAACGATGATGGCCACGAACCGCACGTTACTGGAACAGGCCCGAGAATTGCAGGCGCTGGCCCAGACCGGACTGATGTACTGCAAGGACCCCTTCGACCGGGAGCGCTACGAGCGTATCCGCGCGATGGCGGTCGACATGCTCTCCACGCAGGTTGATGCGCCGGCCGGACAGGTGAGTCGACTGCTCAGCGCCGGATATCCGACGCCGAAACTCGACACTCGTGCGGCCATCTTCGATGAAGAAGGCAGGATCCTCATGACGCATGAGAACAGCGGGGAATGGTCACTGCCCGGAGGCTGGGTCGACGAGAACCAGTCCATTCGGTCCAACGCCGTCAAGGAGGTCAAGGAGGAGACTGGGCTCGATGTGAGGGGCGAGCGACTCATCGCGGTGCAGGACTGCGCCAATCACAACGCGCTGACCTATCCGTACGGGGTGCTCAAGTTCTTCGTATTGTGCAGCCGCGCCGGCGGTTGGTTCTCGGCCAACATCGAAACGACGGAAATCCGCTACTTCGAGGAAGACCGGTTGCCGCGGCTTTCGGAAACAAGAAACACCGCGGAACAAATCGCCATGTGTTTTGCGGCCCACCGCGATCCCGACTGGATGACGCTATTTGAGTGAACCCCGTGAAGGCATCCGCACATGCGCGTTGCGCGGCGCCGCCTGGTCATCGTGCCGACGGCGAGCATCGGTTCCGAACACTGACGCCGAACCGTCGAAGCCGTTCCTGTGGAAAATCCGTGTCCAGGCCATGCAGAACCAGGTGGCCATCGTCATGTGCAACCGGGTCGGCAAGGAAGGCGATGTGACGTTCGCCGGCCAATCGGTGGTGGTGGACCCGTACGGCAACGTCGTCAGCAAGGCCGACGACCAAGAACAGTTGATTATCGCCGACATCGATCTCACACAGACCGCAGCAGCGCGCAAACAGCGGCCATTCCTGGAACTGCGACGACCCGAATGGTACGACTGAAGGGGCGAATGGGTAATAAGCAATGTCACGATTCGCCGCACCCATCAGCCGCATTCGTGCCGGCCTACAGATACATGACCATACGCAGATTGCAGCCAGCTGGTGCAAGGCGGGAATGTGAAGTCATTGTGCGTTTGCTTCGCGAAGCCGCGCAATGCCGGATTCAAAGCAGCTGCTCATCATTGCTATGGATGCGGGACTGAATGGTCACTTCTCTTGGACCGCCGGTCTCACTGGGAGCTAGCGCGTCACCGTCGTTGTTCCAGAAGCGCAATGCGCCTTGTCGGGTCTCATCGTTGACGGATAGCAAGAGATCTCCCTCAAATAGTGTGCGTGCTGTGCGATGCTCCGAACGAGCATCTTGATGTTCTGCACGAAGCATGAGGTTCCTGCCCCAACGATCCGGCATGCAGTCTTGAAAGATGCGATGCATCGCATTATGCTCGGCCGGGAACGTTCCGGGGGGAGGAGGGGCATCGTCGTGGACAGGAGGGATACTGCGGGTT
>ENA-OQED01000830-OQED01000830.1-human-gut-metagenome-genome-assembly--contig:-NODE-830-length-11980-cov-1.492787_pt1 | contig 11980 bp, 6 predicted proteins | sample MGYA00242790_ERZ504625 | MGnify/ENA primary metagenome ERZ504625 (study PRJEB26092, sample SAMD00036345) | human gut metagenome | host: Homo sapiens | study: EMG produced TPA metagenomics assembly of...
TGCAGCACAGGGGACAGGAGCCTGCGGAATGGCCGTTTCAAGGACGGACGGAGAAAGAGGAAACGTACAGTTCCATAAAGATCTCGGACTGGTAAGCGAAGTTTTGCGAAAAGATGTTGTACATAATATGAATGGTGATATTGGAATCGGACATGTTCGTTATTCCACCACCGGAGAATCTGTCGCAGAGAATGCACAGCCGCTGGTACTTTCTTATATCAAGGGAAGTCTGGCACTTGCGCACAACGGAAATCTGGTTAATACAGAAGCTCTGAAATGGGAGTTGATTCAGACAGGCGCAATTTTCCATACAACTACCGACTCAGAGGTTATCGCGTTCCATATCGCAAGAGAACGTGTGCATTCTGCCACTGTAGAGGAAGCAGTACATAAAACCGTAGAGAAGATCCGCGGAGGATATGCTCTTGTGATCATGAGCCCCCGGAAGCTGATCGGTGCCCGTGATCCTTACGGACTGAAACCCCTCTGTCTTGGAAAAAGAGATAATGCCTATGTCCTTGCATCTGAAAGCTGCGCGCTGACATCTGTAGGAGCGGAATTTATCCGTGATATTGAACCGGGTGAGATCGTCACGATCACCAAGAACGGACTGAAATCCAGTAAACTGACTGAGAAGAAAAAGCATGCTCATTGTGTTTTTGAATATATTTATTTTGCAAGACTGGATAGCACCATGGATGGCGTGAAAATCTATGATGCAAGGATCCGTGGAGGAAAATCTCTTGCAAAATCCTATCCGGTAGAAGCGGACCTGGTGACCGGTGTACCGGAATCCGGACTTCCGGCAGCAAAAGGCTATTCTGAGGAATCCGGAATCCCGTTTGGCTTTGCGTTCTATAAAAACAGTTACATTGGAAGAACTTTTATCAAGCCTACACAGCAGGAGAGAGAGTCCAGTGTCCATCTGAAGCTGAGCGTTCTGGAATCCGTGGTGAAGGGGAAGAGAATCGTTCTGGTGGATGATTCCATTGTCCGCGGAACTACCATTGCCAATCTGATCCACATGCTGAAAGAAGCAGGAGCAAAAGAAGTCCATGTACGTATCAGCTCCCCGCCATTTTTACATCCCTGTTATTTTGGTACCGATGTGCCGTCCAATGACCAGCTCATCGCAGCACAGCACAGCACGGAAGAAATCCGTAAGATGATCGGTGCAGACTCCCTGGGTTATATGCAGATCGATTATCTGGAAGGCATGGCAGGTGGACTTCCGCTGTGTAAAGCATGTTTTGATGGCAATTATCCGATGGAAATACCGGCAGAAATCAAACAGGATTAATGAACTATGTGGAATTAATCTCACAGTAAAAAATAATGGATTGAAAAACGAAAATGTAAAAACTGCACAATAAATATATAAAAAACCCGGATTTTGTCATATAAAATCCGGGTTTTTATAGAAAGACTCTTAAAAACGATAAAAAACATCAACTTGACAAATCTGACAACATGAGACATAATGTGGAACAGCCAGATGAAAAAGGCCGCTGGTCTGGAATATACAGGAAAACAGCAAGGCCGAAAAAAGGCCGGTTTTTTGCCGAGATAAAAGAGAGGATGATATTTATGTCTAAAAAAATTAGATTGAATGCGACAGAGGATGTTAAAGAATTTGTTAAGGCTGCAAGTAAATGTGATTTTGATGTAGATATTTCATATAACAGAATTTTAATTGATGCAAAATCTATTCTTGGAATCCTCAGCATGGATCTGACCAGAGTTCTTACAGTAACCTGTCATGGCGAGGATCATGAGTTTGATCGTTTCCTTCAGAAATATGCAGTTGCCTGACAGACAGTGCAGAGACAGACAAGATATGAAAGACATAAAAAGAAAAGGCAGACGTGACTGCAGAGACAGGAGATCAGTTTGAAATCCTCAGCAGGCGTCTGTTTTTTCTTTGCATCCATTTCATAGGAAGAAATTCCGCAGACTATATGAAAAATCAGTTATTGACAAATAAAAAAAAATAGTTTATAGTAAACCATATTTTATATGAAAGATAACTGACAAAGGCGTCAGGAACGGATACCACAGGGGAATTCTCACCCCTTGGAATCTGTTCCGGACGCCTTTTTGTTGTGGGACACAAAATGGAGGAGGAAATCGAAGATGGCAGTAAAGTATGTTTTTGTAACAGGTGGAGTTGTTTCCGGTCTGGGAAAAGGAATTACCGCAGCGTCTCTTGGGCGCCTTCTGAAAGCCAGAGGGTATCAGGTGACCATGCAGAAATTTGATCCCTACATAATATTGACCCGGGAACTATGAATCCCATTCAGCATGGAGAGGTTTTTGTAACGGATGACGGTACAGAGACTGACCTTGACCTTGGACATTATGAGCGTTTCATTGATGAAAGCCTTGACAAAAATTCCAATGTGACAACCGGTAAGATTTACTGGTCTGTTCTTCAGAAAGAGCGTCATGGTGATTTCGGCGGAGGTACCGTTCAGGTGATCCCGCATATTACCAATGAGATCAAGAGCCGTTTTTACAGAGCAAAATCCGCAGACGAAGACAGAATTGCCATCATCGAGGTTGGTGGTACAGTCGGTGATATTGAGAGCCAGCCGTTCCTGGAATCCATCCGTCAGTTCCAGCATGATGTGGGACATGACAATGCGATCCTTATCCATGTAACTCTGATCCCGTATCTCCGTGCTTCCGGAGAGATGAAGACCAAACCCACCCAGGCCAGTGTAAAAGAACTTCAGGGAATGGGAATCCAGCCGGATGTCCTGGTATGCAGAAGTGAATATCCTCTTACCGAGGATATCCGTGGAAAGATCGCCCTGTTCTGTAATGTGCCTGTAAGCAATGTGCTTCAGAATCTGGATGTGGAATATTTATATGAAGCTCCTCTTGCAATGGAGAGAGAAAAGCTTGCAGACGTAGTACTGCAGAGCTTAAGACTGGAGAATCGCAAACCAGATCTTACAGACTGGGAAAATATGGTAGAAAATCTCCGCCACCCGGATAAAACTGTGAAAATCGCCATGGTTGGTAAATATACACAGCTTCATGATGCATACTTGAGTGTTGTGGAAGCACTGAAGCATGGCGGGATCTCTTGCCGTGCAAAGGTTGATATCACCTGGGTGGACTCCGAAGAACTCAATGAAAAAAATTTGGATCAGACTCTTCATTCTGTAGATGGAATCTTGGTTCCGGGAGGATTCGGAAACCGTGGTACAGAAGGAATGATCCTTGCGGCACAGTATGCAAGAGTTCATAAAATCCCATACCTTGGGATCTGCCTGGGAATGCAGATGGCTATTGTGGAATTTGCCCGCCATGTGCTTGGATATGAAGATGCCAACAGTATTGAGCTGGCACCGGAAACAACACATCCGGTCATTGCCTGATGCCGGATCAGGAGGATGTGGAAGATCTTGGAGGAACTCTTCGTCTTGGAAGTTATCCGTGTGTGCTTGCAGAAGGCTCCAGATCCTATGAGCTTTTTGGAAAGAAAGAGATCCAGGAACGTCACAGACATCGTTATGAGGTAAACAACGCATTCCGTAAGGAACTGGACGAAAAGGGAATGTCCATTGTAGGAACATCCCCGGATGCTCACATTGTTGAGATGATCGAAATTGCCGGACATCCGTTCTTTGTGGGAACACAGGGACATCCGGAATTTAAATCCAGGCCAAACCATGCACATCCACTGTTTCGTGGATTTGTGCAGGCGGCAGTTGATAAAAAGACGGCAGAAGAAGCTGCAATGAAAGGATGAGAAAAATGAGAGAAGTAGCAAATCAGCAGCAGGGCCTCTACCGCCCTGAATTTGAACATGATAACTGCGGTATCGGAGCCGTTGTTAATATAAAAGGAAAGAAAACACATGATACAGTTGCCAATGCTCTTAAGATCGTAGAGAATCTTGAGCATCGTGCTGGTAAGGATGCAGAAGGAAAAACCGGTGATGGTGTCGGTATCCTTCTTCAGATCTCCCACAAATTTTTTAAGAAGGTCTGTAAAAAAGAAGGCTTTGATATCGGCGGAGAGAGAGAATATGGTGTAGCCCAGCTCTTTTTCCCGCAGCAGGAGATCAAACGTGCCCAGGCAAAGAAGATGTTCGAGATCATCGTGGAAAAAGAGGGTCTGGAGCTTCTTGGATGGCGTACAGTACCGGTCTTCCCGGAGGTTCTTGGTCATAAAGCGAAAGAGTGCATGCCGTGCATTATGCAGGCATTTGTTAAAAAACCGGAGGATGTGGAAAAAGGTCTTGCCTTTGACCGTATGCTTTACATCGCACGTCGTGAATTTGAACAGAGTAATGATAATACTTACGTAGTTTCCATGAACAGCCGTACCATCGTATACAAAGGTATGTTCCTGGTAGGACAGCTCCGTACCTTCTTTGGCGATCTTCAGAGCCAGGATTACGAGTCTGCCATTGCAGTGGTACATTCCCGTTTCAGTACCAACACGAATCCAAGCTGGGAGAGAGCACATCCGAACCGTTTCATCGTACATAACGGTGAGATCAACACGATCCGCGGAAACGCCGATAAGATGCTTGCACGTGAGGAAAACATGGAGTCTCCGTATCTGAAGGATGAGCTTCACAAGGTCCTTCCTGTAGTTAACCGCAATGGTTCTGACTCTGCAATGCTTGACAATACCCTGGAATTCCTGGTTATGAGTGGAATGGATCTTCCACTTGCAGTGATGATCACGATTCCGGAGCCATGGGCAAACAACGATACGATTTCTCAGGAGAAGAGAGATTTTTATCAGTACTATGCGACTATGATGGAGCCATGGGACGGTCCTGCGTCCATTCTGTTCTCTGATGGTGATGTGATGGGAGCGGTTCTTGACAGAAACGGTCTTCGTCCATCCAGATACTATATCACATCGGATGGCTATATGATCCTTTCCTCCGAGGTTGGTGTTCTTCCTGTGGATGAGGAGAAGATCGTATTAAAAGAACGTCTTCATCCGGGAAAAATGCTTCTGGTTGATACCGTTCAGGGTCGTGTCATTGATGACAATGAGCTCAAAGAAAAATATGCGAAAAAACAGCCTTATGGTGAGTGGCTGGACAGCAATCTGGTACAGCTTCGTGATATCAAGATCCCGAATCAGAGAGTTGTCGAATACACTCCGGAGGAGAGAGCGCGCCTTCAGAAAGCCTTCGGATATACTTATGAGCAGTACCGTACTTCGATCCGAAACATGGCATTAAACGGCGCAGAAAGCATCGGAGCCATGGGACATGATACTCCCCTTGCGGTATTTTCCAAGGAACATTATCCGTTGTTCGATTATTTCAAGCAGCTTTTTGCACAGGTAACAAACCCGCCGATCGATGCGATCCGTGAGGAGATCGTTACTTCTACAAGTGTATATGTAGGAAAAGACGGAAATCTTCTGATCCAGAAGCCGGAGAACTGTCAGGTGCTGAAGATCAACAATCCGATCCTGACCAACACCGATATGCTGAAGATCAAGAATATGAAAAAGGACGGCTTCAAGGTTGTAACACTTTCTACATTATATTATAAGAGCACAAAGCTTGAACGTGCCATTGACCGTCTGTTCGTAGAGGTAGACAAAGCCTTCCGTGAGGGAGCAAACATCCTGGTCCTTTCTGACCGCGGTGTGGATGAGAACCATATGCCGATCCCGTCCCTGCTGGCGGTTTCCGCAGTACATCAGCATCTTGTAAAAACAAAGAAGAGCACTTCCCTTGCCCTGATCCTGGAGTCCGGTGAGCCGAGAGAGGTACATCATTTCGCAACACTCCTCGGATATGGTGCAAGTGCAGTCAATCCGTATCTGGCACTGGATACGATCCATGAGCTGATCGATACACATATGCTGGATAAGGACTATTACGCAGCCGTTGATGATTACAATCATGCGGTGATCAGCGGTATCGTAAAGATCGCTTCCAAGATGGGTATTTCCACTATCCAGTCCTATCAGGGATCTCAGATCTTTGAGGCAATCGGAATTTCCCAGGATGTGATCGATCGTTACTTTACAGGAACCGTAAGTCGTGTAGGCGGAATCACATTGGAAGATATCGAGGATAATGTAGAAAAACTTCATTCTGAGGCATTTGATCCACTTGGACTTGCCACAGATCTTACTCTGGACAGCGTAGGTGCCCATAAGATGAGAAGCCAGGGTGAGGAGCACAAATATAACCCGCGTACCATTCATCTTCTCCAGCAGTCCACAAAACAGGGCAGCTATGAGATGTTCAAGGAATATACAAAGCTGGTAGATGACGAGGGTCATGGAAACTTAAGAGGTCTTCTGGACTTTAAGTTTGCCAAGGAGCCTATTCCGATCGACCAGGTTGAGAGTGTTGAGGATATTGTAAAACGATTTAAGACAGGTGCCATGTCCTACGGTTCTATTTCCCAGGAAGCACATGAGACACTGGCTATTGCCATGAACCATCTCCATGGAAAATCCAACACCGGTGAGGGTGGTGAAAGTGATGAGCGTCTGGATTCAGCAGGAACAGACAATGACCGCTGCTCTGCGATCAAACAGGTAGCCAGCGGACGTTTCGGCGTTACCAGCCGTTATCTGGTTTCCGCAAGAGAGATCCAGATCAAGATGGCACAGGGTGCAAAGCCGGGTGAGGGCGGACATCTTCCTGCAAAGAAGGTATATCCGTGGATCGCAAAAACCCGTCATTCCACACCGGGAGTCAGCCTGATCTCTCCGCCGCCACATCATGATATCTACTCTATCGAGGATCTGGCAGAATTGATCTATGACCTGAAAAACGCCAATAAATATGCGGATATTTCCGTAAAGCTGGTTTCTGAGGCGGGTGTTGGTACGGTTGCAGCTGGTGTTGCAAAGGCCGGTGCACAGACTGTTCTGATCTCCGGATATGACGGAGGTACAGGAGCAGCGCCAAGAAGCTCTATCCATAATGCAGGACTTCCATGGGAGCTTGGACTTGCAGAAACACACCAGACGCTGATCATGAACGGACTTCGTAACCGTGTACGTATCGAGACAGACGGTAAGCTGATGAGCGGCCGTGACGTTGCCATTGCAGCACTTCTCGGTGCAGAGGAATTCGGTTTTGCAACAGCGCCACTTGTAACGATGGGCTGCGTGATGATGAGAGTCTGCAATCTGGATACCTGCCCGGTAGGTGTGGCTACACAGAACCCGGAGCTGCGTAAGAGATTCCGCGGAAAACCGGAGTATGTGGAGAACTTCATGCGCTTTATTGCACAGGAGCTGAGAGAGTACATGGCACGCCTTGGTGTTGCCACCATCGATGAGATGGTAGGTCGTACAGACCTTCTTACAGTTTCTGACAGTGTGCAGGAGCCGCATAAGGGTAAGGTTGACTTAAGTGCCATCCTGAATAACCCATATGCAGGAAAGGGCAAAGTAACCTTTGATCCGAAGGCTGTATACAATTTCAATCTTGAGAAAACTCTGGATGAAAAAGTTCTGGTCAAGAAATGTGCACCGGCGATCCAGAAGGGTGAGAAAGTTTCTGTTGATGTAAATGTTACCAATACAGACCGTGCATTTGGTACCATCCTCGGATCTGAGATCACAAGAAATCATAAGGATGGACTTTCGGAGGATACGGTAACTGTAAACTGTACAGGTGCAGGCGGACAGAGCTTCGGTGCCTTTATTCCGAAAGGACTGACATTGAAACTGACCGGTGACAGCAACGACTACTTCGGAAAAGGCCTTTCCGGTGGAAAGCTGATCGTTAAGGTTCCAGAGAAGGCCGGATACAAGGCTGAAGAGAACATCATCGTCGGAAACGTGGCACTCTATGGTGCGACCAGCGGAACTGCATTTATCAACGGTGTTGCCGGTGAGCGTTTTGCAGTACGTAACTCCGGTGCGGTTGCAGTTGTTGAGGGTGTTGGCGAGCATGGCTGCGAGTACATGACAGGCGGCCGTGTGGTAGTTCTTGGAAAAACAGGAAAGAACTTTGCAGCAGGTATGAGCGGCGGTATCGCTTATGTCCTTGATGTGGATAACGTTCTTTACAAGAACCTCAATAAAGCAATGATCTCCATTGAAAAAGTGGATAATAAATATGATAAAAAAGAGCTTCGTGATCTTATCGAGGCTCATGTGGAAGCAACAGGCTCTGAGATCGGTAAGAAGGTGCTGGCTGATTTTGATTCCTATCTGCCTCACTTCAAAAAACTCATTCCGGATGAGTACAAGAGAATGATCACATTAAGTGCAAAGCTGGAAGAAAAAGGTCTGACCAGCCAGCAGGCACAGATGGAAGCGTTCTATGAGAGCATCGGCGTGAAACATTAAGGAGGATGAGGAAATGGGAAAGCCAACTGGATTTTTAGATTATGAAAGAGAAACGGCAAAGGTTCTGCCGCCAAAGGAACGTATTCAGAATTTCAACGAATTTCGTATTCCATTAAATAAAGAAAAACAGAAACTTCAGGGAGCACGCTGCATGGCCTGCGGCGTCCCCTTCTGCCAGTCAGGTATGATGATCGGCGGAATGGCTTCCGGCTGCCCGCTGCACAACCTGGTTCCTGAGACAAATGACCTTGTGTACACAGGAAACTGGAAGCAGGCATTCCTTCGTTTAAACAAGACACACAGCTTTCCGGAGTTTACATCCAGAGTGTGTCCAGCACTTTGCGAAGCTGCATGTACTTGTAACCTGAACGGAGATCCGGTCAGCACAAAAGAGAATGAGAAAGCGATCATTGAGACAGCCTATGCAGAAGGATGGGTAAAACCGCAGATCCCGCCTGTCCGCACAGGAAAGACGATCGCAGTCATCGGAAGTGGTCCTTCCGGACTGGCAGCAGCACAGCAGCTGAACCGCCGTGGCCACAGCGTAACCGTATTTGAGAGAAACGACCGTATCGGAGGACTTCTCCGCTACGGCATTCCGAACATGAAGCTGGAGAAAAAGGTCATTGACCGCAGACTGAAGCTGATGGAAGAGGAAGGCGTGAAATTTGTTACCAATATCAATGTTGGTGTTGACATCACGGCAGAACAGCTTCTGAAGGATTATGACCGTGTCCTTCTCTGCTGTGGAGCTTCTCATCCGAGAGATATCAAGGTTCCGGGAAGAGACGCCAAGGGAATTTACTTTGCAGTGGATTTCCTGAAGCAGGTAACAAAAAGTCTTCTGGATACAGATTTTGCAAAATTTCCATATGAGCTTGCAAAGGGCAAAAATGTTCTGGTCATCGGCGGTGGTGATACCGGTAATGACTGTGTGGGAACATCCATCCGTCTGGGAGCGAAATCTGTAACACAGCTTGAGATGATGCCGCAGCCTCCTGCAGCAAGAACTCCTTCCAATCCATGGCCGGAGTGGCCGAAGGTCCTGAAAACCGATTACGGCCAGGAAGAGGCTATTGCAGTATTCGGCCATGATCCTCGAATCTATCAGACAACCGTTACCGAGTTTATCAAGGACAAAAAAGGAAATGTCTGCAAGGCCAAGATCGTAAAACTGAAAAGCGTAAAGGATGAAAAGACCGGAAGATTCAATATGATGCCGGTCGAGGGCAGTGAGGAAGTGATTCCTGCAGATGTGGTCCTTATTGCAGCCGGCTTCCTTGGCAGCGAGAAATATGTGACAGATGCTTTCCGTGTAGCGCTTACACCAAGAACCAATGTGGAAACAAAACCGGAGCAGTATGCAACAAGCGTAGATCGTGTGTTCACAGCAGGTGATATGCATCGTGGACAGTCCCTTGTCGTATGGGCGATCCATGAGGGACGTGAGGCTGCGAAAGCAGTGGACGAATCACTGATGAGCTATTCCTATTTACAGTAAAATAACAGATACCAGGGGCAAAAGGTCAAAAAAACTGTTCGTGTTTCCACGATAAAGCTTTTGAACTTTTGCCCCTTTTAAAAAATGGTTGACAAAGAATTGACCGATTGCTATAATTACGTCCATGAACAAGGGTGTTCTTCAGGAGCGGAAGCTCTCTGAAGTGCACCCTTTTTCTGATCTTGAGGGTAATTATTTTGTGTGATGAGGAAATAAAGGAGAGAATACTATGGGGAATTATACCAGAGAAGAGATTCTTGCAATGGCAGAGGAGGAAGACGTAGAGTTCATCCGCCTCCAGTTTACAGATATGTTTGGAACTCTGAAAAATATTGCGATCACAGCAAGAGAGCTTCCAAGAGCCCTGGATAACCAGTGCGTTGTATATGGCTCTCATATTGCGGGCATTGTGGGAGAAAAGGAGCCGGATCTGATCCTGTATCCGGATTATAATACTTTTTCAATTCTTCCATGGCGTCCTCAGCAGGGAAAGGTTGCAAGACTGATCTGTGATATGCGCCGTGCAGACGGATCAGAGCATGAGATGAGCTCCAGATATATTCTGAAAAAAACAGCGCAGGCAGCAGAGGAGGCAGGGTATACCTGTTATGTTGACCCGGAATGCGAGTTTTTCCTGTTTCATATTGATGATAACGGAATGCCTACAACGGTTTCTCACGAAAAGGCCGGATATCTGGATGTAAGTCCGGTGGACTTAGGCGAAAATGCAAGACGTGACATGGTACTGACTCTTGAGGATATGGGATTTGAGGTGGAATCCTCTCATCATGAGACAGCACCTGCACAGCATGAGATCGCCCTTCATTACGGGGAAGCACGTGAGATGGCAGACGAAGTTATAACCTTTAAGATGGCAGTAAGAACTGTAGCCAAACGTCATGGGCTTCATGCGACATTTATGCCGAAGCCAAGACGGGAAGTAAACGGTTCAGCCATGCATATCCATTTTTCACTGTTTAAAAATGGAAAAATATTTTCGTGGATCCGGAGGATCCGTCCAGATTAAGTGAAGAGGCATACTATTTTATCGGAGGTCTTCTGGCTCACAGCCGTGAGATGACTCTGATCACCAATCCGCTTGTAAATTCTTATAAGCGTCTTGTACCTGGATTTGATGCGCCTACAGAGCTGACCTGGACGAGAAATAACCAGAATTCACTGGTAAGGATTTCGAGAGTCAATGGTGCTGATACCAGGATCGAGCTTCGAAGCCCGGATGCTGCATCCAATCCATACCTTGTTTTTGCGGTATGCCTGGCAGCGGGCCTGGATGGAATCCAGAAGAAGATCTATCCTACAAAAGCTTCTGACCGTTCTCTTTCCGAGTCGGATCAGAAGGAACAGGGTATCGAGAATTTACCGGAGAACCTGCGGGAAGCGATCACACTGTTTGAGGACAGCAGCTGGATGAAGGAAATCCTTGGAGAAGCTTTCTGCAAACAGTATGCGCAGGCAAAGAGAAAAGAGTGGCTGCGTTATTCCCAGGAGATTTCCGACTGGGAGATCGAGGAGTATCTGTATCGGATCTGATGAACGAGGCATAATGGGACGAAAGAGAGTGGCGGCTTATGAACACGAGTATCGTGATTGCATTACCGAAAATAGAAGATGCAAAAAAGATCCGCACAGTCCTTAACCGATATGGATTCACGGTGGCGGCAGTATGCAATTCAGGTGCCAATGCCCTTGCCAGTATCTCGGAGCTTGATGGCGGCGTTCTGCTTTGCGGTTATCATCTTCAGGATATGTACTACCGTGATCTTCTGGACTATATGCCGGATTATTTTGAAATGCTGCTTATGGCTTCCCGGGGAGTGATCAGTGAGGCGCCAACATCCATTTTATGCGTGGGAATGCCTCTGAAAGTCGGAGATCTGGTAAATACGGTAAGCATGATGCTTCCCAGATCGAAAGGCGTTGGAAAAAAGATAAGAAAAAGCCGAAGCAGCGTTCATGGAAAGAACAGAATTATATTTCAAATGCAAAGATGCTTTTAATGGAAAGAAATCACCTGAGCGAGGATGACGCATACCGCTATATCCAGAAATGCAGTATGGATTCCGGGACCAATATGGTGGAAACGGCCCAGATGGTTCTGATGCTTTTTATATGATTCTGTGTAAAAAACAACAAAAAGCAGCAGAGCGG
>ENA-OQED01000831-OQED01000831.1-human-gut-metagenome-genome-assembly--contig:-NODE-831-length-11980-cov-1.139121_pt1 | contig 11980 bp, 11 predicted proteins | sample MGYA00242790_ERZ504625 | MGnify/ENA primary metagenome ERZ504625 (study PRJEB26092, sample SAMD00036345) | human gut metagenome | host: Homo sapiens | study: EMG produced TPA metagenomics assembly of...
TCCGTAACCGCGGCTGGGAAATTTACCCGAAGGCGATCTACGATGGCGCCATCAACGTGCGCGACAACTACGACAACATCCCGTGGTATAATCTCTGAGAACGGTATGGGCGTAGAGGGAGAGGAGAAGTTCATCGGCGAAGACGGCATCGTAGCCGATGACTACCGCATCGACTTCATCCGCGAGCATCTCGAATGGCTCCACAAGGGCATCGAGGAAGGCTCGAACTGCTTTGGCTACCATCTCTGGACGCCGATTGACTGCTGGTCTTGGTCGAATGCCTACAAGAACCGCTACGGACTCATTGCACTCGATCTCGTCACGCAGAAGAAGACCATCAAGAAGTCCGGCCGTTGGTTCCGCGAAGTCGCTGCACAGAATGGATTCTGAATCGCACGCTCTTGATTGTTTTTGTGGATTCCTGCAAGAAGCCCCCGGCTCACGTCTTTCGTGAGCCGGGGGCTTCTCTGTCTGCACCAACCGTGCAAGGGTTCACTGTGGTTCTGCTGCGGCGTCTTCTGCGATATCTGTCGCGACGTCTTCTTCAGGCAGGGCGAGGTAGTTGCGGATGGCCGCGATCTCGTCGGCGATGAAGAGGGCGGGCGGCGATTCGCGGATCATGACGGCCTGCAGCATGCGGCTCTGTTCTTCCTGGTCATCGGTCTTCAGGTTGGCCGGGTCGGCGGCTGCACGCGTCAGCGCAATGGCGCGGTGCTGGGCTTCGGCATAGGCGTGTGCCTTGCGCACGAGTTCGATGGACTGGTCGTAGCAGGTATCATTGAGGGCGAGCGGCGGCGTTCGGCTCGCGATGCGCGTATCGAGCGCCTGGCTGTCCTTCTCGAGCTGCGAGAGGCGCAGGTAGGCCGTCTGGATGCTGATGATGTCTGCCTTGAAGTCCGCAAGGATCTTGTGGTAGCGCTGCCAGTTGCGGTCGAGGTCCTCGATGTCCTTCTGGTAATCCTTGTACCATCCGGCGAAGATCTGCTGCTGCTGCTGGCGCTCCTCGCGCATCTCCTGACTGATGACGGCATCGCCATTGCGGTGCGGCGAAGGCCAAGCGAAGAAGACGATGGCACTGGCCGCGCAGAGCACGAAGAAGAAGGCAAAGAAGATCTTGCGGCTGGGGATGTAGTGGTAGAGCAGTGCGAGCAGAACGACTGCGATGGCCGCGCCTATGTAGATGAGCATGTTCCCACCTCCGGAAATTCAGATTTTTGTCTTATGCTGCACATAATGCTATTCTAGCAAATGCTTGCCGGAAAGACAATGGCGCGGCCTTGCAGGGAAGCAGGGAACGCGTTATACTGAGATTCATTGAAGGATGTGATAATTTGAAGCAAAAGTTTTGGAAGAATTTCTGGTATCTCTTCCGCGGATACTGGAATTCAGAGGAGAAGTGGAAAGCGAGGGGGCTCCTGGCCTTCGTCATTGGCCTGAACTTCGCGTCGGTCTATCTGCTCGTCCGCCTCAATAGTTGGTATAATGTCTTTTATAACGCACTGCAGCAGTATCAGGCGGAATCTTTCTGGCCGCTCATCGGGGAGTTCACGGGGCTTGCCTTCCTCTACATCATCCTCGTGGTCTACGCGATCTATCTGCGCCAGATGCTCCAGATCAAGTGGAGGACCTGGATGACGAACCGTTACCTCGACGACTGGATGAAGGGCCAGGTCTACTACCGCCTGCAGGTCCTGCGCAGCGATACGGATAACCCGGACCAGCGAATCAGCGAGGACATCAACCAGTTTGTCTCGCTGACGCTGCAATTGCTCATCGGCATGCTCAAGCAGATCACGACGCTCGGCGCTTTCGGCGTCGTGCTCTGGAATCTCTCAGGCGCCTTCACCGTGCCTTTTGGCGGCCACGAGTTCGTCATCTACGGCTATATGTTCTGGTTCTCGCTGCCCTACTCGGTGCTCGGCACGATCGGCGTCCACTTTGTCGGCCGCAAGCTCATCGGGCTCAACTTTGACCAGCAGCGCTACGAGGCGGATTTCCGTTTCAACATGATGCGCGTGCGCGAGAACAGCGAGAGCATTGCCTTCTACCGCGGCGAGCAGCCGGAATCTGTCGGCTTCGCGGAGCGCTTTGCGAAAGTCATCAAGAATTACTGGCAGCTCATGCGCCGGACGAAGCTCCTGAACTTCTATGTCAACGGCTACGGCCAGCTGGCCATCATCGTGCCACTCGTCATGGCGGCGCCGCAGTACTTCGCCGGTGCCATGACGCTCGGCGGCCTCATGCAGACGTCCTCGGCCTTCGGCCGCGTGCAGGATGCGCTCTCGTACTTCGTTTCGGTCTACGATACGATCGCACAGCTCGCTGCAGTCATCCGTCGTCTTTCGGGCTTCACGCGCCACATGGAAGGCGCCTCGGGCATCGAGGATAGGGTGACGCGCGAGACAACTGCTGGCAGTGCGCTCGTCGTGCGCGACTTTGACGTCAACTGCCGGACGGCCGCGTGCTGCTTGCTGACTGCAACCTGACCATCAAGGAAGGGGAGCGCCTCTTGATCACGGGCGCCTCCGGCTGCGGCAAGAGCACGCTTCTGCGCACGCTCGCTGGTATCTGGCCGTATGGCCAGGGCAGGATTGAGATCCCGGAAAAGAGCCGCATCCTCTTCCTGCCGCAGCGCCCCTATCTGCCCCTCGGCAGCCTGCGCCGTGCCCTTTACTACCCGCTGAGTGCCTCGGGCCCTGAGGAGAACCTCAAGGAAGTCCTGCGCAAGGTCGGCCTGGCGGACTTTATCCCGCGCCTCGATGATATCGACGACTGGAGCCGCATCCTCTCGCTCGGTGAACAGCAGCGCCTTGCCTTTGCACGCGTCCTCCTCGTCAAGCCCGACTGGGTCTTCCTCGACGAAGCGACGTCGGCCCTCGACGAGCCGCGCGAGCAGGAGATGTACGAGCTCATGCGCAGGGAGTTGCCGCAGACCGGCATCATCAGCGTCGGCCACCGCTCCACGCTCTTTGCCCAGCATGAAGAGGAACTCCACTTAAGTGGTGACGGCAGCTGGCAGTGCCGTCCTGTCACAGCCTGATATAGAGAGAACGAGCAATTCTGTTCCTTCATTCTGGAGGAGCAGGGTTGCTCGTTTTTCATGCATTCGTGTGATATGATGATGTTCAGAAAATCAGGTTGATGTGGTTGTCGGCGAGATACGACTGCCATTCGCTGGATGGTTTTTCGTTCGTCACGAGGGTGTCGATGTGGGAGAAGTCGTCGCATTTGACAAAGGCGGTCCTGTCGAACTTGGAGTGGTCGATGAGCAGCACAGCTTTGCGGGCTTGGCGGATCATGACGCTCTTGATGCGCCCCTCGCTGTCGTTTGACTCCATGATGCCCTTCTCGCGGTCGATGCCTTTGCAGCTGATGAAGGTGAAGTCGACGTAGTACTTCTCGAGTGTCTGGCTGGCAATCGTGCCAGTCAGGGCGCAGGAACTCTCGCGCATCGTGCCGCCCGTGCAGATCATCTTGAAGCCGCTGCCCATGAAGTCGTTCATGAGGCGGATGGAATTCGTGATGACGGTGATGTCCTTCTGGCCCTTGAGGCGCTGCAACAGGGCCTGGCACGTTGTGCTGGAATCCATCATGATGGTGTCGCCGTCCTGGATCAGGCGGGCGGCCTTCTCGGCGATGGCGAGCTTGCTCTCGCTGTTGATGGCACTGCGACGCTTGTAGGAGAGGTCTTCGCTCGTGCTCTCTGTGATGACGGCGCCGCCGTAGCTGCGCCGCAGGAGGTCCTGTCCCTCGAGTTTCTCGAGGTCGCGCCGTATTGTCTCTTCTGTTACCTTGAAGGTCTTGGCGAGGTCGGAGACGTAGACTTTCCGGTCAAGCCGGATCTTCTCCATGATTCGCTGTCTTCTCTCTAATCCCAGCATGAAAATCCCTCCTGTGAGGCAGCCGCTCGGCGGCATCGTCTGTTTCTGTTGCCCTTTTCTTTTATTATAGGCTGTTTTTGCGCGAAGTACAATAGAAACAAATCAAAAACCATATGGGATGACTTGGCTTTTGGGGCAATATCATTTTTCTGCTGATTTTCAGATGAAAGCAGTACAATGATAAAATTACAGGGGGCATGACAGTCGATGAAGCGCAGGGATTTTATTCGGAATATGATGATCATGGGGATGGGACTAGCTCTAGCACCGGAAGTCATCGCCAAACAGGTTGCAGAAGCAGCTTGGCAGGATGGCGGCAACGTGCTGCCGGGCGTCGCCATCCGCCAGACGCATCTTTCTTTTCGATCCCTGACGAATCGGCGTGTGACGGACGCAATCATCGTGCACCATATTGGCAACACGAATGCCGACGTGTCGGCTGAGACGGTTCATCAATGGCATCTGGCCAACGGCTGGGCGGGTATCGGCTATCACTTCTTGATCCGCAAGGACGGCTCCATCGAGCAGGGGCGGCCGATGGACACGGTCGGTGCGCACTGCTACGGGGAGAACGAACACACAGTCGGGGTCAACATCGTCGGGAATTTTGAAGATTACATGCCGGAAGATGCGCAGGTGGCCTCCGCGAAGCGGCTGCTCGTTGCGCTCTGCCGCAATTACGGCTTTGCTCCATCGCGCTCGACGATTTTCGGCCATCGTGACTTCAATGCGACGGCCTGCCCCCGGTCAGAATCTCTACGACATGCTGCCCCGATATCATTCGCGGAGCGGCGGCACTCTACTGACCGATGCATACGGGATGGGAAAATGCAGACAGGACCTGCTGGCCATTTTGGCTGGTACGGTCTTTTTATTTTTTTTCTAAAAAAGTGCGAAAAATTGCGATTTACATGAAGGATTTTTTTCGTTTTCATAGAACCTACATAATATACAAAGAAATTTTCTGGATGGATCGGGAAATCAGGGGGCGGCAGGCGCAACTGTTCCCTTGGATTTTCTCGAATTAACGGAAAACTTGCGGTTTTCTCATGGTTTTTCACAGAAAGCAAGGTGACTGTGATTAGTTTTATAAATGTTACGTAATTCATTGATAAATAAAATGGTATTGCAATCATTGATAAAAGAGGTATACTGACAGAGTACCATCTTTTTTTGACAGTGCACGATCGGCAAGAGCGGCGTATTGATGTAAGGGGAGGCTGTTCTTGCTGAGTATATCCAAGGGGGATTTTGTATGAGAAAGACAGAATGCTTAGCAATGATACTGGCTGGCGGACAGGGAAGCCGCCTTGGCGCTTTGACGAAGAAGATTGCAAAGCCGGCCGTCCCGTTCGGCGGGAAGTACCGCATCATTGACTTTCCACTCAGTAACTGCGCCAATTCCGGCATCGACAAGGTCGGTGTACTGACGCAGTACCGTCCGCTCGAGCTTCACAATTACCTGGCTTCCGGCAGTGCCTGGGATCTCGATAAGAAAGAGGGCGGTGTCTTCATTCTGCCGCCGTATGCACGCGAGAAAGGTGCGGACTGGTATCGCGGCACGGCAGATGCCATCTACCAGAACCTGAACTTCATCGACTTGGCAGACCCGGAGTACGTCCTGATCCTCTCGGGCGACCACATCTACACGATGGATTATTCCTGGATGCTCGATGCCCACAAGGCCAATAAGGCTGAGGCCACGATCGGTGTCATCGAAGTCCCGTGGGATGAGGCCCCGCGCTTCGGCATCATGAACACGGACAAGACGGGCCGCATCGAGGAATTCGAGGAGAAGCCGGCTAAGCCGAAGAGCAACCTCGCTTCGATGGGCATCTACATCTTCAACAAGGACTTCCTCAAGAAGTACCTCGAAGAGGATGCGAAGGATGAGACGTCGAGCCATGACTTCGGCAAGAACATCATCCCGAAGATGCTTGCCGATAAGGCACGTCTCTACTCGTACGCTTTCGATGGCTATTGGAAAGATGTCGGAACGATTGAGAGCCTCTGGCAGGCAAACATGGACCTCTTGCAGGATCAGCCGCCGTTCGAGCTCAATGGCGATTGGAAGATCTATTCCTCGAATCCCTCGATGCCGCCGCATTATGTAGGCCCTGATGCCACGGTCAAGAACTCGATGGTCAGCGAGGGCTCGATGATTCTCGGCGATGTCGAGAACTCGGTCATCTTCCCAGGCGTCCGCATCGGCAAGGGCGCAAAGGTGCGCAATTCGGTCATCATGCCGTCGACAGTCGTGCGTGAGAATGCTGTCGTCGACTATGCGATTCTCGCACAGAATTGCGAGATCGGCGAAGGAGCAAAGGTGACGGGTGAGAAGGGTGCCATCACGGTCGTCGCAGATGGCGAGACGATTGTTGTAACAGCGGCAGGCAGCAAGCAGGCCGGCTAAGATTGTCAGCTCAACCTCATAGATACAACAGAACACAGACCAGAAGATCGGAGTGAATCAAATTGAAAACAGTAATGGGGATCATCAATCTTCAGGAGGACAATAGCCTCATCCGAGAGCTGACCAACCGTCGTGTCGTCGAATCGCTGCCGTTTGCCGGCCGCTATCGCCTCATCGATTTTGCACTGTCGAGCATGGTGAACTCGGGCGTCCAGAATGTCGGTGTCATGCTGCCGGACAAACCGCGTTCCGTCCTCGATCACCTGCGTTCCGGTAAGGATTGGGATCTGGCCCGCCGCCATGACGGCCTCTTCTACCTGCCGGCTCTGCATGACGAGGAATCGCGCCGCCGCGGTGACCTTCGCAACTTCTACTACAATCTCGACTTCTTCGAGCACAGCTCGCAGAAATACGTCCTGCTGGCAGGCGGCAGCTTTGTCTACAACATCAACTTCAACGAGTTGCTGCGCTTCCACCAGAACACGAATGCCGACATTACGATGGTCTACTACACGGCCTCGCACGAAGCTGCGGGCCGCAGCACTGTCATCGAGACGGCTGAGAACGGGCTCGTCGAGGACATCGCCGAGAAGCCGGCCATCTACGATGGCTCGAAAGTCTCGATGAATGTCTTCCTCATGGAGAAGCGCATCTTCGTCGAGATGATCCGCTACAGCTACGAGCATGGCGGCCAGGACCTGCTGCTCGACGGCATCATCCGCCGTTCGGAAAGAGTACAGCATCTATGCTTATGAGCATGATGGCTATGTCGCACATGTTGATTCGACGGCTTCGTACTACAAGGCAAACATGGACATCCTCAATCCTTCTGTATGGGAAGAGCTCTTCATGGGCGAGAATTCCATCTACACGAAGGTCAAGGATGAAGTCCCTGTGCAGTACAAGGACACTGCCGTTGTCAAGAATTCGCTGATTGCCAATGGCTGCATCATCCGCGGTGAAGTCGAGAACAGCATCCTGTTCCGCGGCGTCACCATCGAGAAGGGTGTCAAGGTCAAGAATTCTATTATCATGCAGAAGTGCGACGTGCAGGAGAATTCCCTGCTCGAGAATGTCATCTGTGATAAGAACGTAGTGATCACGAAGGAGAAGTGGCTCAAGGGAGCTCAGAACTATCCGCTGATCGTTGCGAAAAATGTGGTGATCTAAGATTGAGACAAGCCGTTGTAAATAGAAATGCGCTGGCAGGTATGGCTGGCACCTCATTTACGACGGCTTTTCTTTTATAAATCAAGTAAGTCAAAGCCAAGGGGAGTGTTTTTTTTGGCACGAGAAACAAAGGAACAGAAACAGAAGAGCCGCGAGTTTGACAAGCTCAAGGAGAATCTGAAACTTCGTTTTGTCAGCACGGCACATCTGATGTATGGCCGTGAGATCAAGGACCTCACGGAGAATGAGGTTTACCAGACGGTGGCTGCTACCGCAAAGCAGTTCATCTCCGACAACTGGATCAAGACAAATAAGACGTATGCAGAGCGCCAGGAGAAGCAGATCTACTATTTCTCCATCGAATTCCTGCTCGGCCGCCTGCTCAAGTCGAATCTCATCAATCTCGGCATCGAAGAGGCCGTCAAGGAAGTCCTGGAGGACTTCGACCTCAGTCTCGTCAAGACGTTCGATGAAGAGCCAGACGCAGGCCTCGGCAACGGCGGCCTCGGCCGCCTTGCCGCCTGCTTTATCGACTCGATGGCAGCACACCGCCTGCCGGGCCACGGCTGCAGCATCCGCTACCAGTACGGCCTGTTCGAGCAGAAGATCATCGAGGGCAACCAGGTCGAGATCCCGGACAACTGGCTCAAGAACGGCTTTGCCTGGGAGTACCGCAAGCCGGATAAGGCCATCGATGTCAAGTTCAATGGCAATGCCTACATGAAGAAGATGCCGGACGGCAGCCTCAAGCTCGTCTACGAGAATCCGATGACGGTCATGGCTGTGCCTTACGACGTGCCGATCGTCGGTTATCACAACAACACGGTCAACACACTTCGCCTCTGGAATGCAGAGGTCAACCGCGACTTCTCCGACTACGGCCGCCTGACGCAGGAACAGATGCGCCAGAAGAACGAGTACCGCAACTTCGTCGAGAGCATCACGCGCTACCTCTATCCGGATGACAGCACCTACGATGGCCGTCGCCTGCGCCTTATACAGGAGTACTTCTTCGTCTCGGCTGGTGTCCAGAGCATCGTCCGTCACTACAAGAAGGTCGGCATGGACATCCATGACTTCGCCCAGAAGATCGCCATCCACATCAACGACACGCATCCGGCACTCTGCGTCGCCGAGCTCATGCGCATCCTCGTTGATGAGGAGGGCCTCGAGTGGAATGAGGCATGGGCTATCACGAAGAACACGATTGCCTACACGAACCACACGATCATGCCGGAGGCACTCGAGAAGTGGCCAATCGACATGTTCAAACCGCTGCTGCCGCGCATCTACATGATCATCGACGAGATCAACCGCCGCTGGCTCATCGATGTGCGCGACCGCTATCCGAACAACGAGCAGAAAGTCCACGAGCTCTCCATCATCCAGGACGGCATGGTCCACATGGCCCGTCTGTCGATTGTCGGCTCGCACAGCGTCAACGGTGTCGCGAAGATCCACACGGACATCCTCAAGTCCACGACACTGCACGACTTCTACGAGTACAACCCGCGCATGTTCAACAACAAGACGAACGGCATCACGCACCGCCGCTGGCTCATGGGCGCAAACCCGGAGCTCTCGGACCTCATCGATGCGACCATCGGCAGCCGCCGCTGGCATCGTCATCCGGAGCAGCTCGACCTGCTCAACGACTACGTAGAGGATAAGCCGTTCCTCGAGAAGCTCGGCGTCATCAAGCACCTGCGCAAGGAAGGACTCGCGAAGTACGTCAAAGAGCACAATGGCATCGATGTCGATCCGGACAGCATCTTCGACATCCAGGTCAAGCGCATCCATTCATACAAGCGCCAGCTCATGAACATCCTGCACATCATGTACCAGTACCACAAGCTCAAGACGGATCCGGACTTCGACATGCTGCCGACGACGTACTTCTTCGGCGGCAAGGCTGCACCGGGCTACTACATCGCGAAGGAGACGATCCGCCTGATCAATGCCGTCGCGGACAAGGTCAACAACGATGCGAGTATCAAGGGCAAGATCAAGGTCGTATTTATCGAGAACTTCGGCGTCTCCATCGGCGAGATCGTCTATCCGGCGGCCGATGTCAGTGAGCAGATCTCCACGGCTTCGAAGGAAGCTTCGGGCACGGGCAACATGAAGTTCATGATGAACGGCGCCATCACACTCGGCACGCTTGACGGTGCAAACGTCGAGATCCGCGATGCGGTCGGCGGTGATGAAACTGCGTCATCTTTGGCCTCAAGGCTGAGGAGGTACTCAATTACTATGCGACGGGCACGTATTCTGCCTGGGATGAGTACAATACGAATGAGAACGTGCGCCTCGTCATCAACCAGCTGACGGACGGCACGTACGGCAATTTCCAGTCACTGTCGGACTACCTGATCCGCGCAAACGATGAGTTCTTCATCCTCAAGGATTTCAATGCCTATGCTGACGCGCATGTTGAGATCATGAAGCGCTACCAGAAGCGCTTCCAGTGGCTGAAGTCCTCGGCCATCAACATCGCGAACTCGGGCGTCTTCTCGTCCGACCGCACGATTGATGAGTACGCAAATGAAATCTGGCAGGTCAAGCCGGTCATGATCCCGTAAGCTGTGAATCGCAGGGGCTATGCCCCTGCCCGATTCCAAGGGGATACACAGAGGGGGATTATTGTGAAAACATCAGAATTAAGCGAGTTCGACCTCTATCTCTTCCATCAGGGGACGAATTATCATGCATATGAGATGCTCGGCGCTCATTTTGTCGAGAGCGACGGCAAGAAGGGCGTGCGCTTTGCTGTCTGGGCACCGCATGCGAAGTCCATCAGCGTCGTCGGTGACTTCAATGAGTGGGATACGCGCGTCAATCCGATGACGCGCGGCCGCGACGGCGAGATCTGGGAGGTATTCGTCCCAGGTATCGAGGAAGGCGCCATCTACAAGTATGCGATCGAGCCGCAGTGGGGAGGGCCGCGCATCATGAAGGCCGACCCGTACGGCTTCTATGCGGAGAAAAAGCCGAACACGGCATCGCGCGTCTACGACCTCTCGAAGTACGAGTGGAAGGACGGCGACTGGTTCGAGCAGAAGAAGAAGGAATCATCCTATGAGCGCCCGATGCTGACGTATGAAGTGCATGCAGGCTCCTGGCGCCGCACGAAGGATGGAGAGTACCTGTCCTATCGCGACCTCGCGGATCAGCTCATCGACTACGTCAAGAAGATGAACTACACGCACATCGAGTTCATGCCGCTCTGCGAGCATCCCTTCGATGGCTCGTGGGGCTACCAGGTCACGGGCTACTTTGCGCCCACGTCTCGCTTTGGCGAGCCCGAGGGGCTCATGCGCCTCATCGATGCCTGCCACGAGGCGGGCCTCGGCGTCATTCTCGACTGGGTGCCCGGCGGCTTCTGCGCAGACGCCCAGGGCCTGGCCATGTTCAACGGCCACATGCTCTACGAGCGCGAGATTCACCCCAACTGGGGCACGCACAAGTTCGACTTCGCCCGCGGCGAGGTCCGCAGCTTCCTCGTCTCCAACGCCCTGTACTGGCTCGACCGCTTCCACGCGGACGGCATCCGCATGGACGGTGTCTCGAGCATGCTCTATCTCAACTTCGGCATCGACAACCCCGCCGAGAAGCGCCTGAACGAGAGGGGCACCGAGGAGGACCTCGACGCCTCGGCCTTCATCCGCCAGGTGAACACGGCGGTTGCCGAGTACTGCCCCGGCGTCGTGATGATGGCCGAGGAGTCCACGGCCTGGCCGCTCGTCACCTACCCGCCCGAGGACGGCGGCCTGGGGTTCCACTACAAGTGGGACATGGGCTGGATGAACGACACGCTGCACTACCTGCAGACCGACTTCCCCTGGCGCCCCGGCAACCACGGCATGCTCACGTTCTCGATGATGTACGCGTTCAACGAGAACTTCATCCTGCCGCTCTCGCATGACGAGGTGGTCCACGGCAAGTGCTCGCTCATCACGCGTCAGCCCGGCGACCAGTGGCGCCAGTTCGCGGGCCTGCGCACGCTCGCCTTCTACCAGATGACGCATCCGGGCGGCAAGCTCAACTTCATGGGCAACGAGATAGGCCAGTACATCGAGTGGCGCTACTACGAGTCCATCCAGTGGTTCCTCGCCGAGCGGTTCGAGCCCCACGCCAAGCACCAGCACTACATCGAGGCGCTCAACAACCTCTACCTGGCCGAGCCCGCCCTGTGGCGCGAGTCCTACGACTGGAGCGGTTTCGAGTGGCTCTCCGCGGACGACTCCGAGCACTCGATCGTCTCGTTCGTGCGCCGCGGCGACGGCCCAGACGAGGAGCTCGTCATCGTCATCAACTTCGACGTCAACTTCCGCCCGAGCTGGCGCGTGCCCGTGCCGCGCGAGGGTGACTACGTGGAGATCTTCAACTCCGACGCCGAGGAGTTCGGTGGCTCCGGCCAGCGAAACGCCGGCGTGCTCTCGAGCCGCCCGGAGGACTGCGACGGACGCGAGAACTCCCTGATCATGAACGTGCCGCCACTCGGGTGGCGCCATCC
>ENA-OQED01000832-OQED01000832.1-human-gut-metagenome-genome-assembly--contig:-NODE-832-length-11979-cov-1.185960_pt1 | contig 11979 bp, 10 predicted proteins | sample MGYA00242790_ERZ504625 | MGnify/ENA primary metagenome ERZ504625 (study PRJEB26092, sample SAMD00036345) | human gut metagenome | host: Homo sapiens | study: EMG produced TPA metagenomics assembly of...
TAAAATATTCAATGTTACTGCTCACTCCGTTCTCAGTAACACGCTTCGCGATGCACAGAATTTATGCTGATCGCATAAATTCGCGCGGTATGTCTCGGGTTTTCTGTGACCTTCGCTCACAAAAAACACCTCGCGGGACATTACCAGTGAACAGTAACTATTCAATACAAAAACATGCAGGTTGTATCTTTTCCGATAGTCCTGCATGTTTTTTTATGCTATAATCTTTGATTGAAATCTATTTTTCCGGAAAGGAGTCTCCGTATTTTTATATATGAAACAAACTGAAGAATATTACTACGGCAGAATGCCGAAAGATAAACAAAACGTGTACCGTGCAATGCTTCACGGGCTTATGGAGCTTTCCGACGAGTTCCTGATCCCGCAGGTACCAACCACCGATGGAAACTGGCTCTATGATGTATTTTTCCAGCTTCGTCTGGATCACCCGGAGATTTTCTGGGCTGTGGGGTTTAAATACCGTTATTACAAGGACTCGCCAAATCTGATACTGATCCCTGAATATATCTTCGACAAAAATAAAATCCGGGAGCATCAGAAAGCCCTGGGAGCCCGCGTAGACAAGCTTGTGCGCACCGCCATGAAGTTTTCCGAGTGGGATAAGGAAAAATATGTCCATGACTTCATCTGCGAAAATATCCGCTACGACAAACTGAAAAAGCCATATTCCCACGAGATCATCGGGCCTCTGGGCCATGGTGTCGGTGTCTGCGAGGGAATCGCCAAATCCGTAAAGGTCCTCTGTGATGCCCTTGGTGTATGGTGTATTATCGCCATCTGCGGGAACAATCCGGAAAAAGGGATCAAATACCGTCATACCTGGAACATCGTCCGAATCAACGGACAGTACTATCATCTGGATGCCACCTTCGATAATACTTTGGGCAAAAACGAAGACGGCTCAACCAGTATCCGTTACGATTATTTTAATCTGGATGACAAAAACATCTTCCGTGACCATGAACCACTGATCGCTCCGGCACCTCGCTGCCCGGATGGAAACCACTTTTATTACCGCGAGAAAAAGCTGTCCTTCACCAAATTGGAAGACGTATACAAACGTGCCCTCCAGGCCGCAAAAAAAGGCCGCGAATTCACCTTCCACTGGCGAGGCGGATATCTCACCCGCGAAGTCCTCGCAGACCTTGTAGATCAGATCCAGGCCGCAGGAAAGACACGGGACAAAAAAGCCATCATCACACTCAACTGGCCTCAGGCTGTACTGCGATTTCATTTTGCGGAACAGCAGGCGGAAGGGAAGGTGTTTATTGAGGAAGTGAATGAAGGGGAGAAACTGTAACGTCATTTAAGAAATTCGATAGAGTCAAAATGCCACATATCATTATGCATATGTGGCATTTTTCTGTGAATATAATTCTAAAAATTAAAAGACTTTCCATAAATCAGATTTATAGAAAGCCTCTTGATCACTGCGGATAACAGGACTTGAACCTGCACGGTTGCCCACTGGTACCTAAAACCAGCGCGTCTGCCAATTCCGCCATATCCGCATATTCAATTATATTATCATCCTGTCTGATGATAAAAAAATAACGGAAAGCAAATGCTTTCCGCTAATGAGGCATCGGGGATTCGAACCCCGGACAACTTGATTAAAAGTCAAGTGCTCTACCGACTGAGCTAATACCCCATAAAAAGGACTGGGCTAGCTGGATTCGAACCAGCGAATGCAGCAGTCAAAGTGCTGTGCCTTACCGCTTGGCGATAGCCCAATGGGCGAAGGGTGGATACAGGGATTCGAACCCTGGGCCTCCAGAGCCACAATCTGGCGCGCTAACCAACTGCGCTATACCCACCACAACGTGCCTGAAGGGATTCGAACCCCCGACCCACGGCTTAGAAGGCCGTTGCTCTATCCAGCTGAGCTACAGACACATGCTCTCTTCTCAGAGAAGCGGGTGATGGGAATCGAACCCACGTATCCAGCTTGGAAGGCTGGTGTTCTACCATTGAACTACACCCGCATGCTTGCGGTAATAAGTTTACAGCAGTCGGGGTGACAGGATTCGAACCTGCGGCCTCCTGGTCCCAAACCAGGCGCTCTAGCCAAGCTGAGCCACACCCCGATGTACCATTTACTTATGGTTTTTATTAAGTTGTTGTCGTCTTCGTTTGTGTTTCGTTTTCGTTTCCTGCCTGACGACAAGTGATATTATATTATAGCAATCTACAAATGTCAACACCTTTTTTGAATTTTTTAAAAAACTTTTTTTCACGTTTTTTCCGCCTATTTAAAGGTTTTCTTGTCATTTGCGACTGGCTTATGGTATCATGAAACCATAATTAAAGTCAAGAAAAAAAGCAAATAATAAGGAGATGTTTTTACATGGATATAAAATTATTTCAGCAGAAGCTTAATGACATCTGTGCCATCGCTGAGGAAAACAATAAGCAGCTCTCCCAGCAGCAGATCCGTGACCATTTCGATGAATCGGATCTGAGCACTTCACAGCTTGTAAAGATCCTGCAGTATCTCAAATTAAAGGGGATCACCATCGAAGGCGCCGATGAAGGCACCGGTGCTGCCAGAGCAGATGCTGTTTCATCCGAATCCAGCGACAAAGAAGAGCTTCCGGGTACCCGTGCTGCTCTTACTGCCGAGGAACAGGCTTATCTCAGTGACTATATGGAAAGCTTTTCCCCGGAGGGACTTGATCCGGATGATCTTGCGTCCCTCTTTCAGGCCTTTGCAAAGGGAGACACTGCTGCCGAAGGTGCACTGACACAGTTCTACATGGCTCAGGCAGCCCAGATGGCCGCTGAACTGAACTGTGAGGAAATCCACCTGGCCGATCTCATTCAGGAGGCAAATCTGGCCCTTCTGGCGTCTCTCAAAGAGACAGACCCACAGGAGAAAAACGATACCTGGATGCGTGGTCGTATCCGCAGTGGGATCCTTCATGCCATTGAGGAACAGACACAACAGAAATTCCGTGACGACTATCTGGTATCCAAGGTAGAAAACCTGGAAGCTGCGGTTAAAGAACTCACAGACGATGATGACGCCACCAAATTCACCATTGATGAGCTTGCCGTGATCCTGGATATGAATGTGGATGAGATCCGGGATGTACTTCGCCTTACCGGAGATGATAAATAAAACTTTCTTCATATTCTCACAAAAACGGGTCTGACATAGCTTGTCAGACCCGTAATCTTAATATTCTTTATACTTTTTCTTCCCGTTTCAGCTCCGCCGGTTCTGCCAGATGGATCTTCCTTCCCGAAATATGTGGATAAATACCTCCGCCATATCCGGATCGAACTGTTTTCCTTCCTCTTCTCTTATGATCCGAAGAGCTTTTTCCACTGGCATCAGTTCTTTATAACAACGTTTGGATGTCATGGCATCAAAGGAATCTGCGATGCAGAGGATCCTTGCAGATGCCGGGATATCTTCTCCCGCGATCCTCCTTGGATAGCCGTTTCCGTCATAACGTTCGTGATGACCGATAACCGCAGGGATAACATAATCCAGCGACGGAAGGTGACGGATGATCCCGATGGACGCTTCCACATGACCTTTCATGATCTCATACTCTTCATCCGTAAGCTTGCCTTCTTTATTCAGGATATGCTCCGGGATCCCGATCTTTCCAACATCATGAAGAAGCGCCGCCTGACGGATGATCTCCACCATTTCCGTTGTATAGTTCAGCGCCTTCGCAAGACTTGTTGCGTAATAAGCCACATTGTTGGAATGTCCGAAGGTATAATGATCTTTTGTATCAATGGCTGCAGTCAGCGCATAGATCGTGGATTCATAGGACTGATAAATATGTTCATGATCGGATTTCTTACCCGCATTTTCTTCATCCAGGCTTTCCTTCAGCATGGTGTCAAAAATCTCGATGCCGTTTTTACCGCTGCGCTTTACATGATATACTGCCAGGTCCGCATTATCCAGGAGCTCCTTTGCTGAGCGTGCCGCATAAGGCGCCGCACTGATCCCCACGCTTACCGTAAGGATCTTCAGCTTGTAGTCTGCAGAATCGTTGCGCATATGCAGGATCTGCTTCTGTATGGATTCTGCCAGATTTCTGGCGGAAAAAATATCATAATTTGGCATCAGGACCGCAAATTCCTTGGCACTGTGACGTGCCACATATCCCTGTTCTCCCACACTTGCCTGGATGATATCTGCCACCTTCCGAAGTGCAACATCTCCCTGCTGATTTCCGTACAGCTGATTGTACAGCTTGAAATCATCAATATTGAACAGGATCAGTGCAAGCGAACCCTCTTTATTTTTTTCGTATTCCTCATCCAGGATCTCATAAAAATATTTCCGGTTCAGAAGGCCCGTCAGTTCATCGGTCCTTGCCTCAGTCCATGCCGCCTCATAAAGTCTGGCATTTTTGATGGCAATGGAAGCTACTGAGCTGACCGAAGACAGCATGGCAAGGTCATTATGGTTCAGATTCCTGTGTCCGTCACCGGAAATCGCAATGATCCCGGCCAGATCATCATTTTGTCGAAGACCTGCACAATATTCGATACCCAGCTCTGAAAACATATGTTTCTCCGACTCCCACATGGATTTGTAGGCTGTGGAAGAACGAAAATCCCGGATCACCACACAGTCCTCATTTCTGGTAAGCCAGGTGACCACCGGATTATCCGCTTTCAGCGAAAAAGTCAGATCGTTCAACGGACGGTTGCTGTAAACAGCCTGATATTCCCCTGACTTTTTGTCTCTCAGACAAATATAGATCCGTCCTGCATTGGTAGTTTCCTTCAGCACATTTACCGTATTGCGCAGGATCTCTCCTACCCGGAGTGTCCTGGATACTGACTGGCTGAAATCTTTCAGCTCCTGAGACTGCTGGATCTCTTTTTTGATAAAAACATTGTTCATCAGACATTTCCACAGCACTGTGACCAGCCATGCAGATATAAGAAAAACGAAAGAAAAGATCAGCACATGATACTCACTGGCTGCAGGGAGCAGCATTCGGATATAACTCATCAGGTACGGTGAAAGATTGATAAACAGTACTACCGTCAGGACCACGCCCACACCAAAGCAAACCCCATCTGACGCAAGACGGCGCATCTGGAACAGCCGTCTTCTGGTCAGTGCATAAAGCATCAGGACAGCATTGATCAGACCGCTGACAATATCGATGGGGAATCCGGAAAATGCCGGCACTGCCAGCGCAAGGTTTCCCACAAAAATGATCAGTATCCCCACAAGGATCGGTTCGATCTGTTTGCGGTATCCGGGATGTCTCCGGCATCCGCGGTACATGGTAATAAAAATCTGGATAATGGTGATCCCTGATACCACAAAGAACAGAAGGAACCAGGGTGTGATCTTATAAACAAAATGCGCACCACCGTTTTTACGGATCAGATCTGGCCAGCGCAGGATGATCCCGCCCGGGATGTTGATCACAAAAAGCAGCATCATCAAAAGCAATGGGATCTTGCTTTTTCTGCCCATACGCACTCCCATGAATTCGCTGATGAACACATAGTAAAATATGGCAGAAACAGGATTCCTGCCAGAGACACATAATACCACAGGATGTAAGAGGGGCCTGCTTCCATACGCATCAGAAAAGAGCCCAGCGTCCAGCAGAGCATTCCTCCCAGCACACACATGAAACTGTTGATGATCCGGCTGCGCTTACCAGCCAGAAGAGTCAGTATCATAAATGTATAGAAAAAAACTGAAATGATTGAAAATGATATATAGCTTTCCATAGTTACTTCCTCATATTCCCGAATCCGATCTCATCCTGCAGTCTCAAAAGTTCCGCCACCTCATAATAAGGAGTGCTCATATGCCGTGGTTTCCGTCCTTTTCTGGACTCATACAGATGAAAGGTACCACAGCGCAGGATGGTCACCACAAGGGGATCCATTCCCAGGATTTTCTTCAGATCCCGGTAATCCTGATCGATATATTTGAAATACGTGGTCAGAAGTTCTTTCAGAATATCCGTGCTCATAGCCTGATACATCAGCGCTTCTTTTTTTACTTCTATATAAAGATGCAGATATGGGCGTTTTTTCTCATTATATTCTTTCACTGCGATCCAATCCGTAACCGGCTGCCCGGACAGCTGGATCACACTTTTGATACCATTTTCCGAAATCCTGGTAAAGCCTGCGATATCAATGATCCACGGAACACGGTCTATGTACTCAAATCTTGGGATCTGTGTCCGATCCTCCTGGTTGGTAAGACCCACGCACCGATACATATCTCCCACACGGTACCTGGCAAAGGCTCCGCCCTTCAGCACAGTGATCACAAGCTCATATTTCTCCCCGGGAACAACCTCATCCATAAGATAGGTCGGAGGAGTGAACGTGGGATCCTCATAATTATGGAGCATATCCTTTTCGGTGATAAATTCATAAAAGCAGGTATCCGGGAAAAAGTACATTCCGTTCCTGGTCCAGGTCTCGGTTCCTATAATGGAAGGTTCCGTTCCTGCAAAAAGCTCCATGGGCCGAACTCCCCACATTTCCTCCAGATCATCCTTATAGCACTGGTTGTCGGTTCCTGCCACCATAAATCCCTTCAGGTGAAAAAGGTCTTTCGGAAGAAGCTCCCGTTTCTCCTTCTTACAGATCTTTTTGGCATTCAGGATCCTTTTCAGCATCTTTGGTTTATACTGCAGAAGTTCCGAAAAGGAGATTTTGCTTTTTCCTGATGATACGCTTCCGGTGAGGCTCTGGCTTACTGCATAGGCCACACTTCCAAGTCCGAAGAAAAATTCCACGTCCTGTTTCATGGCCATCTTGAAGCCCTCTTTGTTCCGCTCACCAAAGCTCATATTTACCGCATCTTCCACTTCCGGAAGAAAACGGATGTCGATATCTTCTTTCAGCGCCAGTGGAAAAAGGCCGGTAGCAAAAGGCAGCGGTGCCAGTCCGTAAAGGATCTTGTCCGTTTCCTCCACATCAAATTTGCCCTTTTCACGGCTTGTAGCTAATATGAGGCAGGCAACTACATTGTTCCTGTAGGTATCCAGCATACTTCTTGTGTATGGTGCTACCTTTATCGGATGGCGTCCGCCTTCCCAGGTCGTCTGTATCCAGATGATCGGATTCCCCGGAAGAGTTTCACTTCTCTTCTGGAGAAGCATATCCGCATAATCCTCATAAGTGGTAAGAGGTACCAGCCGACGGAACTCGTCGATCCCGGATGGTCTCCTGCCCTTCAGAATGCTTTTGCCCAGTTCACAGTCTGACCAGAGCTGGATCTGCTCTTCCATCAGGCGATTCTGGATCTTCATGTAATCCTGCATTGTCAGATCAAGAAATCCGCAATATTCTTTCCAGATAGCATCATACTGCTGTTTTCGAAGCTTTTCGCCAAGACTCACCGCCTTTTCCCCCCCTTTTCGCCATGTTTTCATGCAGGCAACTGTACTGTTTCGGTCTGGGATCAGAAATGGAGTTGTCTGCTGATACGCTCCGTAATTACTGAATGTTTCCGGAAACACGATCCTGTCCTGGTAAAAAATGTACAATATGTTCCACACGATAAGGACCCCAAAAGCCCCCATTGCCTTCCCGGATCCCAGAAATCCGGCCAGGCAAAAATAAAATCCGGCGAACCACAGAACGCCAGGATGTCGGCAGAGTGCATAAACACCCTCTGTATAGGCTAGCCTTTCATGATTTTCTTTGACATATGTCTCATCAAAGGGCAGCGCAAAAAACAATGTATAGATCAACAGTCCCAGAAACAGGATCGCTGCTGTCAGAAAAACAGCAGAAATAAAAAAAGAACTTCCCCGCCGCGGCCAGCAGCTCCGGATCACCAGACCTGTTGACACTGCGATCAGGAAACATCCTATGCTAAAAAAACGGATGAAGAAAGCTTTTTTTCAATCGGATACTGTTATGATCATACAGGAAGCAGCATAAAAAGCCGATACTCCCTATAATAACCGCAGTCATCTGTATTTTCCCCCTTCATTTATGTAAAGCGGACCTTCTCATTCCGCTCTGCTGCATTTTCAGGAACGAGACCCATTCATGGTCAGTACCCTAAAGAATGCTCTATATTACTAGAAAACAACTACTTGTTCATTATATAGCACATAGCTGACTTTCGCAATCGTTTTTGACTAATATATGCTGAATATTGGCACAAATTTTATCAATTATGACAGTTTATTTGTTTTTTCTGCCGGAATCAGAGGTAACGGATCTCTACGTGCATTTCGCCCTTTCCATCTGTCTCCATTACTGCATAGCTTGGACGGCGTCCCCGTTGTCTGGGATAAGCCAGACTTCCGGGATTTACCAGAAGCACACCTGCTTCCTTTTCAACAACCGGTACGTGGATATGTCCGAAAAAAGCCGCATTGCATCCCCTTGAGCGGGCAGCTTCTGCCAGCTGATCAAAGGCCATGGATACACCGTAGTAATGACCGTGAGTTACCAGGATCTTATTTCCCTCGACCTCGATCACATCTTCTCTCGGAAGATCCGAGAAAAAATCATTATTTCCGGACACAATACTGCAGGGACATTCTGCAAGGGCTTCGATATAAAATTCTCTGCCTTCCACATCTCCGCAATGTACCAGCATGTCAAAAGGAGCCTCCCGATTTATCGCGATCTCCAGGTTTTCATCTCTTCCGTGAGTATCGCTTACGATCAGCACCTTCATACAAGCTCTTCCTTTATAAGGCAAAGAGCTTTTCCACGATGGCTGATCCTGTTCTTTTCTTCCATGGAAAGCTCTGCGGAAGTACAGCCATATTCCGGAAGATAAAAGATCGGGTCATAGCCAAAGCCATTCTCCCCTTTTTCCTCGTAGCCGATGCGGCCTTCCATGGCAGCACGGACTGTCTTTCTTCTGCCATCCGGGAAAACTGCCGCAATAGCACATACAAAACGTGCAGTACGTTTCTCATCGGGTACACCTTCCAGACGCTGGATCAGGTTTGCGTTTTTAATATGATAAGAAGTATCCTCACCCATATAGCGTGCGGAATAGATTCCCGGCTCTTTGTTCAGATAGTCGATCTCCAGACCGGAATCATCTGCCAGAACGATCTCGCCAGTCATTTTACTGATTGCTTCTGCCTTGATCATGGCATTTTCTTCAAAGCTTTTTCCATTTTCATCAATATCCGCATGGATCCCGGCATCCTTCAGGGAAAGGATCTCCAGAGAAGGATCCGCAAGTATCTTTCGGATCTCCTTCATTTTATCCTCATTTCCGGTAGCAAAAATGATCTTTTTCATTCTTTAATACTTCCTTTCTTCGGCGGACGTGGTCCAAGAAACTGGTAATAGTAGGTTTTCATCATTCCGTTATAGATCTTACGGTTTTTATCTGCCTTTCGGCCGATGTCATTCTCAGCCTTGTCATAGGCAGTGATCAGATACATGGACCAGCGATCCAGCCCCTTATAGCTTTCACCGATCTCACGGTACAGTGCAGGGAGATTGGATTTTTCTTCGATCCGCTCACCATATGGCGGATTTGTCACGATAAAACCAAAGGGTTTGGAATGGCGGAGTTCACTGACCGGGCGCTGCTGGAAATGGATCAGTCTGTCCACTCCTGCCATTTTTGCGTTGGCGCGTGCTGCCTTGATGGCAGCTGCATCGATATCAAAGCCCTGGATATCGGTTTCAATATCAAGATTTACACGTTCTCTGGCTTCTTCTCTTGCATCCTCCCAGCATTCCTTCGGGATCAGATGCTCCCAGCGCTCGGCCAGAAAATGACGGTTCAGTCCCGGTGCCATATCCGCTGCCATCATTGCCGCCTCAATAGGAAAGGTGCCGCTTCCGCAGAACGGATCGACAAGAATACGGTCCTTTTTCCAGGGGGTGAGCATCAAAAGAGCGCTGGCAAGAGTCTCGGTGATAGGTGCCTTGACAGTCATCTGGCGATACCCTCTCTTATGGAGGGATACTCCTGAAGTGTCGATTCCGATCAGAGCTACGTCTTTCATAAAGGCCACACGGATAGGAAATTCCGGACCATCTTCCGGAAACCAGGAAATCCCGTAGATGCCTTTGAGACGCTCTACAATGGCTTTTTTCATAATGGACTGGATATCAGATGGACTGAAAAGCTTACTTTTGATGGAGTTTGCCTTGGCTACCCAGAATTTACCGTTTTTCGGTATGTAATTCTCCCATGGGAGGGCCTTGGTCTTTTCAAAAAGCTCATCAAAAGTCTCGGCCTTTACTTCGCCTACTTTCAGAAGCACACGTTCTGTGGTACGAAGGAACAGATTGGCGTCTGCCACACCCTGGGCATCAGCCTCAAAGGTTACTCTTCCGTCTTCCACCCTGGTCACTTCATAGCCAAGATCCAGTATTTCACGCTTCAGCACCGCCTCTGTTCCAAAATGACAGGGCGCCGTTAATTCCCACAGATTCATAAAGTGATCTCCCGTACTGTATTTCCTTCAAAATCTTTAATGGTAAAAATTCCGTTCTCAAGGATTGCATAGGTCGGCGGGTTACCTTCCTTTGGAATGGATACGGAACCTGGGTTCAGAAGGATATAATTCCCCATATTTTCTGCCTTCAGCACATGTGTATGACCGTGGATCAGAATGTCTCCGTCCATCATCGGCGGAAGATTATCCTTATTATAGATATGACCGTGTGTGGCGTACATCGTTTTTCCTTCGATGGCAAGGATACAGTAATCTGCCATAACCGGGAAGTCCAGGACCATCTGATCCACCTCTGCCTCACAGTTTCCGCGTACTGCATAGATCTGGTTTTTTCTCTCATTTAAAAGGCGGATGACTTCCTTTGGTGCGTATTCCTTCGGAAGGTCATTTCTTGGTCCGTGATAAAGCAGATCTCCCAGAAGCACCAGTCTCTCCGCCTTCTCCTTGTCATATGCTTCCAGCATTTTCCGGCAGTAATATGCCGAACCATGTACATCGGACGCAAACATATATTTCATAAGCTTTTCTCCTTGTAATTTGTGTTGGTTTTTATCTCTGTTCTTTACATTATCATGATTTCCTTTAAAATACAAGATTTGTTACAGATATGCATTCGCAATCTAATTTTGATATCGTCCGCTTTTTTTATCCGCGCACAAGATTTCTCCCTCTGTAGGCTGCAAATCCACCGATCACGGACCTGGTACGACAGCCCTGTCTTGCCAGGCTCCGGGCAGCCTGCATGCTGGCGCCGCCGCGGTCGCAGTAAAATATCAGCAGCTTATCTTTGGGAAAACGATATTTCTGATCCTGTTTTTTCTCAAGATATTCCTCCAGCTCTCTGTATGGAATATTTACCGCGTTCCGGACATGTCCCCTTCTGTAGGCGGCAGGATCCCGGAGATCTATGATAACAGCGTCGCTGCGCTCCACATAATAATCCAGCATTTTTGCAGAGATAGTTTCGATCTGAAACATGGAAAAAATCTCCTCTTTTTGGTATATTATATGGAAGCTTCCGGGTGAATGTTCCCTTATATGTATTTAAGCGGGAAAAGCCATCTCTGACTTTTCCCGCTTTTCTTATCCTTTAATATCTGTCAGAGCCTCTGTCCTTCTCAGAATCATATTCATCGGAAATTTTGTTTCCGTAGCTGCTTTTGGAACTGTTTCTGGAAGAATTTCCCGCACTGTTCTTAGAGCTGTTTTTTCCGCAGTTTCTGGAAGCACTTTCCCCGTGATTTTTTCCTGCATAATTAGACTCATTTCTGTCTGTTTCGTAATTTTTCGCCATTTGAATTACCTCCTGATGAAGTTGATTTTACGGCTTTCCGAAGCTTTCTGCCGCTTTTTATTACAGGAAATAGTATCCCAAAAAGTTTGGAGATTATTCGCCAAAATCATATTGCTTTTTTTTCCAGTTTATATTATAATCATTCTTGTAAAAAGAATTTACCCTTCAAAAATTTTTTTTACATAACCCCTTATTTAATTATTTATACTCCCCTCGAAACACCCGGTAGGGGAGCTACCCGGTGTT
>ENA-OQED01000833-OQED01000833.1-human-gut-metagenome-genome-assembly--contig:-NODE-833-length-11952-cov-4.628161_pt1 | contig 11952 bp, 7 predicted proteins | sample MGYA00242790_ERZ504625 | MGnify/ENA primary metagenome ERZ504625 (study PRJEB26092, sample SAMD00036345) | human gut metagenome | host: Homo sapiens | study: EMG produced TPA metagenomics assembly of...
GCGCGTGCCCTCATCTCGCGACCGTATCTTGCCTTCTTCCTGCGGGGCATTTCCGATGCCTCCCTTTTCTCGAACCTTAATTTCAAAGTCCAAGAAATGGGATGCAGTTCAAAAGGTGCCTGTCCCCTTTGTGGTGGTTTTAATGTTAGGCCTGGAAGGTGTCGCGGTCGGGGGCGAAGGACTGCATTGCTGCGATGGTGCGGTCGAAGAGCTCGGGGAGCTCCCAGCCCAGCATCTCGGCGCCCTGCGAAATCACGTCGCGCGAGCAGCCGGCAGCAAAGCGCTTGTCCTTGAACTTTTTCTTGAGCGACTTAGTCGTAAAGTCCATGACGCTTTTGCTCGGACGCATGATCACGGCAGCACCGATCAGGCCGGTGAGCTCGTCGCAGGCAAACAGGATCTTTTCCATCTGCAGCTCGGGCTTGGGCAGCGAAGAGTTGAAATCGGACGTGTGCGTCTGGATGGCGCGGATGAGCTCAGGCGATGCGCCCTCGCCCTCAAGAATCTCGGCCGCATAGATAGTGTGGTTCATGGGGTCGTCCTCATGTTCCTCCCAATCCAGGTCGTGCAGCAGACCGACGATGCCCCAAAACTCCTCGTTCTCGGGGTCGAACTCGCGCGCAAAGTAGCGCATGGTGCCCTCGACCGTTTCGCCGTGGGTGATGTGGAACGGGTCCTTGTTGTGCTCGTTGAGCAATTCGAACGCACGGTCGCGGGTGATTCCGGCGGAAAGCAGCTCTGCCATAAAAGACTCCTTGTGCTCGTAGGTATCGCTAAGAATGAATACTACTAGAACGACTAGAGCGAAAAAACCACCACAAAGGTGCCTGTCCCCTTTGTGGTGGTTTTGGCGTGGGCAGGTTAGTTGAGGGCGGCTTGGGCTAGGCGGGCTTCGGCGGCCTCTTCGGTGACGCCCAGGGCCACGGCGAACTCCTCGATGGAGCGGCGCTTGGCTTCCTTGAGTACGCGCATGTAGTAGGAGCTGGGCTTTTTATCTGCTTCCTCGGCCTGGCGAATACGGTGCATCATGGTTTTTGCCACGCGAACCGTCTCGGGCGCGCCCAGCTTGAGCTGCTGCTTAAAGTGCGTCTCCTCGAGCGAGCTATTGCGCTCGGTAAAGGTGTCGCACTCCAGCTCATCGTAGTGGCTCAGCAGGTGCTCTGCATCTTGCTGGGAGATAGCGGCATGCAGACGGTCGGCCTGCGCCACGGGGTACATGAGAATCGTCTGCGCATGTCCCTGTTTGGTCTCGAGCAACAACATGGGCTGCGGTGTGTCGTCCCTAAAGCCGACGACGGTGCAGACTCCTTGACCCGGATGAATGACGTGTTGACCGATTGAGAACATGCTACCTCCAACTTATACGAATTTACGTATGTTAAGAATACCACGCTGACGTGCGCAAACCATCACTTTATGCAGGAAAAGCACACAACTCCGATAGGTAAGAGTATTCGATAAATAGAACGGCTTATTCATACGTTTATGCATTTCTAGAACGTGTATAAACAGCAGGCAAACCGCCAACTTTGTACCGCCGCGCAAGAGCGGTAGTCATTTTTGTGCATATGCAATATCTATTAGCTTTACCCTGCGACAGTAGTTACCGCTTGTGATAGAGTGCTACAAACTCTGGCTTTTGCCCTACGAGTGACCAAGAGCTCGGGGGCTTTAACACAAGGAGGATCTATGCCCGAGAAGATTGAAGAGCTGGTACGCGCTGCGCTTGCTGCGGCCCAGGAGGCCGGCGACCTTTCCGCATTTGAACTTGACGATTGCGCTATCGAGCGACCGGCTGATACTTCTCATGGCGAGTGGACCTCCACCATGGCCCTGAAGTCCGCCAAGCTGGCTCACTGCGCCCCGCGCAAGATCGCCGAGGCCGTCGTCGCCCATATGCCCAAGGACCCCGCAATCGAGAAGGTCGAGATCGCCGGTCCTGGCTTCATCAACTTCTACCTCTCCGTCGCCGTCAAGAACGCCATCTTTGGCGAGGCCCGCGAGAAGGGTATGGACTTCGCTAAGTCCAACGTCGGTGGCGGCCTGAAGACTCAGGTCGAGTTCGTCTCCGCCAACCCCGTCGGCCCCATGCACATCGGTCATGGCCGCTGGGCCGCTCTGGGCGACTCCCTTTGCCGTGTGATGGACCACGCCGGTTACGACATCCAGCGTGAGTTCTACATCAACGACCACGGCTCTCAGATGAACACCTTCGGTAACTCCATCAGCACGCGCTATATGCAGCTTGCCGACATCATCGCCAAGCAGGGCGTGGATATCGACGAGGCTCACAAGCTTCTGATCGCCGACCGCGACGCCTTTGTTGCCGACGAGAGCGACGAGCATCCCGAGACCCATCCGTATCAGGACAACTTTGCCGAGACTCTGGGCAAGGACTCCTACGGCGGCGACTACATCATCGACGAGGCTGCCGAGTTCTGGCGCACCGACGGCGATAAGTGGGTCAACGCCGATCCGCAGGAGCGCATGGAGAGCTTCCGCGAGCGCGGCTACGTAAAGATGGTCGACAACATGCGCGACCTTTGCCACGCCGTTAACTGCGACTTTGATCGTTGGTTCTCCGAGCGCTCTCTGTACGTGAAGGACACCGAGGGCGAGACCGCCGGCACCTCCGCCGTCGACCGCGCTTTTGAGAAGCTCGACAAGATGGGCTACCTCTACACCAAGGACGGCGCCCTGTGGTTCCGTTCCACCGACCTGGGCGATGACAAGGACCGCGTCCTGATCAAGTCCGATGGCGAGTACACCTACTTCGCCTCCGATGTTGCCTATCACTGGGATAAGTTCCAGCGCGTCGACCACGTCATCGACATCTGGGGCGCCGACCACCACGGCTACATCGAGCGCGTCCGCTGCGTCTGTGACGCTCTTGGCTATCCCGGCAAGTTTGAGGTTCTGCTGGGCCAGCTCGTCAACCTGCTGCGCAACGGCAAGCCCGTCCGTATGTCCAAGCGCAAGGGCACCATGGTGACCCTGCAGGAACTCGTCGACGAGGTCGGCTCCGACGCCGCTCGCTACACGCTCATCTCCAAGAGCTCCAACCAGATGGTCGACTTCGACATCGAGGCCGTCAAGAAGCGCGACAACTCCAACCCGGTGTACTACGTGCAGTACGCTCACGCTCGCGTGTGCTCCATCCTGCGCCGCGCCGCTGACGTTACGCCTGAGCAGGCTGACGAGATGGGCATGAAGGCCGTCGCCGCCAAGGCCATCGGTGAGAACGTCGATTACTCGCTGCTGACCGACCCGACCGAGCTCGCCCTGTCGCGTAAGCTCAACGAGCTCACCGACCTGATTGCCAGCTGCGCTCGCGATCGCGCCCCGTTCCGCCTGACGCACTTTGCCGAGGAGCTCGCCGGCGACTTCCACAGCTTCTACGCCGCCTGCCAGGTTCTGCCGAGCGAGGGCCGTCCCGTCGACCCCGAGCTCTCGCGCGCCCGTCTGGCCGCCTGCGACGCCGTCCGCGTGACGCTCGCCCTGGTGCTTACCCTCGTTGGCGTTTCTGCCCCCGAGCAGATGTAAGCGCTGGTCGTTTGACTGCGTTGGTTTGGTTCAACTGAGCCTTCTAAGCCCGATCTCCTATGCGGAGGTCGGGCTTTTTGCGTTTGGCGATGCTTTTTGGTGTGTTGGGAAATGTTACTAAACCACAACCATACCGGTTTACTACGATGAATCGAGGGATTACAACCACGCGGGCTTTTCACTGAAAAGTGCAAGCCATCTAGCTGGGGTTTTATTTTTTCAGGTATTTGCGCGGTCGTGGTTGAGCGATTCATCGTAGTAAACCGTCATGGTTTTGAAAATGACCCTTTGGGGACGGAGGAAAACGGATCATTGTTGTCCCGTGGAGGAACGGCGGAACACCTTCTGCCAAGAATCGGGGACATCTACTACGTTTAAGTGCGTTCCCCGGACCACGTAGAAAATCGCAATATTAAAACCGCAGGTAGCAGGCCTGCGACTTTCGAAAAATAATGAGCACGGTCAGGGTGCGGGGGCAAACGTAGTAGATGGGCGTGATTCGTGGCGTGTTGATCTTGGGACCGATGCCCTTGCCCCTTAGCTGTACCGTTTTCTCGACGCTTGAGGCTTGATCTGCCTTCTTCTTGTGAGTTGCGGTGGAATGGTTCCTGCTATAGAGGTGTCGGCCGGGATTTGGGAACTATTTCACCGCAGCTTATGATGTGGCGATGGTGTACGCCGGAACTTTGTAAAGAGTGTCCCTTTTGACTAGTCGTTTATGAACGTCCCCGATGACTAAGTTGCAGGTGGCAGCGGTTGTGTTACACTAACGCTGCGTATTTGACGCAATCATCTCGATACAGATCAATGATGCCCGTCGCTTTTTGGACGGAGCTAGACTGTTTAGCCGCCCTGAAGGTATATGCAGGGAGCATGTGATCGCAGGGCTTGAAAAGAAAGTTGAGCAAACACTGTGTCTGATCAACAACAAGAAAACGAAATAACGACGACGCAAACGGCTCCCGCTGCACCGCTTACGTCGGACCAGGCCGTGGTACCCGCGCCGTCGCAGGTCTCGGCTCCCGAGGCGCCTAAGGCCGCCACGCCCACCACGCCTGTTGCTAGCGAGGAGGCTGCTCCCGCTAAGCCTAAGCGCACGCGTCGTTTGGCCAAGCCTGCTGCGGACGGCGAGGATGCCGAAAAGCCCAAGCGTCGTACGACGCGCACCACGCGCGCGAAGCGCCCCGTTGCCACCGATGCTTCGGCCCCCATTTCCGATGAGGTCGCGCAGGCCCGTGCACTGGCGCAGATTAGCGAGGCCCAGGTTGTGCGTGCCCGCCGTCGCGCTGCCGAGCGCGAGGCCGCGGCATTGACTGAGTTCGCTGCGCCGGTCGCCCCCGAGGCTCCTGCTGCCGAACAGTCGGCCGAGAAGCCGGCACCGCGCACGCGTCGCAGTGCGGCAGCCAAGACGCAGCAGCCCGTCGAGCAGCTGACTCCTGAGGTCGCTGAAGCTCCGGCTCGTTCTGCGGCAGGGGAGGGCGCTTCCTCCGCTGAGCCCGTCGTGCACGCTGAGGTCAACGAGGTTCCCGTCGTTGATCCGGCTCTGCGCCCGCATCGTCGCGGCCGCAAGCCCAAGGCGTATGTTGAGGCCGAGAAAGCCGCTGCCGCAGCAGCTGCTGCCCAGGGCGCAGCGGTGACGGCCGAGCCTACGGCCACGGTTGATGCCCCGGTCCAGGACGCTCCGTCCACCGAGGCTCCCGCATCTGCCGATGCCGAGCCCGCCGATGTCCGTCCCGGCCGCAGCCGTCGCACCGCGGCAAAGCGCTCGACGAAGGCGAAGGTCAAGGCTGAGGCCAAGCCCGTCGACGACAAGTCCTCCCAGGCAAACGCCGATGCCGCTTCCGAGGCCGAGAACGTCGACCAGCCGGCAACTGAGAAGCCCAAGCGCACGCGCAAGAAGTCCGCGAGGGCCAAGGGTGCCGAGCAGCAGGGCGACGCCGAACCCAGCAACCATGCCAACGCCGACGCCAAGGCAGAGGGCGAGGCTCCGTCCGGCACCGATGCAACCGCAGCCGCGGCTGCCGAAGGCACCGAGACCGAAGAGGGCGCCCGCCCCAGCCGCCGTCAGCACAAGCGCAACGACGAGCGCAACGACCGCAAGGACGATCGCAACAACGACCGCCGCAGCCGTCAGCGCGACCGCAAACAGCGCAACAAGGAGCGCAACGCCGCCCCCACCGAGCCCACGCTTTCGCGCGAGGAGCTTGCGGCCATGAAGGTAGCCGAGCTGCGCGAGAAGGCAAAAGAGTTCGAGATCGAGACGACCGGCAAGAAGAAGGCCGAGCTTGTCGAGGAGATCTACACGACCGCCGCGAAGGCCGAGGGCTTCCGCGACATTAAGGGCATCCTGCAGATTCGCCCGGACAACTCCGGCATCATCCATGCTCACGGTTACATGAAGTCCAACGAAGACGCCTTCGTCCCCGCTTACCTCATCCGCTCCGCACGCCTGCGCACGGGTGATGTCATCGAGGGTTCGCTGCGCCCCTCGCGCGGCGGCGACAAGCGAGCCGGCCTCGCCAAGATCACGACCGTTAACGGCATGGATCCCGAGCAGATCCGCAACCGCCCCAAGTTCGGCGACCTTACCCCGGTCTATCCCAACGAGCCGCTGCGCATGGAGCACGGCAAGGATTCCATCACCGGTCGCGCCATCGATATCGTGTCGCCGATCGGCAAGGGCCAGCGTGGCCTGATCGTGTCGCCGCCCAAGGCCGGCAAGACAACGATCCTTAAGAAGATCTGCCAGTCCATCTCGATCAACAACCCCGAGGTGCACCTCATTTGCCTGCTCGTCGACGAGCGCCCCGAAGAGGTCACCGATATGCAGCGCTCCATTAAGGGCGAGGTCGTGGCCTCGACCTTCGATATGCCCGCCGACAACCACACCCGCGTGGCCGAGCTCGTCATCGAGCGTGCCAAGCGCATTGTGGAGCTGGGCGGCGATGTCGTGGTGGTGCTCGACTCCATCACGCGTCTTGCCCGCGCCTACAATCTGGCGGCACCCGCCTCGGGCCGCATCCTTTCGGGCGGTGTCGATTCGGCGGCCTTGTATCCGCCCAAGCGTTTCCTGGGTGCAGCCCGCAATATCGAAAATGGAGGCTCGCTCACCATCCTCGCCTCCGCCCTTATCGACACCGGCTCCAAGATGGACGAGGTCATCTTTGAGGAGTTCAAGGGCACCGGCAACATGGAACTCAAGCTCGACCGCGACCTCGCCGACCGTCGCATCTTCCCGGCCATCGACCCCGTTGCCTCCGGTACGCGCAACGAGGACCTGCTGGTCGACGAGCAGATGCGCCCGTTTGTCTTCGGCCTGCGTCGCATTCTCGCCGGCATGAACAACACCGAGCGCGCGGCGGCGTCGTTTATTAAGGGCCTTAAGGGCACCAACACCAATCAGGAGTTCTTGGTGCGTTCGGCCAAAAAGCACAGCGACTACGAGCAGACGTTTTAGACCAAAAGCCGCACGCTATATCGCCATAAGAACGGGCAATCGGGCCGGGGTTTATGCCCCGGCCCTTTCTTTACGGCGCCACTCGGCAATATTTTCTGACCTTATGACCGACAAGCAGCAGTTTTCGAGCCATAATCCGGCCTCATCGCTTGCAATCGGAGGGTCGGTTTCGCATAATAACTTTTAAGCTTCGCGACGGAAAACGCAGATGAAACGAACCATATACCGTTGCTTTGGGACGCATGTCCCGCTTCATCTTCTCTCGCGCAGCCAACTAAATGATGCGATTTGGGTGCTGGAAGATGGGGAGAGCTCATGGCTTCTTCTGATGCAACACAACGAGCAGTCCTTGCTGGACTTTCCTGCGGGATCGGCCTTGCCGCCCCCGTGGTGATGTATGCCGCGACGTTGCCGTTCTCGTCGGTCAACGAGACGGTTGTCGCGGGCGCGGTTCCCTTCGCCGTTGGTGCGGTGGCGGGCGTGGGCATCTACGCAGCTTCGCTGGGCATCTCCGAGTATCGCGCCGAGCACGATGGCCACCTGTTTGAGCCCGATGCCGTGGGCGGCGCCGCTCAGTTTGGCCAGACCCATAACGAGTTCAAGACCGCCTCGATTCCCGCGCAGCAGCAGGGAGCGACACCTCAGCCTGCGGCCCCGGCCGATCAGGCCAATGCCGCACAGCCTTCTTCCGCATTTCTTTCTGGCCTGACCGGTGCGTTCCAGCGCCGCCACGCCGACGATGGCGTTCCCACCATCGCGCGCGCGGCTAACGCCATGGATGAGGCCGAGGCCTGGTCTATGATCGACAGCATGCTCGATGACGATTCCCCGGTCAGCTGCGATCCCGCGCGTTCGCGCGATGTCTACCAGGTTGCAATCGACGAGCTCACCAACGGTGGAAAGACCGGTTCTTACAATCGCGATGACATTGCCGCTGCCGCACGCGCCGTCTCGGGCTCTCACGCCGCCCCTGCGGGTAGCACCGCAGCCTTCGTGGCGCTTGTGGCCAACGCCGCCAACAATGCCGCCTATAGCGGCGCATCGTCGGCTGCGTACACTTCTGCCGCGGCGGCCGCTTCGACCGGCCAACAGAGCGCAGCTCAGGTGGCTCCTGTCGCCGACCCCTTTGCCGATGAGCCCCTGGCTGTCGACGAGGAGACCATTGCCGCTCGCCGAGCCGCCGAAAGCTCGCTTTGGGGCGCTTCGGCCCAAATGCAGGCCGCGGAGGCGGCGCCGTACAACGCCAAGCTCGCCAGCATGCCCATCATTTCCGATGCCAAGGGTGTGGATCTCTCCGATCTGGACGAGCCTGCCGCCATCACTGCGTCTATCGATGCCCAGGATCGCGTGGATACCGACAGTCTCCCCGATGCCTCTCTTGAGGAAGATGTCCCCATGGCCGATTATTCGGGCCACGAGGACATGTGGGCCGCCGCCATGGCGATCATGGCCGAGGCTGCCGAGCCAACCCCCGTGGCGGTGCCCACGCCTGCAGCCTCACCTGTCTCGGTTGCTCCCGTCTATGTCGGCCGCCACAGCTCCGTGCTTCCCGAGGATACCGCGCGTATCTCGCGCGAGGGTATCGAGCGCGCCGAGGCTATCGCTGCCGGCGTTATGGAAAACCGTCGCCATGAGCGCGTCAATCAGATTCTCGAGGAAGAGATCAACCGTCTACAGTCTGCGGCCGTCAAGCGCACGGGCCGTGCCTATCTGAGCGTTATCGAGGGCGGTACCGCCAGCTTTACACCGCTGCGCGCGGAGGCATAATTGCCTCATGGTTAAGCTCGATCGAAAATGGGCGCTTGCCGCCTGCGCCATGGTGCTCGTCATTTGGGGCAATTCGCTGGTTCCCGGTACGGGGTCTGGTTCGTTGAGCTTGTCGATCATGGAATCCATTCGCGGCTTTTTGCAGGCCCTGGGGCTTCCATACGAGTGGGTGACCAACTTCGTCGTGCGCAAGTGCGCTCATTTTACCGAGTACATGGTGCTTGGCATCTTGGCGACGCACGCCTTTGACCTCGAAGGCCGGCGCACGTTTGATGTGTTGCTGCCCACGGCGGTGTTCTTGCTGCTTGTTCCCTCTATCGACGAGACGATCCAGCTTTTTGTGCCCGGTCGCGCCGGCATGATTACCGATGTGATGATCGACTGCTGCGGCGCGACGACAGGCGTCGTGCTCCGATATCTCTTACGGTCGCTGATTTACACCAAAAAGGCCGCCTAGGACGTTTTGCTTGGTCCTAGGCGGCCTTGTTCGTTTGAGGGCCTCTGCGGGGCGTGACGGTTTTGTCCGGGCGTTTTGCGAGCTTGGCTACGCCGTGCGCCGTTGATGCACCCTTTACTGGAGCGCCTGCGCGCCCAGGGCCAAGCAGCCCATGATGCCCTGCTTGCCCTCGAGGCTGTTATTGACAATGTAGGTATCGATGTCGTTGACCTCGGGCGTGACGATATAGCCGTTGAGCATCTCGGCGCACTTTTTGCGTGCAAGCGGCACGATGGGGGTGTGGTCGGCCACGCCGCCGCCGATGATAATCTTTTGCGGTGCGTAGCACAGCGTGTAGGTCATGAGCGCCTGTGCCAGATAGCCTGCGAGCAGGTCCATGGCCTCCGGGTCATCGGCCATGTCTCCGGCGCTCTTGCCATCCCAACGCTTTTTAACGCCGGGACCGGCGATGAGGCCCTCGAGGCAGTTGTCGTGGAAGGGGCAGGCGCTATGCTCGCCGATGGTGTCGCGCGGGTCACGCGTGACCAGGATGTGGCCGGCCTCGGGATGCATCATGCCGTGCACGAGCTTACCGCCCGAGAGAACGCCGGCGCCCACGCCGGTGCCGATGGTCAGGTAGACCACGTCCGTGAGGCCCTGGGCGCAACCAAAGGTGACCTCGCCCAGGCAGGCGACGTTGACATCGGTGTCGTAGCCGCAGGGAATATTGAGCTCGTTTTGGATGGTGCCCAGCAGGTCGAAATAGCGCCATGCCGTTTTGGGCGTCTCCAGGATCTTGCCGTATTGGGGCGAGGCGGGGTTGACTGCGGTGGGGCCAAAGGCGCCGATGCCCAGCGCGGCGATGCCCTTGTCGGCAAACCATGCGTTGACAGCCTCAACGGTCTCCTGCGGGGTCGTGGTCGCGATCTGCTCGCGCTCCAGGACCGTACCGTCTGCATAGCCCGTGGCGCAGACCATCTTGGTGCCGCCGGCCTCGAGCGCTCCGATAAGCTGCTGCTCTGCCATAGTGTTCCTCTCTCTGGGACGAGTTGCTCCGTGACTAAAGTATAGCGCTCTAAACCATTTAAGAAAGCGCTATAAAAAGAGGCCTCGCAACGCGGCGAGCGGTGCGAGGCCTCTTTGGTTACTTTAGCTGCCCGGCCGTCCTTACCCGCGCGGCTTGATTTTATCACGCAGCGACTTGAGGTTCTCCAGCGCCGCGTTAAGCGTCTCGTCTCGCTTGGCAAAGTGGAAACGAATCAGATGGTTGACGGGCTCACGGAAGAAGCTCGATCCGGGAACAGCGCCCACGCTCACCTTAGACGCGAGGTCCTCGCAGAATTCGAGGTCGCTGTCATAGCCAAACTCAGAGATGTCCAGCATGACGTAGTAGGCGCCCTGCGGCACGTTATGCTCAAGACCGATGCTGTCGAGTCCCTGGCAGAACAGGTCGCGTTTGGCGGTATAGAGGTCAAGGACCTCATCGTAATAGCTGTCGTCGAAATTAAGGGCGGTAACGACGGCCTCTTGCAGGGGAGCGGCGGCGCCCACGGTGAGGAAGTCGTGGACCTTCTTGATGCGCTCGGTGATCTGGGCCGGGGCAATGGTGTAGCCAAGACGCCAGCCGGTGATGGAGTACGTCTTAGACAGCGAGCTGCAGCTGATGGTGCGCTCAAACATGCCGGGCAGCGTGGCCATATAGACGTGCTCGTGGGGCGCGTAGACGATGTGCTCGTATACCTCGTCGGTAATGCAGTAGGCGTCGTACTTTTTGCAGAGGTCGGCGATAAAAGTGAGCTCCTCGCGCGTAAAGACCTTGCCGCAGGGGTTGGATGGGTTGCACAGGACGATGGCCTTGGGGTCGTTGTCGCGGAAGGTCGCCTCGAGGACCTCGCGATCGAAGTCGAACGTGGGCGGGTTGAGCGGCACATAGATGGGCTCGGCTCCCGAGAGAATGGTGTCAGCGCCGTAGTTCTCGTAGAACGGCGAGAAGATGACGACCTTGTCGCCGGGGTTGGTGACCGTTATCATGGCGGCCATCATGGCCTCGGTGGAGCCGCAGGTGACTACGATATTCTCGTTGGGGTTCACCGGCATGCCCATAAAATGCTCCTGCTTGGCGGCGAGCGCCTTGCGCATGGCCTGGGAGCCCCAGGTGATGGAGTACTGGTGATAGAGCGGCTTGGGGTCGCTGGCGATGGCGCTGAGGCTATCGAGCAGCTGCCCCGGGGGATCGAAGTCAGGGAAGCCCTGCGAGAGATTGACAGCGCCGTACTTATTGGAGATGCGTGTCATGCGGCGGATGACCGAATCGGTAAATCTTGCCGTGCGGTTGGAGAGTTCTTTCATGACGGTCCTTTCGAGGATTTGCAGTGGGGCAAGTTTACTCCTATGAAACCGGTGGGATTTGCTCGAAATGGTCTCGAAAAACTCTTTTCAAAATTCTTGAAAATTGGGGCTTGCATCGCGTGGCGTTCCTTGCAATAATAGTCGAGCGCGAAGCGCACAGGACACGGTGGGTGTAGCTCAGTTGGCTAGAGCGACGGGTTGTGGTCCCGTAGGTCGAGGGTTCGAGTCCCTTTACCCACCCCAGTTCTTGCTTCGTGTTGATATCGGGTCGTTAGCTCAGTTGGTAGAGCAGGGGACTCTTAATCCCAAGGTCCAGGGTTCGACCCCCTGACGGCCCACCACACGATATCTCCTCTAAAGCGCCATAACGGACTTTAGCTTTGGGTCGTTAGCTCAGTTG
>ENA-OQED01000834-OQED01000834.1-human-gut-metagenome-genome-assembly--contig:-NODE-834-length-11918-cov-1.346790_pt1 | contig 11918 bp, 9 predicted proteins | sample MGYA00242790_ERZ504625 | MGnify/ENA primary metagenome ERZ504625 (study PRJEB26092, sample SAMD00036345) | human gut metagenome | host: Homo sapiens | study: EMG produced TPA metagenomics assembly of...
TGTCTACCGCTATGGAGGCGATGAATTCCTGATTTTGTCATTTCGGAATCAACCTTCGTTTCAGGACGATGTAGAGCGGTTCCAGCGGCACTTGAAGGACTTGCCCTTTGACGATTTGACCCGCCAGCCGACGATGAGCGGCGGTTATACGTGGGGCCTCTGTCAGGGTGCCGTCGACCTGCGGAAGATGTTTGCCTTAGCCGACCGTTTCCTCTATCAAGCCAAAGAAGCCGGACGCAACCGCGTCCACTGCGAATCCTTCGATGACCAAAACGCAGAAATCAGCCTGCATGAAATAGGAAACCTTATAGATAAAAGTTCATAAAAAAGTAGCGTTCTAACGTAGGGGCTCGCACGTGGCGAGCCCGTCACAAGAATGTGTGTCGTTTGCATGAATGAAAGTTTGTGGGGGTCGCCCCTTTTTTATGAGCCACGAGCCACTAAATTCAAATGGCCTGCGGGAAGGTGTTGGTCAGTATCTTAGCCCCGCCTTCGGTGGTTTTTGTCTGCAAGGACGTTCCAACCGTTGCGACGTTTTCGATATCCGTCGGGATGCGCTTATAGGGCAGCTTTTTCATAATGCGGTCCATAGATTCCGTCAGGATTTCGTTGGGGTCGTTCAGGATAGATGCCGATTCGATTTCACGGCCTTTGTCGCTGTAGCTCTTGAAGGTATCGGTCCGCTTATCGTAGGCGTATACCGTCAGGTGATAGAGACATTCCGTGATGATTTCGTCATCATCATAGCGCCAGAGCCCGGCCATGTGCTGCCGCCAGTACCAGGTCTGGACGACGGGGACCAGGACGACGTCGGCTTTATACTGGGCCGAAAGGGCGCGCATCGTGTCGATGTTGACGTCAGACGGCGACAGGGCCGTATCCGTTTCGATGCGGTCCCAGTAGGGGATGCGGAACGGCTGTTTCAGCCGGCTTTTCATGAAACGGGCGGCGTAGCTGTCCTGTGTCGTATCGGCAATGACGACAGTGCGCATGTTATCGAAGCGCGGGCCGTCGGCAAAGACCGTTGTAATCGACAGGATGCAGAAGAAGAGCAAAAGACAGAGTTTTTTCACGAGGCAACACCTCCAGCAAAAAATCAGAAATTGCCGTTATCGTTTAAGAGCGGCAGCGTGTCGTCGACTTGCGGGATGTAGCGTTCCAAAGTGGCCAGCATTTTTTCCTTATCCATCGGCAGGGTGCCGCCGACAGGCAGGAGATTGGAAACGTGGTTACTGCGGAAGATGCAGGGCTTGGTCATTTCCGTATGGCGCAGGATCATGTCCAGTTCCTGGAGGAAGCCCCGCGCTGTCAGGGGGGTAAACGTTCCATTGACGACATCCTGGTAGAGCGGTACTTCGCGGGGAATAATGAGCGACAAGGCGCTGAGCATGGTCGGGTTGATGGCCGATATGACCTGGGCCGTATGCAGGGCATGTTCCTTGGTCCGTTCCTGACCGCCCAGGCCGAGGAGAATCATCGTCGACAGCTTCATGCCTGTTGCCAGGGCTTTTTTCCCGGCTTCGATGGTCAGGGCTGCTGTCGTCCCTTTATCGACGAGTTTCAAGACTTCGTCGTCTCCGCTTTCAATGCCCATGTAGACGATGGCCAGGCCCGCTTCGCGGAGGCGCTTCAATTCTTCCGGCGTCTTGCGGACCAGGTCAGCCGGAGTCGCATAGGCACCGATACGGTTCAGATTGGGAAATTTTTCGTAGCATTTCTGCATGATGGCTACGAGTTTGTCCGTCGGCAGGACCAGGGCATCGCCATCAGCCAGGAAAATCCGGCGGATGAAGGGCATGGCATAGGCGCCGCGCTCGATGATCCCTTCTATTTCTTCCATGGGACGGATGCGGAATTTAGACGCTTTGTACATATCGCAGAAACGGCAGGTATTGTGGGAACAGCCGATAGTAACGCGCAGGATGAAGCTGCGGGCTTCACTGGGCGGGCGGAAGACGAGGCCGCCGGCATCATCAATAATCATAGTAACACACCTTTCTCAAAAGATGAAAAAAACATTATTCATTCATCTCTTATTATACACGAAAAGTACGTATTACGAAATAGCTGGTTTCTTCTGCAAGATGATGATGAAGACCGTAGCGATGATGCAGGCATAGCCGATGAGTTCAACCGTATGGAACGTCGTACCCAAGGCGATGGCCGAAGTCACTGAAGCGACGACCGGTTCCAGCGTGCCCAGGAGAGTCGCCTTCATCGGCCCGATTTCACTGATACCCGTGACAAAAGCCGTAAAAGACAGGGCCGTGCCGATGATGACGATAAAGGCAACAGCCAGCCAGCCCGTCAGGTCCAATGCGGGCCAGACCGTCCAGACCTGCAGGGTCAGACTGAGGAAAACGCCGCCAATGATCATGCCCAGGCCGTTGGCGACGGCCGCTCCCCAATGAGCCGCCAGACCCTGGGACAGGACAGGATAGGTGACACAGGCGATGGCGCCGATGAGGCCCCAGGTCAGGCCTAACGGAGAAATGACCATCGTCGACGGATTGCCGTTGGTCGCAGCCAGGTAGACGCCGCCAAAGGCCAGGAAGACCGACAGGATTTCCCGCCCTGTCGGCCGTTTATGGAAGCGGACGGCTAAATAGAGCGACATGAGGACGACACTCAGGGTCTGCAGGACCGTCGCCGTGCCGGCGTTCGAGTTCTTTATGGCCGATAAATACGAGAACTGGCTCAAGATGAGGCCGAATAGGGCAAACAGGACCAAGTGGCGCAGACTGACCGGGTCATGCAGCATCTGGCGTATCTCGGCCCGCTTCGTCGGCAGTACCATGAGCGTCAGGAACAACCCGGCTAGGCACATGCGTATCGACGCCAGCCAGGACGGCTCGACAGGATAATGAGAGAGCAGGAACTGACTGACAACGCCATTGAACCCCCACGTCGTCGCACCGATGACACAAGCCACGATACCATGCTGCGTTTTTGTCATACTAAGACCTCCTCTGCCTGGGGCAATCATATTATCCTAAGTATACACGAGGTGAGGAAGGGGTGCAAGAGAATACCGCTTTCAAGCGGTATTCCCTGTAGGGGCGCCACGTAGGCGCCCGCCGTCGAAAAAGGGGCTTGTCATCATGCGAAGTCCTTTTCACTTTATAGTTTGTAGAAGATGACTTTAAATTTAAAACCCTCCGCTAACCCCTAGCCACTAGCTACTAACCACTAAAAAGGGGCTGTCGCGATGCGACAGCCCCTTTTTTCTTATTTCTTTCCGTTCTTTCCGTGTTTCTTTTCAAAAGCAATCATGTGTGCTTCTTGGTCGGTATGGCCTTCGGCTTCTGCCTGGGCGATGAGGGCGACCATTTCTTCATAGGCTTCAGGAATGACTTTGGTCAGGTGAGTGACGGTGTCGTCCCAGTTTTCCAAGAGGATGTGGCCCAGATTGCTGTCCGTGTAGTGGACGTGTTTTTCCAGCATGGCTTTGACAGCCGCTTTTTCGTCGTCGTCGGTGAGCGGTTCCAGTTTGACCAGGTCGGTGTTGCATTTATTCGGGTCCAGGTCGTAGACGTAGGCGATGCCGCCGGACATGCCGGCTGCAAAGTTGCGCCCTGTCTGGCCGAGGATGAGGACCCGGCCGCCGGTCATGTATTCGCAGCCGTGGTTGCCGACGCCTTCGACGACGGCACTGATGCCGCTGTTGCGGACGCAGAAGCGTTCACCGGCTGTGCCGCTGATGTAGGCTTCGCCGCTGGTGGCACCGTAGAAGGCGACATTGCCGATGATGATGTTATCTTCGGCAGGGAATACCGATTCCCGCGGCGGCGATACGATGATCTTGCCGCCCGACAGGCCTTTGCCAGGTAGTCGTTGGCATCGCTTCCAGGGTCAGCGTCAGGCCACAAGGGATGAAGGCGCCGAAGCTCTGGCCGGCAGAGCCGACGAAGGACAAGATGATCGTGTCTTCGGCCAGGCCTTTTTCGCCGTAGCGCTTGGTGATTTCACTGCCCAGGATGGTCCCGGTGACGCGGTCGGTATTCTTGATGCGCAGGCGGGCCCGGATGTGTTTCTGTTCTTCCAGGGCCGGCCGGCACATGCGGACCAGTTTGGACATATCCAGGGTCGTATTGATTTTGTGGTTCTGGGGCGTCGTGAAATGCTGGCCGACCGACGCATCCGTGTACGGACGGTACAGGAGGTTCTTCAAGTTGACCGTCTTGGCTTTCCAGTTGCCGAAGTGATCGCGTTGTTTCAGGCAGTCATAGCGGCCGACCATTTCGTCGATGGTATGGAAGCCCAGGCGGGCCATGATTTCCCGTAGGTCCTGTGCGACGAAGCGCATGAAGTTGATGATATATTCCGGTTTGCCCTTGAAGCGTTTGCGCAGTTTTTCGTCCTGCGTGCAGACACCGTACGGGCAGGTGTTGAGGTGGCAGACGCGCAGCATATGGCAGCCGATGGCCAGGAGCGGTGCCGTACCGAAGCCGAGACTTCAGCGCCGAAGAGGGCGGCAATGGCGACGTCGCGGCCTGTGAGCAGTTTGCCGTCGACTTCCAGGGTGACGCGGTCGCGCAGGCGGTTGAGGAGCAGCGTCTGCTGGACTTCAGACAGGCCGATTTCCCAGGGCAGGCCGGCATGGCGCAGGCTCGTCCGCGGCGAAGCGCCGGTCCCGCCGTCGTAACCGCTGACAACGATATCGTCGGCCTTGGCTTTGACGACACCGGCGGCAATCGTGCCGATGCCGGCGCCGGACGTCAGTTTGACGCCAATCGTAGCCTTGCGGTTGGCATTCTTGAGGTCAAAGATGAGTTCGGCCAGGTCTTCGATGGAGTAAATATCGTGATGCGGCGGAGGCGAGATGAGGGCGACGCCTGTCGTAGCATGACGGGTCTTGGCGATATCCGGATAGACTTTATTGCCCGGTAGATGGCCGCCTTCGCCCGGTTTAGCCCCTTGGGAGCACTTGATCTGCAATTCATCGGCGTGGATGAGATAGTCGCTGGTGACGCCGAAACGGGCCGAAGCGACCTGTTTGATGCGGTCGTTCGTTTCCGTATCGAAACGGGCCGAGTCTTCGCCGCCTTCGCCGGTATTGCTCATGCCACCCAGGCGGTTCATGGCCGTAGCGACACATTCATGGGCTTCCTTGCTGAGGGCACCGTAACTCATGGCACCCGTGCGGAAGCGCTTGACGATGGAATCGACAGGTTCGACTTCTTCGATAGGGATGCTGCTGCCGGCAGGATATTCAAAGTCCAGGAGGTCGCGCAGGCGGAAAATGGTCTGACGGTTGACATGGTCGGCGTATTTTTTATACGTTGCGTAGTCGCCGGTCTGGACGGCTTTCTGCAGGAGCTGGACCGTTTCCGGGTCGATGATGTGCGGCTGGCCGCCCTTGTGGTACTGGTAGAAGTCGCCCCGTTCCAGTTTATCTCCCGTGCTGTACGCTTCTTGGTGGCGCAGGGCGTTTTCCTTGGCGATTTCAGCGATGCCCAGGCCTTCGATGCGGGACGGCGTGTTGCAGAAATATTTGTCGATCAGGTCCTGTTTGATGCCGACGGCTTCAAAAATCTGTGCGCCGTGGTAGCTGTGGACTGTCGAAATGCCCATCTTGGACATGACGGCCAGGATGCCTTTGACGGCGGCGTCGATGTAGTTCTGTTTGGCCGTTTCGTAATCGATTTTCTGGAGCTTCTTGTTGGCAATGACTTCCTTGATGGATTCCAGGGCGATGTACGGGTTGATGGCCGTAATGCCGTAGCCGATGAGGGTACAGAAATGATGGACTTCGCGCGGTTCGCCCGATTCCAGGATGAGGCCGACGTCGGAGCGGACGGCCTTGTCGATGAGATATGGTGCAGGGCTGCCGAGGCCAGGAGGGCCGGGAATGGCGGCCATGCGCGAGTTGACGCCGCGGTCGGACAGGACGAGGATGTTGGCGCCGTTCTTGATGGCCTTCAAGGCATCGATGCAGAGCGATTCGATGGCCGTTTCCATGCCTTCAGCGCCGCTGTTGACGGGATAGAGCATGGACAGCGTAGCCGCCCGCAGTTTCGGCGTCATGAGGGACTTGATGACCGACATCTGTTCGTTGGTCAGAATCGGGCCTTTGAGGTACAAGGCTGCCGTCGACGCTTCGTTCGGTTCCATGATGTTGGCGACGTTGCCGGCCATGACAGCTGACGACATGACCGTCTTTTCGCGGACACCGTCGATAGCCGGGTTGGTGACTTGGGCGAAATTTTCCTTGAAGTAATCGTAGAGGAGCTGAGGTTTGTCGTTGAGGACGGCCAGGGGGACGTCGACGCCCATGGAGTCGATGGCGTGCTGGGCATCGCGGGCCATGGGCAGGATGACCTTGTCCATATCTTCCTGGGTATAGCCGAAGACTTTTTCCTGTTCCTTCAGGTCATAAGGGATGATGGCATCGCTGTTGGCGATGTTCTGGCCCGTCATGAGGTCGTCGAGGTTGACGATGTGTTCTTTATACCATTCGTCGTAAGGGTGTTCCGTTGCGATTTCGTGCTTGATTTCGTCGTCGTCGATGATGCGCTGTTTCTGCGTATCGACGAGGAGCATCTTGCCCGGTTCCAGGCGGCCCTTGTAGAGGACGTCTTCCGGCGGGATGTTGACGACGCCGACTTCAGAGCTTACGATGACCCGGTCGTCGCGGGTGACATAGTAACGGGCCGGACGCAGGCCGTTGCGGTCGAGCATGCCGCCGATGACCGTGCCGTCGCAGAAGCCGATGGCAGCCGGGCCGTCCCACGGTTCGAGCATGAAGTTATGATAGCGGTAGAAATCGCGCTTTTCGTCGCTCATGAGCGGATCCCGTTCCCATGGTTCCGGAATCATCATCATCATGGCATGGGGCAGGGAATGGCCTGTCATGTACAGGTATTCCAGGCAGTTGTCGAACATGGACGAGTCGCTGCCCGTATCGTCGACGACGGGGAAGACTTTTTCCATGTCCGGGAAGAAGTCCGATTTCGATTTGCCTTCACGGGCGTTGAGCCAGTTGATGTTGCCCTGGATGGTGTTGATTTCCCCGTTGTGGACGATGTAACGGTTCGGATGGGCCCGGGCCCAGCTGGGGAAGGTATTGGTACTGAAACGGGAATGGATGAGGGCCATGGACGTGACGAAATCCAGGTCCGACAGGTCGAGGAAGAAGTGGCGCAGCTGCATGGACGTCAGCATGCCTTTATAGACGATGGTCTTTGACGACAGGCTGGCGATGTAGAAGTCCGTGCCGTTCTTCTGGCTTTCCGGGACGATGGCTTTTTCTGCCAGCTTGCGGATGATGTATAATTTCCGTTCAAAGTCCATCTGGGTCTTCATGGTCGGGTCCTTGCGGATGAAGACCTGCAGGAAATGAGGACACGTCTGTTTGGCAATGTTGCCGATCAGGCTTTCATCGACAGGGACATCGCGCCAGCCGAGGATGGACAGGCCTTCGGAGCGGACGATGTCTTCAAAGGCTTCCATCTGTTTATGACGGAATGTTTCATAGCGATGGGCAAAAATCATGCCGACGCCGTATTCGCCTTCGTCGGGAAGGGAAAAGCCCAGGACTTCACATTCGCGCTTGAAGAACTGGTGTGGAATCTGGACCAGGATGCCGGCGCCGTCGCCACTGTTGGCGTCAGCCCCTTCGGCACCGCGGTGACGGAGGTTTTCCAGGATCGTCAGGGCATCGTCGATGATGTCGTATGATTTTTTCCCCTTTATATTGGCAACGATACCGATGCCGCAGGCATCGTGTTCATAAGACGGATCGTACAGGCCTTGCGGGCGCGGCAGATCGCGCATTTCTTTATTCATACGTAATCCCCCTTTGGGTATACAAAAACGAGCCGTCACTGTATGAGAGAGAAGGCTCGTATATACTGTGGTGTACCTATGATTATAAACAATTTGTGAAGTCGATGCAATGATTTTTCTGAATGTTTTTGCTGAAACGCCGACAATTTTAATGTAAAAATCGAATTTTGCCGATTTTTTAAAGGAATTATCGAGAAAAACGTGTGAACTGTTCCCGAAAAAGACCGGCTCCGCCGTTGGCCGGATGGCGCATGGCGATGGCCGGGAAGCCGGCATTCTGCAAGGTTTCTGCTGACTTCCTGCCGATGGCGGCCAGGCGTATATCCGGCCGGCAGTAGCTCAGCAAGGCTTTGGCGTACACGAGGCCGTCGGCCAGCTCACTGTCCGTCGGCGTGCGGTTGGAGAAGGGCGAGGTCTTGTGGGGATGGAAGGGGAAGATATTCCATAATAAGACGTCGCGCGGGTCCAGGCCGTTGTCGACGATGGCTCCCCAGACGTAGGTATCTGTCGGCTCGTTCATGCCTTTTTCCCGCTGAGGACGGCTGGTCATGAAGGCGCTGTCGGGCCGGCTCGTGCGCTGGCCGCGGTGGCCCAGGATGACGTCAGCATGTATCTGTTTGTGTTCGTCCAGGAGCATGCGTTCGCAGGTAATGGGGATGCCTGTGAAGCGACAGCCCTGGTATCCGGCGGCTTCGGCGATGAGGACGATGCGGGCCCGGGTCAGGCGGGGCGCCAAATATTCCCGCAGCTGCTGGCAGCGGATGGCTGGCGCGTCCGGACTGATGTCGCAGGAGACGTCATATTCGGACCAGGGATTGAATACGCCGGGATGATGGTAGGCACAGAGTTTGTCGATGAGTTCTTCCATGGAAAATCCTCCTATCCTAAGGGCTGGGCTTGAAGATATAATACGGGCCGATTCGGCCTGCTTTCCGGGTCAGGCTGAAAAATTCCGAGGCTTTATAATCTTTATATTTCCCTTCCGGGACGACGAGGGTCAGGTTCTGGTGCTGATTCAGGCTGGATAACACCTGGTCTTCGGAAGCTGTCGGGTAGACGTGTTTCTTAGCCCATACGGCATCGCGCTGGAGCCGGGCATTTTCGTCGTAGTCGGCCGGTGCCGTCCAGTATGCCGTCTGTCCCGTATAATAAGGATAGGACGTACGGTACTCTTCAAAGAAATAGACCGGGGCCGCATCGTTCAGGACGGTCAGGGATTGGGCGGACCGGTATTGATAAAAGGGGACCTGGACCTGGAAGGTCACGATCAGGTAGGTGATGACTGTCGTCGTAATCAGGAAGAAGGGCAGGGCCAGATAGGCTTTTTGCCACCATGCCAGCCAGGTCAGGATAGCCATGATGGCCAGGAATACCGTCAGCAGCAACAGGCCTTGGACGGGGAAAGGCGCTTTATCCGTAAAGGCCACCAATACGGCGAAGAGCAGGCTGTAGACGGAGGCCGGGATGAGGGCTGCCAGCCAGGCATAGCGGGCATCCTCGTCGAGCCAGGCCTGCATCGTACGGGCGCCCAGGTATAAGAGCGGCCAGTTGGTGATATAGGCATAGGTCGGGTATTTCGTTGCCATGAGGCTGTAGAACAGGATTGTCCCGATGGCCCAGATGGCCATGAATACGTACTCATCGTGATGACTGCGCCGCCGCCACAGGCCGTAGAGGCAGGGGCCGGTCCAGGGCAGGAGACTGACCGGGACGAGGACGAAGTAGTAATACCAGACGTCGTATTCGGGATGTTCCGATACGGTCGCCCGGACGACGTTGTTGAAGCCCAGCAGGCCATCGATGAAATCCATGCCATGGCGGCTGTACATGGGGCCGTACCAGCTCAGGCAGAGGAGCAGGAAGAGCACGATGCCTGCCGGCGGGAACAGCCTTTTGAGGTAATCGGGCCGGCGCTGGATGGCGGTAAAGAGAAGCAGGAACAGGCCGGGCAGGACTAGGCCGACCGGGCCCTTGGTCAGGACGGCACCGGCAGCCATGACGTAAGCCCCTGTCATATAGCCTTTCTTCCCTTCTGTCAGCCGATATAGGCGAAAAACAAGGTAGCGCCACTGAAGAAATACAAGGGCTGGTCGGTGATGACGGAGCGGCTGACGAACCAGAAAATCAGGGATGTCACGGTCATGGCGGCGAAGAGGATGGCTGCCGTGCGGCGGCCTGTCTGGCGCAGGGAGAACCAGGCAGCCAGGGTGCAGGAAGCGGTGCCGAAGAGGACAGCTGGCAGGCGGGCTGCCAGATCCGTCGTCCCCAGGAGGCTGTAAGACAGGCTCAGGAGCCAGTACAGGAAAATGGGCTTATCATACCAGTACGTGCCGTAAATCTGCGGGGACAGCCAGTCGCCGCTGCGGACCATTTCCAGTGCCGTCAGGGCGTAATTCGATTCGACCGGGTCCGTGACGGCCAGCTGAGATATGCCGACGGCCAGGAAAAGGAAAGCTGCCATGAAGATGATGTTCAGGAATGTGCGCTGTTTCATGGGGACACCTCCTAAGGATGGTTGATGAGGATTACTTGTGTCGGCGTTTCGGCGGCGATGCCGAAGCGGTCAATCAATTGCTGGGATTTGGCCAGCTTATGGAAGGTCGATTTCGACATGACCAGGAAAATCTTATCCTTCTCTGCGAGCAATTCTTCCAGGTCTGGGTCCTTGACGGGGTCCCATTCCGTTCCGTACATGCCGCTGTAATAGGCGATGCCCGGGCGCAGGAATTTTTCGATATAGAGTGGGGAATGGCCGTCATAGACATCCGGCAGGATCTGGGCTGTCTCGTAAGATGTGACGTGGCCTTTGAACTGGGGGATGATGAAGCCGAAAGCCGCCCAGGAGAAACAGACCATCATCACGATACCTGCCACGAAAGCCGACCGGTAGCGGCGGCGCCACAGACACCAGGCCGGGAGGAATAATGCCGCTGCCAGCAGGCCCGACCCCCAGGCGATGGCCGGTCGGAAAAAGGCGGCGTTTTCGTGGAGCGGGATGGCATTGCTGGCGAGCAGCAGCAGGCCCAGAATATAGAAGGATACCAGCAAGGGCCGCGAAAATTTCCGCTCGATATAGCAGCGGTACCAGTACCAGCCCAACAGATATGCCGTCGGCGGGAACATCGGGGCGATATACGTGACCAGCTGGGTCTTGGAGAGGGAGAAGAAGACGAAGATAAAGGCCGCCCAGACGAAGCAGAACCGGAGTATGTCGCGGAAGGGGTCCCGCTTGTGGAACAGCCGCCGGATTGTCGGGAACAGGGCCGCCGTCCAGGGCATCATGGCGGCGAAGAGGATGGGGATGAAGAAGAAGAGGCTGTTCTGTCCCGGATGTTCCGGCGCCGCGAAGCGGGTGATGTTGTGATAGCCGATGAAGGTGTCTAGGAAGACTTCGCCGTGGACCCGGTACATGAGGATATACCAGGGGAGGCCGACCAGGAAGGCCAGCAGGATGCCCTGGGGAATCTTCATATGCTTCAAGAGCGGCCACTGCCGCGTCCAGGCCAGATAAATGAGCATGATGAGCGCCGGGAACGCGTAGCCGACAGGGCCTTTGGCCAGGAGCGACAGGCCGCAGAAGATATAGGCTATATAATACTTTTTACGGTAAAAGGAAACCATGGTCACGGTCAGGGTGAACATGAGGGTCATGTCCGTGACGGCAGCCTTGCCGATATACATGAAGCCGGCACTGGTCACCAGGAACAGGGCCGACAGGAAGGCGATGGGTTTATTGAATAATTCCTTCCCCTGGACGTAGACGTACATCGTCGTCGCCATGGCCATGATGACGCTGGGCAGGCGGGATGCGATGTCAGAGACGCCGAAAAAGCTGTACGACAGCATTTCCAGCCAGTAGAAGAGCGGTGGTTTATCGTACCAGTACTGGCCGAAGATGCGCGGTGACAGCCAATCCCCGGCCAGGAGCATTTCCCGCGCCGTTTCGCCGTAGACCGGTTCGTCCGGGTCCATGAGCGGGGCAGCACCTAAAAATGGCAGCAAGATCATTGCTGCCACTAAGGCGACGGTCAGGCCGTAACGATGTGTTAAGAACCATTGTTTCATGCTGCATTTCTCCGGCGGCGTCTATGCCATACGAATACGACGGCGGCGACGACACAGACGGCGAT
>ENA-OQED01000836-OQED01000836.1-human-gut-metagenome-genome-assembly--contig:-NODE-836-length-11897-cov-0.952931_pt1 | contig 11897 bp, 17 predicted proteins | sample MGYA00242790_ERZ504625 | MGnify/ENA primary metagenome ERZ504625 (study PRJEB26092, sample SAMD00036345) | human gut metagenome | host: Homo sapiens | study: EMG produced TPA metagenomics assembly of...
CTCCAGTGCAAGCCGCGCCTTTGCCAGCAGGATGTCGATTTCCAGCATGGCCTTGTAGCTGTACTGGAACTGCGGCTCAATGGCGGCCACCTGTGCGGTAAAGGCCACCAAAATGCGCTCGATCTCCTGTGCCTCCTGTGCGCGGTACTGCAGAATGCGGGCGTTTGCCTCCACCACAGCCTGCGGTTCCACGAACACCGTAGCGCCCGTAGAGGATACATCGTGGATGATACCGCTCACCTCGCCGCGGTATTCGCTCTTGACCGGCACAACATACCGGCCGTTGCGCATGGAAACCACACTCTCCTGCAGGTATTTGGAGGTGTCCATATTGCGCACCATGCTTTCCAGCCGGTCGCGGATGCTGTTTTCGGTGGCGCGGATCTTTTTGCGCAGCTCTGCCAGCGTGCGGGAGGCGGTATCCGCCATGGCATCCGGTGCCAGAATGGCGCTGGAGATCTGCTGCTCAAGGCCTGGCTCCGGTGCCAGCGCGTAAAACAGATCATCGGTCGGCAGCGCGTCATGCTCAGAGGAGCCGTACCAGCTGGTCAGGTGCTGAAAATTGACGCAGCGCACCGGCCACCATCAGCAGTTCGCCCATGGAAAGCACGCCGCCCTTTACGGCACGGGCGGCAAGCTGACTGACCCCTCTACCCCCGCCAAAGCGCGGCGAGCCGTTTTTAATCAGCAGGGTGTTGATGGCGTCCGTCTGCTCCAGTGCGTAGCGCACCTCGTCCGGGTCGCACTGCGGCTCAATGGCCAGCAGCATAGCACGGGCTTCCTTGCATACGCAGCCCTCCGCTGCACGCGCAATGATCTTATCCAGTTCTAATGTTTTTAAGTAGCTTGTTTCCATACTGTTCCTTTTTGGTCAGGGCAGCACGCTTTTCAAAAAGGCATAGCTTTTCAGCGGCTTATCCAGATGCGTCAGAGCATAGTTTTCAGCCACTGCGGAAAGCTTTTCCAGACTGCCCACAGAGATCTTGAATGCAAATATTTTTTTTGTCCTCTACCAAGCAGATGTGGCGCAGTGCAAACAGCGCAGCCTTGTCCAGATTGCAGTTCTTGCCTGCCTTTGCCGCACAGGACGCACAGAGCAGATGCCCTTCCTGTGCGTCCAGATAAAAGGCATCTCCTTCATCGTAGGTGCACAGTCCCGGCAGCAGACAATCTGCGGCATAAAGCCGCACTCACTCATGGTGCGCAGCTCAAATACTGCCTTGATCACCCGCAGGTCGGTGCGGTGCTCGTTGATCATATACAGACTGTTCAGCACCAGACGCAGCTCCCGGGCTGCTTCCTCTCCGGTAGGCGAAAGCGCAGCGGCCAATTCGGTAAGATACATGGCAAGGCTTACCCCTTCAATGGAGGAGGAAATGCCATGGAAGATGTTCTGCACATCGGCTTCCCGCACGGTATACATATTGCGTCCGGGCACCAGTGTAAACTCCGAATAGCAGAACAGCCCGCAGGCACTGAACAGCTTGCTTTTCAGCCGCAGGCTGTTTGCAGCCATTGCTGTGATCACGCCCAGTTTCGGGGTAAGGATCGTCAAAATGCGGTCTGCTTCTCTATAACGGGTCTCCTTCAGTACCAGACCCATGGTCACAAATGGTTCCATCGTCCGTTTCTCCTGCCGGATGCTCGGCGGGCAGCTGCACCAGTTGTTTGTAGTCGAGATAACGGAGAATGTTCCCCGTGCAGGCAAAGGCCTGCCAGCTTGCAGCAGCATCCATCTTCAGCACTCCTTCCCTTTTCTGTGCACAGGCTGCTTTTGTTATAGTGTCAGCCTGATTCTAGCACAGCATACAAGGGAAAACTGTCCTGCTTTGGCATCACTCAGCGGTTGGAGGAATTCTGCTTAAAGCCGAAGTTATTCAGCAAAAATTCGTTATCCCGCCAGTCGGATTTTACCTTGACCCAGCACTGCAGATTGACCCGGCAGCCCAAAAACTCCTCGCAGTCAGCACGGGCAGCGCTGGCGATTTTTTTGAGCATGGCACCACCCTTGCCGATGACCATGCCCTTGTGGCTCTCCCGCTCGCAGTAGATGTTCACATCAATGTCGATCAGGTCTGTGCCCGGGCGCTCCTTGAAGCGCTCCACCACTACCGCAATGCCGTGCGGAATCTCGTCCCGCATAAAGAGCAGTGCCTTTTCGCGGATGACCTCAGCCACCAATTCTTTTTCCGGCATATCGGTATAGGCGTCATCATCAAAGTAATGGGGGCCTTCCACGGCATAGCGGCTCAAGGCATCGAACAGTTCCTCACTGCCTTCCTTATTGCGCACACTGATGGTGTAAATCTCATCGAACACGCCCAGCGCCTTCAGCTCTGCCTTGCGGGTTTCCAAATCGGCAGGTTCTTTAACAAGGTCGGTCTTATTAATGACTGCAATGGCCGGGCCGCTGCGGTGCAGCGCCTCCACAAGTGCCATCTCAGATTCGTTCAGCGCGCCGTAAGGCTCGAACAGCATCATGGAAACATCCACATCCGCAATGGAATCGCTGGCGGTCTTATCCATGCGCTTGCCCAGCTTGTTGTGGGCTTTGTGCACACCGGGGGTGTCCAGCAGCACATATTGCAGCGGCCCCCGGGTGATCACGCCGGTAATGCGGGTGCGGGTAGTCTGGGGCTTAGAGGTGACGATAGCCACTTTCTCGCCGACCAAGAGGTTCGTCAGGCTGGATTTGCCCACGTTCGGCCGTCCGATGACAGCAACGAATACAGAGGAGGTGTCGTAATGCTCCTGAACGGGTGTTGTAGTACTCAAAGCGAACTCCTGTCTTGTTTTTATGTTCTGGGATATCATTCCGTATAGCTGACCGTGCGGGGCAGACCCAGCTGCAGCAGCACAGCCTCTTCTTTTCGCGCATACGCATGGCCTCCAGACCGCCGTTTTCGTGGTCGTAGCCCAGCAGATGCAGCATGGAGTGAACGGTCAAAAAGGCTACCTCCCGCTGCAGCGGATGCCCATACAGATTGGCCTGCTCCATGGCGCGCTCCATGCTGATGACGATATCGCCCAGCATCATGCAGCCGTTATTCTCGTCGATATCGTACTTGCCGTTCTCGCCCAGAGGAAAGCTCAGCACATCGGTGGGCATGGGCTTATTGCGGTATTGGTTGTTCAGCTCGGCAATGGCAGCGTTGTCCACAAAGGTAACGCTGATCTCGGCGGGACGGTCGAAATGCTCATATTCCAGCACGGCATTGCAGGCACGGCGGATCAGAATGCGGAGCCCGGAGGGCACCTTAACAGCTTTCTGGGAGTTGGTGATCAAAACTTTATTGGACATATCGGTCCACTCCTTTCAGGGATTTATTTAAAATTCTTATTGTTTTCTTTATTTTCCGCATCGGCAGCCGGATGTGCGGCACGCTCGTAAGCCTTTACGATCTCCTGCACCAACCGGTGACGCACAACGTCTTTATCGGTAAAGTAGCATTGTGCAATGCCGTTCACATCCTTCAGCACCTTCAGCGCGTCCACCAGACCGCTGCGGGTGCTGCCCGGTAGATCGATCTGGGTCACATCGCCGGTAACGACCACCTTAGAGCCTACGCCCATACGGGTAAGGAACATTTTCATCTGCTCCGGGGTAGTGTTCTGCGCCTCGTCCAGAATGATAAAGGAATCATCCAGTGTGCGCCCGCGCATATAAGCCAGCGGGGCGACCTCAATGATCTGCTTTTCCACCAGACGCTCGTAGGTCTCTGCGCCCAGCATATCAAACAGGCCGTCGTACAGCGGCCGCAGATAGGGGTCTACCTTCTGCTGCAGGTCACCGGGCAGAAAGCCCAGCTTCTCCCCTGCCTCCACCGCCGGGCGGGTCAAGATGATGCGGGATACCTCCTTGGCCTTGAAGGCTTTCACCGCCATGGCAACGGCCAGATAGGTCTTGCCGGTACCCGCCGGGCCGACACCGAAGGTAATGGCATTGGAGCGGATGGCGCTCAGGTATTCCTTCTGTCCCAGCGTTTTGGGGCGGATCGGGCGTCCCTTGACCGTGACGGTAACAAAGTCCTCGGTCAGCTCCTTTACCCGCTTCTCTGCGCCATCATGCGCCAGACTGATGCAGTAGTGCACAGTCTGATCTTCCAGCGGGGTGCGGTTCTCGATCAGAAGAAGCATTCCCTCCACGGCGCGGTTCGCTGCCGCCACATTGGCAGGCTCGCCGGAAATGCGAAGCTGTGTGCCGCGGCAGACAGCGGTAACAGAAAAACTCTTTTTCCAACAAGCGAATATTCCGGTCACAGTTGCCAAAAACAGCCGCTGCGATCTCTACACTATCCAGTTCAATACACTTTTCCGCCATGGAGCTCCTCCCGAATTGCAGAATTTGATAACTATATTGTACCACCAAAATCTTCAGAAGAAAACTATGAAAAGTGCACAAAATATTTTCCTGCATTCCATCGGTTTTTCCATACGAACTGCGTTTTAAAGCTTTTTGATGGCCTTTTTCTGAAAACGCTTGACAAAGTATATCGGGAGACGATATACTTTAAACGCAATATATCGGCTGACGATATAAAGACGTCCGATAGAATCCATGGAGTATTTCAGTATGGAAAACCTTGCATTGACCGAATCGACCTATTATATCCTGTTGTCTCTTTACCATCCGCAGCACGGCTATGGCATCATGCAGCAGACGGAGCAGCTTTCCGGTGGCAGAGTCCATCTTGCCGCCGGGACACTGTACGGAGCATTGACCTCCCTGTGTGAAAAAGGCTGGATCCGTCCCCTGCCCGCTGAGAGCGGCAGCCGCAAAAAGGAATATCAGCTTACCGCAGAGGGCGTACAGGTCTTAAAGCACGAGCTTGCCCGTTTGCAGCAGCTTGTGGCAAATGGTGAGAGCATCCTGAAGGAGGAAACCTTATGAGGGAAAAGAAAACCGTTTTCAAGCTTTTCTTTGTGTGGGATTTTGAAAAAGAAGAGCGCTGGCTGAACGAGATGGCGCAGGAGGGCTGGGTACTGGACAATACCGGTTTTCCTTTTACACCTTTGTGCGCTGCGAACCGGGCGAATATATCATCCGCTTGGAGATGAACCCCAGCAGCGATTACCGCGCCTTTGTAAAGGAACTGGGTGCAGAATATATCGGCGGCTGTGTCAACTGGGTGTACTTCCGTCGGAAAGCGGAGCTTGGCAGCTTTGAGCTGCTCTCGGATATTGACTCCCGTCTGACGCATCTGAGCCGCATCGACCGGATGCTTTCCCTGATCTGTCTGGCAAACCTGATCCTTGGCATAACGAACTCTTTGAATCAGGCTCGCTACGGCTGGCTGAACCTGTTGTGCGCAGCAATGCTCTCCTATGCACTGGGGCGTATCCACGGCATGAAAGCAGCGCTGGAAAAGCAACGCAGTTTGCACGAATGATTTGTCAATCCCTTCTTCGCCACAACTGCAGAGAAAAAAAGAGGCGTATCTTTGGATAAAAAGACCATAGCAAACCGTTCTCCATCGTGATACAATAGCAAGCGTTGTGTGCCGCCGCCCGGCGGCCGTTTGGACTGCTTGAACACAAAGGAGAAGGAACCATGGAACAGCTTTTTTTGATGCCCGGTGAAGAACGATATGAGCGCTTCAAGGATGGCAATGGTGTTCCTAAGGTGCACTACTCCTACTGCTCTATGCGCGGTGCCTTCTTTGACTGCGAGAGCCGCAGCTTAGAGGAAGCCCAGCGTCTGTGCGAAAACTGGCTTGTAGGACAGGATCGCTGCTACCGCAACTAACATAGAACCTTAAAAACCCCTGCCGTTTTGCGGAAAGGTCTGCAAATACGCAGGGGTTATTTTTATATAGGTTTTACTGCCACACCTGCGCACAGACAAGTTCCAGTACACTGCCGGCAATACAGCGAGATTTATCTGAGATCAGGAAACAGTTGGAAAGCTCCTCCCGCCGGGGGTCGATATCCGCAATCTTAAAGCCCGGCGTAACCGGATAGCCGCTGCGCAGCAATCCGCGCAGAATGCCGGGAATCTGTGCTGTGACCGGGATTTCTGCCCCCTCCGGGGTGCGGATGGTGGCAATAGTCTCACCCTTCTCTACTAAATCGCCGATTTTACGCACATTCATAAAAACACCGGCGGCCTGTGCATGGATCACCCGCTCTGCACCGTACCCGCCAATGACGCCGGGAATGCCGGTATTGGGGATAGCGCTCCCCTCCCGGATGATCCGGCCAAGCCGGTGGCCGCGCTTGGTTTCTACCACGGCATCTACGTCCTGCCCGGCTACAAAGCCGGGGCCAAGGGCAATAGTCAACGGTGCCATATCCCGGCTGGTGCCAAGGTTGCGCTTGGCCAGAATGGCATCCACTACGACCTCCGGCTTTGCCCGGGCAATACAGGCCCCCTCTGGGTCAACGAGCACCGGAACAGCGCCCTGCGCCCAGACGGACTGTGCCTGTTCCAATGCTTCAATGCGGACAGCGCGCAGACCCTCAACAGTGGCTTCGCCTTCATACACTGCTTCACACAGAGCTACCTGACGGCGGATGGCTGCGGGCTGTGTCGTTTCCAATACCAGCACTCGCAGCCCGGCGCTACACAACCGGTGGATGGTACCGGTGGCAAGGTCGCCGCCGCCGCGCACGATAATTAGGGCGTCCTTTTTCATTTTATTTCCTCCCCGGAGAAAAGTGTCTGCAATAGCACCTCCATGGAGCCGCCACAGGCAGCAATGGCTGTGTCCTCGTTTTTGCCGTCAGCCGAAAGCTGTAAGCATTGCAAGGCGGGCACAGCCTGTGCTAACAGCTTCTGAGCCGCCTGTACCGTGTAATGCTCCATAATGCCGCCGCCCACACTGCCCACTATACTGCCATCGGGCAGAACGAGCATTTTTGCGCCCACATCCCGCGGGGTGGAGCCGTGCCGCGCAATAATAGTAGCCAGTACCGCCGGGGTATGGGCTTTTTCTGCCTGCACCATCGCATCCAGCAATGCGACGGGATAGCCCTCGGTCTGGGGGCGGGCATTTTTGACCTGCACGATCTGCGCCAGAATGGAAAGCGCGATCTCCGCAGCCGTCTGTGCGCCAATGGCAAGGCCGATGGGTGCGCAGAGTGCATCGATCCGCTGGCTGTCCAGACCGTTCTCCAACAGCTGACGGCGCACCAAGCGGCACGGCCTCGGCTGCCCATCATGCCCACATAGGCCGCAGGCTTTTGCAGAATCCGGGTAAGGCAGTCCAGATCAAAGACGTGGGAGCGGGTCAGCACCGCAAAATAGGTCTCCGCCCCGCCGGGCACACCCTGAAGCGCCTGCGCAAAGGGAGCGCAGAGCACGGTATCCGCTCCGGCGGCGCGCAGCTGCTGAGCAAATTCCTCCCGATCATCTATGGCAAGCACTGGTATGCCGAGAAGCTTTGCCTGCTTTACAAGGGCAGCAGCAACATGACCGCCGCCGCAGACCACCAGCTGCGGCACCGCACCAAAGCGCTCAGCAAATACCCGCTGACCTTCCAGTGTAAGAAAGCCCGTAGCGGTACAGGCCTGCAGGACGGCAAGCTGACGCTGCAAAAGTTCGGCACTCTGGGTCTGCCACAGGGCGTCTCCGTCCCGCAGCAGCAGCTGACTGCCTGCCTCTGCGCCTTCCAGCACGGTAGCCAGCGTATAGCTGCCGGTCTGGTTTGTACTTTGCAGAACGTCTGCAAGCGTTTGTCTGTTCATTGGTGTTTCTCTCCCTTAATTATTGCTCCACAGGTGTTACCTTATCAAACTGTGTCTGATCCAGTTCTGCCTGCCAGCTTTGCCAGTCCTCCGGCAGCATACGCCATGCAAGCCCGCACCCTGCCGAGATCTCACGCGGCAGCGGGATCAGCCGCCCGGGCACCTGCCGGGCATTGCATTGCTTTTCCCACTCCATAGCCTCTAAGGTGGTGCGGAAGGAAAGCACGATATAGCTTCGTTTTACTCGCATAAAATCTCCCGCGCAAGTGCACAGACTGCCTGCGCTGCCTGCTGTACCTCCTGCTCCGTATTGAAATGGGAAAAGCTGAACCGTACCACGCCCTGCTCCACAGTGCCAAGGGCCTTGTGCATCAGCGGAGCACAGTGCGCTCCGGCACGCACGCAGATGCCGTAGTCCTCCCACAAGATATCTGCCACCCGGGCAGAATCCTCCTGTGCGATGTTCAGCGCCACAATGGGCGCACGAGGCTGCATAGCCATATCACCATACACTGTTACGCCCGGCGCAGTACGCACCTGCTCATAAAACAGGCGGGCAAGGGCGGCTTCCCGGGCAGCAAGGTTTTCTACGCCCTGCTCCAACAGCCAGCGCACCCCGGCGCAAAGCCCCGCAAGGCCGTGCACGTTCAGCGTGCCAGCCTCCAGTGCGGTGGGCATCTGCAAGGGGTGCATTTCGTCAAAGCTGTGCACGCCGCTGCCGCCCACAAGGAGCGGCGCAACGCGCAGGCTGGGGCGCACATAAGCTCCGCCGGTGCCCTGCGGCCCCAGAAGTGCCTTGTGGCCGGTAAAGCAGAGGGCATCAATGCCCAGCTGCTGCACATCAATGGGCTGTGCACCGGCAGTCTGAGCAGCATCTACGATGAACAGCAGACCGTGCCGGTGGGCAAAGTCCGCTGCGCGGGCAAGGTCGGTGCCATTGCCGGTCACGTTGGAAGCCCCTGTCACCACCAGTGCACGGGTCGTGGGGTGCAGCAGCGTTTCCCACTGGTCGTAACAAAGCTGTGCAGCTGCATCCACCCCGGTAAAAGAGACCTCTACCCCCTGTGCCCGCAGCCGGTACAGCGGACGCAGAACAGAATTATGCTCGCATACCGTTGTGATGACATGGTCGCCCGGATGCAGCACGCCGTTCAGTACTGTGTTCAGCGCCATGGTCGCATTGGCGGCAAAAAAGATGCAGGAAGGGTCCGGCACATGGAAAAGTTCTGCCAGCGCCAGACGGGTGTCCAGCACGATCCGTGCGGCGTGAAGGGTGGCTCGTGTGCGCCGCGCCCGGGGTTGCCTGCCGTGTGCAGTGCCTCCAGAATAGCCTGTTCCACCTGCGGCGGTTTATGCAGAGTGGTGGCCGCGTTATCCAGATAGATCACGGTTTTACCACGTTTCCGGCCTGCGTCAGCTTTTCGGCAATGGTGTACATATTGGTCACGCTGCCCACAGCCAGCTTCTCGGTAAGGCCGTAAAAGTTCAGACAGGTACCGCAGGTCAGGATCTCTACGCCCTGTGCTTCCAGCGCCTTGAGATCTTCCAGCATGGCAGAGCTTCACAGGTTAGCGCTGCGCCGCCGTTATAGAACAGAATGGTCTTAGGCAGCTTATCCTGCTGGGTCAGCGCAAATACAAAGGCCTTGAGCAGGGTCTTGCCCAGTTCCTCGCTGCCATCGCCCATAACGGCAGCGGAAATAGCCACCACCGTATCAGTGCGGGCATCAGAGGTGCAGACAGGAGCATCTTCTGCTGGGGCGCTTACTACTTCGCCCAGCGTGAACAGCACACGGTATTTGCGCTCTTCCAGCTTTTCAGCGCTGTACTGATAACCCTTTTGCTGTGCCATCTTGGTCAGGTTTTGCACAGCGATCTCGTTGTCCACCAGTACCTCCACCTGTCCCGCGCCCTGCAGCTCGGAAATGGCCTTTTTCGCTTTGACGACAGGCAGCGGGCAGGCATCGCCCAGTGCATCCACTTTGATAAATTCAGCCATGCTGATTACTCCTCTCATTTGTCTGTTACGGTGATCTCAATTTCCTGCTTGGGCAGGATCTCTCCCACGATGCTCGCGGGCAGACCTGCGGCGCGCAGTTCCTGTTCCAGTGTTGCTGCATCTGCCGGGTCTACTGCAAATAGCAGCCCGCCGGAGGTCTGCGGGTCGAACAGGACTTCCTCCATGGCGAAGCTTACGTTTTTAAACCGGACGAACGGCCCGGTGTGGTTGCGGTTGCGCTGCCCGGCGGCGGTGTACAAAAACGCATCGGCTGCTTTTTGGGCGCCCGGAAGCACCGGCACTGCATCCGCATGGATGATGCAGGAAAGCTTGCCGCCCATCATCTCATGCAGATGGCCGAGAAAGCTGAAGCCGGTCACGTCCGTAGCGGCATGGACGCGGTATTTGCGGCTGATCTCTGCCGCTGTTTTGTTCAGAGTGGTCATGGAGCGGATGGCGGCTTCCATCTCCTCCGGGGCGGCTTCGCCCACACGGTCTGCCGTGCACAGCAGCCCCACACCCAAAGCCTTGGTCAATACCAGCTTGTCGCCCGGCATACCGGTGTCGTTCGTATACATCCGTTGCGGGTCTACAAGGCCGGTTACAGAAAGACCGTATTTCACCCCGCTGTCTGCAATGGAATGCCCGCCTGCAAGGCTGCCGCCGGCTTCTGCCACCTTTTCAGCACCGCCGCGCAAAATCTCGCCCAGCACATTCAAGTCCATATCCTCCGGAAAACAGACCAGATTTAAGGCAGTTTTTACCTCGCCGCCCATGGCGTAGACATCGCTCAGGGCGTTTGTGGCTGCGATCTGCCCAAAGGTATAGGGGTCGTCCACCATCGGCGGAAAAAAGTCCACAGTCTGCACCAGTGCAATGTTGTCCGTAATGCGGTAGACTGCGGCATCATCCCGGCTGTCATAGCGACCAGAAGATCCCGGGTCTTTTTCGTCCCGGAGCAGATCGCAATGGCAGTTGCAGCCAAGCAGTAATAGCAGATGCTGAACGAAAAAGAGCTTCCGTTTCTGGCAGAGAAAGGGCATATCGTTTCTCTGGTAGGCGGCGGGGGAAAAACGACCCTGCTGTATGCCATGGCAGACCACTGTGCCCGCAAGGGATGGCAGGTGCTTGTGACTACGACCACCCACATCCGGCAACCGGCAGCCTGCTATGCACCGGATGACGCAGCGCTTACCGCCTTATGGCAAGCGGGTCGCTATGCAGTGATTGGCACCCCGGCAGAAAACGGAAAGCTGACTTTGCCGCCGCCGCAGCTTTTGCGCCGGATGGCACAGGCAGATGCGGTATTCATTGAGGCAGACGGGGCAAAGCACTACCCCTGCAAGGTCCCGGCGGCGCACGAGCCGGTGCTGCTGCCCCAAAGCGATATCGTTTTGGCGCTGGCAGGGCTTTCGGCGCTGGATAGGCCCTTGCGGGAGGTCTGCTTCCGCTACGATACCATCCGTCCGCAGTTTTTAGCGGCTGCGCCGGATGCACCTCTTACGCCCCCTGTGCTGGCACAGCTGCTTGCAAGCACGCAGGGTGGTCGCAAGGCGGTGGGCGACCGACAGTTTTACGCTGTACTCAATCAGGCCGACACGCCGGAATTGCAGCAGCAGGGCATACAGATACAACAGCTTTTGCGTCAGCATGGTATAAAGTGCGTGCTGACGCATTTTGAAGAGGAAGAACGTGCATGAGCAAGGAAGATAAGATCGTGTTCTGTACCGGCGGCGGCTGCACCGCAAAGCTGGGTGCCGGGGTGCTGAGCCGTATTCTGGAAAAGCTGCCGCGCGGTGCAAGAGACCCGAGCCTTCTGGTCGGGTACGACAGCCGGGATGATGCGGCTGTATACCGCATAACAGATGATATCGCGCTGGTACAGACAGTGGATTTTTTCCCGCCGATGGTGGATGACCCCTATACCTTCGGGCAGATCGCCGCGGCCAATGCCCTGAGCGATGTCTACGCTATGGGCGGTGAGGTCAAAACGGCACTGAATCTTGTCTGCTTCCCCGAGAGCATGGATCTGAATGTGCTGGGGGAGATCCTGCGCGGCGGTGCCGAAAAGGTGGCCGAAGCCGGGGGCACGCTGGCGGGTGGGCACTCCATTGCCGATACCGGTGTGAAGTACGGCCTGTCGGTGACAGGCCTGGTAGACCCGCACCGCCTGACGGCCAACGATACCGGCCGCCGGCGCAACGTCTCTGCCA
>ENA-OQED01000838-OQED01000838.1-human-gut-metagenome-genome-assembly--contig:-NODE-838-length-11887-cov-1.375850_pt1 | contig 11887 bp, 15 predicted proteins | sample MGYA00242790_ERZ504625 | MGnify/ENA primary metagenome ERZ504625 (study PRJEB26092, sample SAMD00036345) | human gut metagenome | host: Homo sapiens | study: EMG produced TPA metagenomics assembly of...
CTTGGAATTAACAAAGTAATCTGGGGTAATCATCATCTGTTATGTAGTATTCTTCTTCTTTATGAAATGGACAAGAACAGGACGAAGAATCTACGCAGTAGGAAGTAACGCAAGTGCAGCACAGGTTTCCGGTATCAATGCAAAGAATATCAACCTTCTTGTATATGTGATCATGGGATTCCTCGCAGGTCTTGGCGGAGCACTTCAGGTATCTGTTTATGCTTCTGCAATGCCTGATATGCAGTACGGTGGTGAGATGGATGTTATCGCAGCCTGCGTTATCGGTGGTGTAAGCATGAGCGGTGGACGTGGAACCGTAGTAGGTGCATTCCTCGGTTCCATTATCCTTGCAACGATCGCAAAAGCTCTTCCGCTTGTAGGTATCAGTTCACTGTGGCAGAACATGATCAAGGGTGTTATCATCCTGGTAGTAGTTGTGATCAACGTTGTTCTGCAGAGAATCGCAGATAAAAACGCATTAAAGGGAAGGGAGATGTAAATCATGGCTGGAAAATCTGGAAGAAGTATTAACAATGTGCCGGAAAATCCGATGAAACACATCATATTCAGTTGGGAAGGCATCCTGGTCATTCTCTTTATCCTGGTAAATATTTTCTGCGCATCATTTTCTGAGTTTTATAATATGAAGAGTGTTCTTCGTCAGATGCCGGTTTACCTTGCAGAGGTATTCATGATGTTTCCGATGGCGTACATCCTGGTATTAGGCGAGATCGATATTTCCGTAGGTGCGATCGTGTGTCTCTCCGCTACCTTAAGCTGTATGGTCTGCAACACAAACGCTCCGTTCATTGTAGTAGTACTTACAGCACTGGTTGTTGGTGCCCTCTGTGGTGCGGTTAACGGATTTATCCTTACCCGTTTCAAGGAGCTGCCTCCAATGATCGTAACACTGGCAACACAGATCATCTTCCGTGGTATCGCTGAGGTAACACTTGGAGCCGGCGGAAGTATTGCGATCACAAACACAGATGGCTTCCGTGCTATCGGTGGAAAGGTTGGAAATATTCCATATATTCTTTTCCTGGTGCTGATCCTTGGTGTACTTTTTGCGATCTTTCTTGGAAAGAGTACATTTGGACGCCGTACATATGCGATCGGAACAAACCGTGTGGCAGCTTATTACGCAGGTGTTCACGTAGAGAAGATCCGTTTCATCATCTACACAGTTATGGGACTTATGTCCGGACTTTGCGCAGTATTCCTGGTATCCTCTTCCTACGGTGCAAATACAACAACCGGTAACGGATTTGAGATGGATGCCATCGCAATGGCAGTATTCGGAGGTATCTCCTCCACAGGTGGTAAAGGTAACCTGGCCGGCGGTATCATTTCTGCATTCATCATCGTATGCTTACGAGTTGGCCTTGGACAGAAGAACGTAAATGCTCAGGTGATCCTTCTCATCATCGGTGTACTTCTGGTAGCAGCAGTAGCTCTTCCGAATATCATCGGCGATGTGAAAAAAGCAGTCGCAATGAAGAAAAACTAAATATCACTTTTGAAACTCATATGATTGTTAGCTGCCTCCATTGGTGTAGCGGAGGCAGTAGCATATAAAAAAATTATATTCTTATAGGGAGGAACAACAATGAAAAAAAAGGTAATTAGCGCAATCCTTTGTGGAGCAATGGTTCTTGGTACAGTTTGCCCGGTTCTTGCAGCAGATGACAAATCCGAAGATACTAAGACAGAAGCAGCAGCTGGCGATTCTGCAAAAGGCAAAAAGATCGCTCTGGTTGGTAAAGCAGCCGGTAATGCATTCTTCGAGATCGCAGCGAAATCTTTCCAGGAGACAGTAGAGGCTGAAGGCGGCGAGGTTCAGGTCGTTTATCCTGAGACAGCTACAGCTGATGCGCAGATCAAGGTTCTTGACAACCTGATTTCTCAGGACTTCGATGCAATCTGTATCTCCGCTAACGATGTTAACGCTCTTCAGGCTAAGCTTGAGGAAGCTATGGATGAGGGAATCAAGGTATCTTCCTTCGACTCCGCACCGAACAAAGACAGCCGTGAGATTTTCGTAAACCAGGCTGGTACAAAAGAAGTTGCTCAGGCACTTATGGATGCAGTTCTTGATATTTCCGGTGGTGAGGGACAGTTCGCTATCCTTTCCGCTACATCTCAGTCCGCTAACCAGAACGCATGGATCGACGCGATGAAGACCATCATGGAAGGCGATGACAAATACAGCAAGCTTGAGCTTGTAGACGTTGTATACGGTGATGATGAGCCGCAGAAATCTACAGACCAGACAGCAGCTCTTCTTCAGAACTACAAGGATCTGAAGGTTATCTGCGCACCTACAACAGTTGGTATCGCAGCAGCTGCTAAATATCTTCAGGATAACGGATCTTCCTGCAAGCTGACAGGTCTTGGACTTCCATCCGAGATGCAGGAGTACACAGGTGATGATGATTCTCATTCCTGCCCATACTTCTATCTGTGGGATATGCAGGGCCTTGGAAAACTCAGTGCTTACACAACAATCGCTCTGATCAACGAAGACATCACAGGTGCTAAAGATGACAAATTCACAGCTGGTGACCTTGGTGACTACACAGTAACAGAGGCAGATGACGGCGGTACAGAGGTTGTTCTTGGTGCACCTCTGAAATTCGATACAAGCAACATCGAGGAGATGGCTAAGCTGTACTAATCAATCCTCAGATTGACTGTATAATCATATGATAAATCCTTTTGGGACAAGGCGGAGTCTTCGGACTCCGCCTTGTTTCGTATATTTGAATTTGGTGTATAGAAGGTTTCCGAAAAAATTTCAGTCTTTTGATTCTGGTTGTACTCTTATGGCTGCGGTGTTAAAATGAGGACAGCAGAATAGAAAACCATGAACAGATGAAGGAGCAAAACACATGCAGCAGGCATTACTGGATCAGCTGAGAAAGATCACAGAGGAAGAGAGAAAAATCCTGGATGGAGAAGCAGAGGTGGATAGAGATCTCTACACATCCGGTCGGGACTTTACTGTGGACAGCCGTAAAATGCTGAAAGAAGGCAGGCTGATCGCTGTGCGTACACACACCCGTTTTGTGTATTTTCCGGCTCACAGGCATAATTTTGTGGAAGTGCTGTATGTGTGTGAGGGATCTCTGACTAATATCATTGACGGAAAAAAAGTCATAGTTAACAAAGGCGAGCTGCTTTTTCTCAATCAGTTTACGAAGCATGAGATTCTGAAAGCGGGGCAGAATGATATTGCGATCAATTTTATGGTGCTGCCGGAGTTTTTTGATGTGGCCTATTCCATGGCGGGCAATGACAATATGCTGGCAGATTTTCTGGTGAATGTCCTGCGACAGGATGAAGAGCGTGGGGAATATCTTCATTTTAAGGTTGCGGAAGTGCTGCAGATCCAGAATCTTCTGGAAAATATCATCTATTCTCTTGTAAACGGTGAGGAGAACAGAGAGCGGATCAATCAGACCACAATGGGCCTGATATTCATGTATCTGATAGAATCGGTGCAGTATGTGGAGATGCGTCTGCCCAATCAGTACGAAAATATGATCTCTATGACAACACTGGATTATATTGAACAGAAATACCGGACTGCTACGCTGACGGAGCTTTGTGGTCGTCTGCATCTTCCCATGCATGTCCTCAGTAAGATGATCAAGAAAAGCACAGGGTTTAATTTCAAGGAACTTCTTCAGAGAAAACGTCTGAACAAGGCTGTAGAGCTGATGTGTGAAACAGATCTGCCTGTCAGTGACATCATTGCGGCTGTAGGCTATGAAATACAGTTATTTCATCGGGTATTCAAGGAACATTATCACATGACACCACGGGCGTTCCGGGTGAAAAACAGTGAGAAAGAACAGGTGAGGCTGTAACAGCCTCACCTGTTTTTTTAAATATCATGGAATTGTCCGATCTTGTTTTTGATCCGCTGCATTTCGTTATCCATATCGATCACAGTGCGGGCGCAGTTCAGCAGTTCATTGCTGACATCCTCATAACCGTCCATTTCTTCGATATTCTGCTTGTAACGCAGCTGATGCTCCAGAGTTGCCCAGAAATCCATACCGTTGGTACGGATCTGGATCTCTGCACGCATGGGAGTTTTTCCCTTGGAGAAGAATACGGGGATTTCCACGATCATGTGATAACTGCGGTAGCCGTTTGGCTTTGGATTTTTGATATAGTCCTTTACCTGGATGACGGTAATGTCATCCTGCCTGGTGATCAGGTCTGCAATAGTGTAGATATCATCGATAAAGGCACAGACAACACGGATGCCTGCCACGTCATTCAGCTGATTCTGAATATTCTCCGCAGTAAACTCATAGCCGAGCTTTTTGAGCTTTTTGTAAATGCTTTCCGGCTTTTTGATCCTTGTTTTGATGAAGGAGATCGGGTTACGTTTATATTCCAATGAAAATTCATCGTTGAGGACTTCCAGCTTGGTGCGTACCTCACGGACCGTACATCGATACATCATCATCAGATCATTAAATTTTGCGGAATTTTTGATAAAAACCTGTGGATCGGGGGTATCCAGCCAGGTGTTTGTATTTCTTTCAGCCATAGTGTTTTTCTGGTGAAACTCCTTTCTTATGTAATATTTATAACAATTACTTTCATACAATTATAGAACAAAATGATTATTTTTTTCAACATTTGTATTGACATATCAGAAAAGCTGTGCTATTTTATAGAAAAAGTTTAACTAAGTAAACCACTAAATCACTAAACCGTTGAAGCGGAGATAAAGATATTCATGCGCGCACAGAGAGTCCGGGAGGGTGAGAGCCGGGTCGAGAGGCAGTTTATCAAATGGACCGCAGAGGGCACAGGGAAAGATATTTTCGGGTATCAAGTATTCTGTGACGTGAGGGCATACGTCAGTTGCCGGGAATATGAAGGTATTCCGCCAAGTGCACGGGTCAGACCGTGAATCAGGGTGGCACCGCGGGTGATTTTGAATTTAGAGCTCGTCCCTGACAGAACCAGATTCTGTCGGAGACGGGCTTTTCTTTGATTTCATGAGCAAGCAGCGAATGCAGATCACGAATGTCCCGTCCTCCGGTAAGGAATGAAAAACTCAGGAGGGCCTGTATATGTATCCAACATTAGAAAAAATCAAAGAACTCGCACAGTCAGGCGAATACCGGCGAATCCCTGTATGCAGAGAGCTGTATTCCGACCGCTATACACCCGTAGAAGTCATGAGGACCTTACGCACAGCCAGCAGACATTGCTATCTTCTGGAAAGTGCCAGCCAGACAGAGGTATGGGGACGCTATTCCTTCCTGGGATATGAGCCATCCATGGAGATCACCTGTACAGACGGAAAGCTTCAGATCCGCAGGATCCATGAGGACGGAACTGAAGAAAAAACCGTACAGCAGATGAAGCATCCGGGAGATGCTATTCGGGAGATCCTGAAAGAATACAAAAGCCCAGTGCTGGAAAATATGCCGACCTTTACCGGAGGTCTGGTAGGATATTTTTCCTACGATTATATTAAGTACAGCGAGCCGAAGCTGGAGCTTACCGACGAGACAGTACAGGATTTCCGGGACATGGATCTGATGCTTTTTGACCAGGTGATCGCCTTTGACCATTACAGACAGAAGGTGCTTCTGATCACCGGTGTGATGACGGATGATCCGGAAAATTCCTATCAGAAGGCGGAAGCAAAATTAGAAGAGATGACAGATCTGATCCGAAACGGAAAACAGAAGGAATTTCCGTCTTTGAAACTGAAATCTTCCATTGAGCCGCAGTTCCCGAAAGCAAAATACTGTGAGATGGTTGAGAAAGCGAAGCATTACATCCACGAAGGAGATATTTTCCAGGTGGTGCTCTCCAATCCGATGCGAGCGAAAGCAGAGGGAAGTCTGTTTAATACATACCGTGTTCTCAGGGCTACCAATCCTTCGCCGTATATGTTCTATTTTTCCAGTGATGATATTGAGATTGCAGGAGCCTCCCCGGAAACACTTGCCAGGCTTGCAGGAACAGAATTAAGTACCTTCCCGCTTGCAGGAACAAGACCAAGAGGCAAGACAAAAGAAGAGGACCTGGCGCTGGAAAAAGGACTCCTGGCTGATGAGAAGGAACGTGCCGAGCATAATATGCTGGTGGATCTTGGTCGAAATGATATCGGAAAGATCAGTAAGATCGGTACCGTGAACGTAGAAAAATATATGTGCATCGAGCGTTTTTCTCATGTGATGCATATTGGTTCCACAGTTACCGGCCAGATCCGGGATGACAGGGATGCGGTGGATGCAGTGGATGCCATCCTTCCGGCAGGAACACTTTCCGGAGCACCGAAATTCCGTGCCTGCCAGATCATCCAAGAACTGGAACAGAGCAAGCGAGGCATTTACGGCGGTGCTATCGGATATCTGGATTTTGCCGGAAACCTGGATACATGTATTGCCATTCGCCTGGTTTATAAGAAAAACGGTGAGATCTGTATCCGGTCAGGAGCAGGGATCGTAGCAGACAGTATTCCGGAAAGTGAATTTCAGGAGTGCTGCAACAAGGCAAGAGCCGTTGTACAGGCAATCGAAACTGCACAGGAGGGACTGGAATGATAGTACTGATCGATAATTATGATAGCTTTTCCTACAATGTTTACCAGCTGATCGGTTCTGTGAAGCCGGATATCAAAGTGGTAAGAAATGATGAAGTGACCATCAAAGAGCTGGAGGCCATGAAGCCGGAGGCATTGATCCTTTCCCCTGGTCCGGGAAAACCGGAGGATGCGGGAATCTGTATTGAATCCATAAAATATTTCAAAGACAAGCTGCCGATCCTGGGTATCTGCCTTGGACATCAGTCCATCTGTGAAGCCTTCGGAGGGACAGTATCCTACGCAAAAGAGCTGATGCACGGAAAGCAGAAAGAGATACATAAAGTTGGAAAGAGCCGGATGTTTGAAGGACTTCCGGAAACTTTTCCGGCAGCCAGATATCACTCACTGGCAGCTATCCGGGATACCTTACCGGAGGAACTGGTTGTTACCGCTGAGTCTGAGGACGGAGAGGCGATGGCACTGGAGCATAAAGAATATCCGATATTCGGATTACAGTTCCATCCGGAATCTGTTATGACACCGGATGGAAAAACAATGATCGAGAACTTTATGAAGGTTATCAGAGACAGATAAGACAGAGAACAGCAATCCATAAAAGATAGAATCGTTACAGAACAGGAGGAAACAACAATGATCAAAGAAGCAATCATCAAGCTTTCAAAAAAAGAAGATCTTACATATGACGAAGCAGAAGCCGTAATGAATGAGATCATGGACGGAGCGGCAACACCGGTACAGATGGCATCCTACCTTACTGCACTTTCCCTGAAAGGAGAGACTATTGATGAGATCACTGCATCAGCAGCCGGAATGCGTGCACACTGCATCAAGCTTCTCCACGATATGAATGTTCTGGAGATCGTAGGAACCGGTGGTGACGGAGCAAACTCCTTTAACATTTCCACGACATCTTCTCTTGTAATCGCAGCAGGTGGCGTTCCGGTAGCAAAACACGGAAACCGTGCAGCATCTTCCAAGAGCGGTGCAGCAGATGTTCTGGAAGCACTTGGCGTAAAGATCACCATCCCGCCGGAAAAAAGTGCAGAGATCCTGAAAAAGATCAACATCTGTTTCCTGTTCGCCCAGAATTATCATATTGCCATGAAATATGTGGCACCGATCCGTAAAGAGCTGGGAATCCGCACGGTATTTAATATCCTCGGACCATTAAGCAACCCGGCAGGCGCAAACATGGAGCTGATGGGAGTCTTTGACCAGTCTCTGGTAGAGCCGCTGGCACAGGTTATGATGAAGCTTGGCGTGAACCGCGGAATGGTAGTTTTCGGACAGGATAAGCTGGATGAGATCTCCATGAGCGCACCGACTTCTGTGTGCGAGATCAAGGACGGATGGTTCCAGTCCTATGAGATCACACCGGAGCAGTTCGGCTATACACGCTGCAGCAAAGAAGATCTGGCAGGCGGCACACCGGCAGAGAACGCAGAGATCACAAAAGCCATTGTAAACGGAACCGAAAAAGGCCCGAAGCGTCAGGCGGTCTGCATGAACGCAGGTGCAGCACTTTATATCGCAGGAAAGGCAGAGAGCCTGGAAGCCGGCGTAAGAAAGGCTGAAGATCTGATCGACAGTGGTGCAGCTGCTGCCAAGCTTGCGGAATTTATCAAATTAAGTAACGAGATTTGAAAATAATAGCGGCAGAAGAGAAATCGGCAATCCCTATCGGAAGAGATATGAACGGAAACATTAATCGGTCAGACTTCTTGAAATTGCCGGATGAGAGTTGAACTGAAATATCAAGGAGACAAACAAAGAATGAGTGAAAAAAACATTCTGGAAGAAATCGCAGAAAAAACAAGAGAACGTATCCGGAAGGAAAAACTTCAGTTTCCCCTGGATCAGCTGAAAGCTCTGGCTGAAAAAGCACCACAGCAGCCGTCCTTTCTGGAAGCGTTGAAAAAGCCGGGCATGTCCTACATCTGTGAAGTAAAAAAAGCTTCCCCCTCCAAGGGGCTGATTGCACCGGAATTTCCGTATCTGGAAATTGCGAAAGAATACGAAGCAGCAGGTGCATCTGCGATCTCCTGCCTCACAGAGCCATTTTATTTCATGGGAAGTGATACTTATCTCCGTGAGATCACAGAAACAGTGGATATTCCGGTCCTTCGGAAGGACTTCACTGTGGATAAGTACATGATCTATCAGGCAAAAGCATTCGGCGCATCGGCTGTACTTCTGATCTGTGCTATCTTAAATGACCAGGAACTCCTGGAATACCGAGAGCTTGCAGAAACTCTGGGAATGGATGCATTGGTGGAAGCTCATGACGAGAATGAAGTGGCAAGAGCATTAAAGACAGGTGCAAAGATCGTCGGTGTAAATAACCGTGACCTGAAAACCTTTAAGGTTGATATGAATAACAGCATCCGTCTTCGAAACCTGGCACCGGACAATGTGGTATTTGTGTCTGAGAGCGGAATCAAAAACGCAGGTGATATCGCTATCCTGGAAAGAAACCGGGTAGGTGCAGTCCTGATCGGTGAGACCCTGATGCGAAGCCCGGATAAGAAAGCAGCATTGGAAGATCTGAATGGTGGGGCAGCTTGTATAAAGGCCAAACGAAAGAATAGAGCAAATAAGTAACAGAGCTGACCAGCAGCAAATAGTAACGAAACAGGAAGGGGCAGGATTGGCTGAATATGAGAGAACAACCGTTGAAACATGGGAGCAGAACCAGGATCAAGATCTGCGGCCTGACCCGCCCGGAAGATATCCAGGCAGTGAACCAGGCTAAACCGGACTTTGCAGGATTCATTGTAGAATTCCCAAAAAGCAGAAGAAACGTCACCGTGGAGCAATTGAAGGCTCTCCGGGAAGAACTGGATGATAGCATTTTGCCGGTAGGCGTATTCGTCAATGCACCGGTGGAGCTTCCCGCACAGCTTTTAAACGAGGGAACCATCGCACTGGCACAGCTTCACGGCCAGGAGGACGAGAATTATATCAGACAGCTTAAGACCATGACAGACCAGCTTCTGATAAAGGCTTTTTCCATAAAAACAGAAGCAGATATAAAGAAAGCGATCCGTTCGGAAGCAGACTATATTCTGCTGGATCAGGGCGCAGGAGGAACAGGAGAAACTTTCGACTGGAGTCTGGTACCGGCGATCAAACGTCCCTGGTTTCTGGCAGGAGGTCTGGGCTGTGAAAATCTGGAATCGGCCATACATCTGCTTCACCCCTGGGCAGTAGATTTAAGCAGCAGTGTAGAAACCGACGGTCACAAAGACCCGAATAAAATATTAGAAGCAGTATACGCAGTAAGGAACATAAAGGAGGAAATATAACATGTCAAAAGGAAGATTCGGCATCCATGGCGGACAGTACATCCCGGAAACATTGATGAACGCCGTTCTGGAGCTTGAGGAAGCATACAACCATTACAAAAACGATCCGGAATTCAACCGTGAGCTCACAGAGCTTCTCAATGAATACGCAGGAAGACCATCCCGTCTTTACTATGCGGCACATATGACCGAGGACCTTGGCGGAGCAAGATCTATCTGAAAAGAGAAGACTTAAACCACACAGGAGCCCACAAGATCAACAACGTACTTGGTCAGGTGCTCCTGGCAAAAAAAATGGGCAAGACCCGTGTCATCGCAGAGACAGGAGCCGGCCAGCACGGTGTTGCAACTGCAACCGTAGCAGCACTGATGGGAATGGAATGTGAGGTATTCATGGGAAAAGAGGACACCGAGCGTCAGGCTCTGAACGTATATAAAATGCGTCTCCTCGGAGCAAAGGTCCATGCAGTCACAAGCGGAACCGCAACCTTAAAGGATGCCGTTTCCGAGACCATGCGTGAGTGGACAAACCGTATTGCAGATACCCATTATGTACTGGGATCTGTTATGGGCCCGCACCCGTTCCCGACCATCGTACGTGATTTCCAGGCCGTGATCTCCAAGGAGATCAAAGAACAGATGCTGGAAAAGAGGGCAGACTTCCGGATGTTGTCCTGGCTTGTGTGGGCGGCGGCTCCAATGCTATCGGAACCTTCTACAATTTCATTGAGGACAAAGACGTTCGTCTCATCGGCTGTGAGGCAGCAGGACGTGGCGTGAATACTGCGGAGACTGCGGCAACCATCGCAACCGGTCGTCTCGGAATCTTCCATGGTATGAAATCTTACTTCTGCCAGGATGAGTACGGACAGATCGCACCGGTATACTCCATCTCCGCAGGTCTTGATTATCCGGGTGTAGGTCCGGAGCATGCACACCTTTATGATATCGGAAGAGCAGAGTACGTGCCTGTTACAGATGACGAAGCAGTAGATGCTTTTGAATATCTTTCCAGAACAGAAGGAATCATTCCTGCGATCGAAAGTGCTCACGCAGTGGCTTATGCGAAAAAGATTGCACCGACACTTGGAAAGGACAAGATCATGGTAGTTACCATTTCAGGACGTGGAGATAAGGACTGTGCGGCAATTGACCCGCTACAGAGGGGAGGATATTCATGAATAAGAGAATTACAGAAGCATTTGCAAACGGAAAAGCATTTATCCCGTTTGTTACCTGCGGGGATCCGTCCCTTGATGTTACCGAAAAAATTGTTTATGCCATTGGAAGAAGCAGGTGCAGATCTGATCGAACTTGGTATTCCATTTTCTGATCCGACAGCAGAAGGACCTGTTATCCAGGGTGCAAACCTGCGTGCTCTGTTCCGGTGGAGTTACCACAGATAAAGTCTTTGATATGGTAGAAAAAATCCGCAAAAACAGTTCCATCCCGATGGTATTTATGACCTATGCGAATGTTGTTTTTTCTTATGGAATCGAGCGTTTTTGCAAGAGAGCAGCAGAGGTTGGAATGGATGGAATGATCCTTCCGGATGTTCCTTTTGAAGAAAAAGAAGAGTTCGCATCTGTTGCAGAGAAGTATGGACTGGATCTGATCTCTTTGATCGCACCGACTTCTCATGAGAAAATTTCAATGATCGCAAAAGAAGCAGAAGGTTTTGTTTACTGTGTATCTTCACTTGGAGTTACCGGTATGCGAAGTCAGATCACGACGGATATTGGAGCTATGGTGGAACTGGTTAAGGCACAGAAAGATATTCCATGTGCGGTAGGATTTGGTATTTCTACACCAGAGCAGGCGAAGAAGATGGCGGCGCAGGCTGATGGTGTTATTGTAGGTTCCGCGATCGTCAAACTTTGCGAGACGCATGGGGCTGAGTGCGTGCCATATATAGGAGAATATGTGAAGTCGATGGAAAGATGCGATAAGATAAAATAAAGGATTCCCGGTGAGACCACTTATTTTCCCTTGC
>ENA-OQED01000840-OQED01000840.1-human-gut-metagenome-genome-assembly--contig:-NODE-840-length-11859-cov-1.229202_pt1 | contig 11859 bp, 13 predicted proteins | sample MGYA00242790_ERZ504625 | MGnify/ENA primary metagenome ERZ504625 (study PRJEB26092, sample SAMD00036345) | human gut metagenome | host: Homo sapiens | study: EMG produced TPA metagenomics assembly of...
TCGGTGAGGAGCCCGACTCCGGCACGACCCTTGACACGGCAGACCTCGTTCAGCGAATGCAGGTCAGAGGGTGAGGCGATCTTGCCGGCGGTGGCATACTCGAAACCGAATTCGCCGAAAATCGAATCGACATCCTCTTGCGGGGCGCGCACTTCCTGCATACACCAGACATCCGGAGCATGTTTGCCGGCCCAGTCCTCGATGCCCTTGCGCTTTGCCGCGCGAATGCCGTTGACGTTCGATGTGGTGATGGTGATGGTCATGCAGCCATACTATTTTGGCCTCTCTACCAGTACCGCACTCACGATTACATTGAGGTATAAAAAATTAGCTCCCTCATAAGAGGGAGCTAATTTAGAATGTCCTATCAGTCCAAACCGAGCTGGAGCTTGCCGCCGGGGATGGCGTCGAGCAGGTCTCGGGTGTACTGCTTCTGCGGGTGGTCGAAGACCTCGTCGGTGGTGGCATGCTCCACGAGCTTGCCGTGCTGCATCACCACAACCTCGTCGGCGATCTGACGAACCACGGCCAGATCGTGGGTGATGAACAGGTAGCTCAGGCCCTTTTCGGCCTGCAGATCGTTGAGCAGGCGCAACACCTGGTCCTGCACCAGCACGTCCAAAGCGGACACGGCCTCATCGCACACGATGACGTCCGGATCCAGAGCCATGGCTCGTGCGATGGCGATGCGCTGACGCTGGCCGCCGGAAAGCTCGTTCGGGTAACGGCCCATCACGGAAGCCGGCATCTCGACCATGTCCAGCAGTTCCTTGACACGGTTGGCTCGCCACTTGGAATCGCCGATCTTGTGGATGCGCAGCGGCTCCTCGATGGAACGGAAGATGGAGTACATCGGGTCGAGCGAACCGTAGGGGTTCTGGAACACCGGCTGAACGTGGCGGCGGAAACCGAGCAGATCCTTGGCCTTGAACGTGGAGGTGTCGCGGCCTCGTAGAACACCTTGCCGGAAGTGGGCTTCAGGAGGTGAAGAACCATGTTCGCCACGGTGGACTTGCCGGAACCGGATTCGCCCACGATGGCCAGGGTGGTGCCGCGCTTGACGGAGAAGGACACGTCGTCGACGGCCTTGAACATCTCCTTCTTGCGGGGCAGCTTGAATTCCTTGGTCAAGTGGTCGACGGTGATGATGTGCTCGCTCTTCTCAAGCGTGCTTTCGCCGGCGATGTGGTGATCGAGCAGGGCGTCCGCGTTCTCACCGCGCTCCTTGGCGGAGATGATGCGCTGGGAGGCCAGCGACGGGGCGGCGGCCACGAGTCGCTTGGTGTACGGGTGCTGCGGGTGCTGGAGCACTTCCAGGGACGGTCCGGATTCGACGACCTGACCCTTGTACATCACGACAATGTGCTGGGCGCGCTCGGCAGCAAGGCCCAGATCGTGGGTGATGAACAGCACGGCGGTGCCCAACGAGTCGGTGAGCATGTGCAGGTGGTCGAGGATGCGCTTCTGCACGGTCACGTCGAGGGCGGAGGTCGGCTCGTCGGCGATCAGCAGGTCAGGGCGGCAGGCCAGACCGATGGCGATGAGCGCACGCTGGCGCATACCACCGGAGAACTCGTGCGGGAACTGACGGGCACGGGTAGCGGCGTCGGGCAGACCGGCCTCGGACAGCAGACCCGCGATACGGTCATCCATTGTGGAGCCGATGACGTACTTCTTGGCGAGGTACCAGGCCTGATCGTCGGCCACGCCGGCCTTGATGAGGTCGTCGGCCACGCGCCAACGGGTTTCGGAGCCCGGAACCCATTCGTTGGTGAAGCGGGCGACGGCCTTGTCGAAGGCCTCGCCGGACACGCCGGCTTCGGTCAAAGCCTTCTTGGCCTCGGTCATGAGCTCGGGCAGTTCCTTGGCACCGAGGAAGGTCTCGTCGTCGTTGCCCTTGACTTCGACCTCGTCGCCGGCCAGGGCCTTGGCGAGGGCGGAGCGCTTCTCATGGTCCACGTCCATGTTGTTGGCCTTCAGTGCTTCCTTGACCTGGGTGCCGATGCGCCACACCGGGTTGAGGTTGCTCATCGGGTCCTGCGGCACGAGGCCCATCCTGGTGCCGCGCAGCTTGTCGAACTCGCTCTGCTTGGCGCCGGCGATTTCCTCGCCGTCAAGCTTGATGGAGCCGTTGACCACGTGACCGGTGCCGGGCAGCAGGCCCAGCACAGCCATGGCGGAGGTGGATTTGCCGGAGCCGGATTCGCCCACGATGGCCACCCACTGGCCGGGGTAGACGGTGAAGTTGGCGTCGCGCACCGCATGCACCGGCTTGCCGGTGTCAGTGGTGAAGTCGATGGCCAGATCCTTGACCTCGAGCAGCGGACCATGCTCTTTCTGCATAGCCAGCATCTTGGCGTTGGTGTTGTCAGTCATAATGATTCTCCACTCCCCTCACTCAGGCCGTACGGCTCTTCGGGTCGAGGGCGTCCTTGACGGCGTCGCCCATCATGATGAACGCAAGCACGGTGATGGCCAGTGCGGCGGACGGGTAGAACAGCACCATCGGATCGGTCTGCAGGTTGGTCTGTGCGCTGGAGATATCGCCACCCCAGCTCACCGTGGTGGTCGGCAGACCGACGCCAAGGAAGCTTAGGGTTGCTTCGGCCACGATGTAGGAGGCCAGCGAAGTGGTGGCGATGACGATGATCGGGGCCAAGGAGTTCGGCAGGATATGGCGGAACAGATTCCTGGCAGGCGTGGAGCCGAGGGCCGTGGAGGCGGTGTTGAATTCGAGGTTCTTCGATTCCAGCACGGCGCTTCGGGCGATACGGCATACGCCGACCCAGCCGAAGAGCGTCAACACCAGCACGATCTTCCAGATGGACTTGGAGGTCTTGAACATCTGGAGCACCACGATGGCGCCGAGCAGCATAGGCAGGGCGAAGAAGATGTCGGTGATACGGCTCAGCACCGCGTCGACCCAACCGCCGAAGAAGCCGGCGACGGCACCGATCAGGGTACCGACAATCACGACTAGTAGCGTGGAGAGCACGCCGACGGACAGTGAGGTACGGGTGCCGTAGACCACGCGGGTGTACACGTCGCAGCCCTGCAGGTCGTAGCCGAAGGGGTGTCCAGCGGAGGCGGGGCTCAAGGAGTTGCCCAGATCGCAGGCGTTCGGATCCTGCTTGGTGAACAGACCGGGGGCGATGGCCACCACGATGATGAACAGGATCAGCAAGCCGGAGATGATGAACAGCGGGTTGCGGCGCAGGGTTCGCCATGCGTCGGCCCACATGCTGGTGGCCGGTGCGGATTCGTCGACGGAATCGACGTCCTGCAACGGGGTCTCGTCGAGAGGAGCTACGTAACGGTCCTGACCGGGCAGGGTTTCCATGAAGTATTCGGTTCCTGGCTCGCCGGTCTGGTTGAGCTCGTTTTCAGTGGTTTCGTTTGCCATGTGACTCACTCCTCCCTATCACGCGTAACGGATACGCGGATCGAGGGCCGCGTACAGCATGTCGACAACGAGGTTGCACACTACGAAAATCAGCATGAGCAACGTGACGATGGACACCACCAGGTTTGCCTCGCCCTTCAGAATGGACTGGTAGGTGAGGAAGCCGATGCCGTGGATGTTGAAGATCTGCTCGGTGATCATGGCACCACCCATCAGGGCACCGATGTCCTGGCCGAGGTAGGTGACGACTGGAATCAGGGAGTTACGCAGCACGTGGCGCAGCATGACCTGACCGTTCGACATGCCCTTGGCGCGTGCGGTGCGCACGTAATCCTCGGCGATGTTGGAGGAGATTTCGGAGCGGGTCAGTCGGATGATATAGGCCATCGACACCGAACCGAGCACCATGGCCGGCATGAGCAGATCAAGGAAGCCGGGGTCGGCGCCTGCCGTCACCGGCAATATCGCCCACTGAATACCAAAGACATATTGCATGACGAAGCCGGTGACGAAGGTCGGCACGGAAATAAGCAGCAGAGAGACGATCAGGATAACGGTGTCGTACCACTTGCCCTTCTTGAGGCCCGAGATAATGCCGAAGACCACACCGAAAATCGCCTCGAACACGAACGCCATCAAGCCGAGCCTGATGGTGACCGGGAAGGCGCGGGTGATTTCGTCGAGAACGGGCTGGCCGGCGAAGGTATCGCCGAAGTTCAGGGTCAGTGCATTCTTCAGGTAGATGAAGTACTGAACGATGAACGGCTGGTCGAGATGGTATTCTGCGCGGATCTGGGCTGCGACGGCCTCATTGACAGGCTTGTCTCCGAACATGGCCTTGACGGGGTCGCCCGGCAGGGCGAATACAAGGGCATATACCAGAAGAGTCGTACCGAGAACCACGGGAATCATCTGCAGAATGCGTCGCAGAAGATACTTACCCATACGGTTGCTCCTTATTTCCTAGACCGGCCAGAAAGGGTATAGTACGCCCCCCGCCGGTCGATAAATACTCCGACAGTTTACCGCATGCCCGGACTGTGATATGTAAATTTGCGTTAACGCAAGGTTTGAGATTGGGCAATGCTGGTGGATATGTCCATGGTTGCGGTCGGATAGTGGATACTTTAACTTGGTTCCCGCTGGCGGGAGCAAGCACCCCGCACACAACAAAAAGGGCGGGGATCTTGCGATCCTCGCCCTTTATTTCCGAACTACCTAGCGGTATCCGTTCAGTGAGTCAGACTCACTTCTTGGACATCTCGGTGTAGGTCGGGAGGTTCTGCCAATCGAAGGCGTAGCCGGACTTCACGTTGAGGGAAGCCACACCGGAGGCGTTGGAGTAGTACAGCGGGATGGCCGGAAGGTCGTTGAGGAGGATTTCCTCAGCCTGCTGGTACAGCTTGTTGGCGTCATCAGTGCTGGAAGCGGCAGCAGCCTGCTTGCACATGTCGTCGAAGGCCGGGCTCTTGTAGTCACCATCGTTGGAGCCGTTGCCATCAGCAGCAGCGGTGGAGTACAGCTGCCACAGGTAGTTCTCGGCGGACGGGTAGTCAGGCTGCCAGCCGGTACGGAAGGCGCCCTTCATCTGACGGTTGGTGACCGCGTCACGGAATTCCTGGAAGGTCGGGATCGGGTTGGTGGCCGCGTCGATGCCCAAGTTGTTCTTGAGCTGGTTCACGACGGCGTCGTAAAGCGGCTTGGCACCACCATCGGCGTTGTAGGAGAAGGTGAGCTGGCCGTCGTACTTGGAGATGGCGTCAGCCTTGGCCCACAGTTCCTTGGCCTTGGAGGCGTTGAACTTCAGGTTGTCGGCACCCTTGAGGGAGTCGGAGTAGCCCGGGGTCTTCGGGGAGGTGAACTCGGTGGCGGCGGTGGCGTTGCCGTTGAGCACCTTGTCGATGAGCTGGTCACGGTTGATGGCCATGGAGATGGCCTGACGACGCAGCTGGCCTTCCTCGTCGTTCTTGAAGTGGTCAAGGGAGGACGGGATGGTGAAGGTCTGGATGACGGAGCCGGCCTCGGAGTAAGCCTGGACCTTCTTGTCGGTCTTGAAGGTCTTGGTGAAGGCAGCCGGGACGGATTCCATCACGTCGAGGTTGCCGGCCTGAATGTCGCGGTAGGCGGCGGAGTCGTCGGTGTAGACCTTGAAGGTCACGCCATCGTTCTTGACGTCCTCGTTGCCCTTGTAGTCGGGGTTCTTGACGAGGGCGATTTCCTTGTTGTGGTCCCACTTGGAGAACTTGTACGGGCCGTTGCCCACAGGAGCCTCGCCGAAGGCCTCGGGTCCTTGTAGAAGGACTCGGGCAGCGGGGCGAAGGCCGAGTAGCCGACCTTAATCGGGAACACGGAGTCGGACTGGTTCAGGTCGACGGTGAAGGTGGTGTCGTCCACGACCTTGAGGCCGGAGAGCTGCTCGTCACCCTTGAGGCCATCCTTCTGCAGATCGTCATAGCCGGCGATGGCGGAGAAGAAGGAGGAGCACTTCTGGGCGTTCTTGGCGTTGGCCACGTAGGACCAGGCCTTGGTGAAGGACTCAGCGGTCACCGGAGTGCCGTCGGTGAACTTCCAGCCAGACTTGATCTTGATGGTGTACTGGGTGGCGTCATCGTTCGGGGTGATGGACTCGGCCACTTCGTTGGAAGCCTTGCCGTCCTTGTCGAAGGAGACCAGACGGGAGAACAGCAGGTCGACCGGCTTGCCGCCGCCGGTTTCGTTGGTGTTGCCCGGGATCAGCGGGTTCTGCGGTTCGGAGTTGTACGCAGTGATGATGTTGGAGCCAGCGGTGTCACCGGAGGCAGCGTTGCTGTTGGAGCCGCCGCAGGCGCTCAGCAGCATGGCCACGGAGCAAGCCATGGCAGCGAAAGCAAGAGCTTTCTTCTTCATATGTTTTCTCCTATTCATTAGGTTGCAGGACTCTCAGCCTCGCCTCATGCGAACGGGGTCGGATTTCCTCATCGTCGGGACACTTACGCTTCCCGCCGCTTCGGACACCCAACCCCGTTGCTGTTACCTGTCATTTTTGCGCACTTGGGAGACAAGCAGTGTATTTTTTGTTACACCCATGTAAATTCAGGGTTCTTGCCGGCTAGGTTCAGTCTTTGCTGAGTTTGTTAACCAATGTCCACATAGTGGTCATGCCCGCGGAAAGGCCTGTCCGTAACGGTTCTTGAGCTGCTCGATGGAGACGTGCGTATAGCGTTGTGTAGTTTTCAAGGAGGAATGCCCGAGCATCTCCTGCACCTCCCTCAAATCGGCGCCGCCATCCAGCATGTGCGTGGCCGCGGAATGCCGCAAGGCGTGGGGACTGATATCCGGCACTCCGGCCTCTCGGGCCGCTCTGTGCACGATGTCACGGGCTATGCGTTGGTCGATACGGCCGCCTCGTGCGCCGAGGAACAGGGCGTTGGCAGCACGGGACTTGACTGCATCCGTTGCCGTACGGGCCAGTACCGGCCGCCCCTGTTCCAGCCAAGTCTCCAGCGCACGCTGGGCGGGTAGTCCGAACGGCACCACGCGTTGCTTGTTGCCTTTGCCGGTGACTTTGATGGTGCGATTGGAGAAGTCGATGTCGGCGATATCCATCGACACCAGTTCGGCGACACGGATGCCGGTGGCATACAGCAGTTCGAGAATCGCGGCGTTGCGCTGCGATTCGGCGGTGACTCGGGCGTTGTCGCGCTTGTCTGCACGGGCGGGTGCCTCGTTGCGGTTTACGGTATCGGCCGACTTATCAGCTGTCTTGCCAGCTGCCTTGCCGCTGCCGGGCGCGGCTGCCGCTCCCCCATCGTCCTTGTACTGGTTTGTTGCAACGGCATGTTCAGCGACATCCAATAATTGCTCGGCCTGGGATTCGGTGAGCACCGCGGGCAGCGTGCTGGGAATCGAGGGAGTCATCAGTGTGGCGGCCGGGTCGGTGGTGGTCAGCCCATGCTCATAGGCCCACGCGAAGAACCCGCGCACGGCCACGGTTTTGCGGGCCATGCTGCTGCGGGCGTGATCGCGCGATTCCACCGCCATCCAGCTGCGCAGATCATCCAGCGTGATCTCGTTCAGATCGGTCACGCCGCGCAGCTCGAACAGGTGCAGGCATGCCGCGAGATCCGCGCGATACGCTTTGAGCGTATTCGCTGACAGGCCGCGGTTGGACTTCAGATAGGAGACGAAGGAGTCGATATCGCCGTCGAACTGCGTAGATGACACTCTCGTTCTCCTCCGAATTCTTTATGGCCTTGGGTTACGGCCGGGGTGGCGTGTTACGCCGCTCCGGCACGGGTTTCAATGTGGCAATCTGTTCCTGATGGATGGTCACGTTCTGGGCCGGGCGCGAACCATTGGCGGCGGCGTCACGCACCATCTCCAACGTGTATCCATCCCAGGAAACCACATGCCCCACATAGTCGCGGAACTTCATACGGTGGTCGACCGGGTCAATGCCGTCGTGATGCGCACCACCACGCGGGCACGGCCGGAATCTGCCTTGGTAACGTCATACGTCATCATCCCCTTAACCATCCACCGCATCAACTTCGATGCGTTTCCCGAAAAACGGTACAGACTACCTTACTCCTTTGGGTCTTTCGAACAGCGGAGCCACACGGTCTTCTCACGAAAACAAGCGGGAACTTCATCCCCCTCGCGTAGCCTTCTTCGTGACGGGCGGCGAGGGGAACCTGCACACGGGCTACATGGCGGGGCGCAGTTACATGGCGGGGCGCAGTTGGACGATGGCCTGACGCGGATGGATGAAACCGGTGATGGCTTCTCCCCGGCGTGCGGAGAACAGCAAGGTCTGCTGCCAGCCGGCTTCGGGGACGGCGAGCTCGCGTTCCGGGAATCCGGCGGCAGTTGTGCCGGCTTGCTGCGCGGTGGCCGTACCAGCTTGTGCAGCGGTGATGCCGGCTCGCGTCACGGCGGCCTTGTACCGGCCGGAAGGGGTCGCCTTCGGCGAAGAATCCCATCACATCCTGCTCGCCGTCGGCACCAGCGTGCAGTTGGTCGGCCATATCGGTCAGACGTGCCGCCATGCGGCGCAGCAGCACTTCGACGTTCAGCGAGTCTTCCTCGACCATCGCGCGCGTGCGGTCCGGGTCGGTCAGGGACACGCGGGTCATGTCCCTCCAGCAGCCGGCGGCCAGCGCGGCGGCGATGTTGCGGTCCGGGTTGGCGACCAGTTCGTTGATCAGCGCGGTGGACACCACATGCGGCATGTGGGAGATCATCGCCGCGGCCTTGTCATGCGTTTCGTCGTCCACGACGATGACGCGGTTGCCGACGTCCTTGGTGATCATCGCGGCGACGTCGAGGAAGCGGCGGTAGTCCGTGGACTCGTCCACGGTGATGGCCCATAGGGCACCGTCGTACAGATGCGGGTCGGCGGCCTGCCAGCCGGACAGTTCGTTGCCGGCCATCGGATGGGCGCCGACGTAGCACTTCCCCAGCCCGGCAGCCTTGACCTGATCGCGGACCATGCCCTTGACCGAGCCCACGTCGGTGAGCGTGGTGTTCGGATGGTCGCCCATGAGCGGGGCCAGGGCGGCGAGGATTGCGGGCATCGCCTTGAGCGGATTGCACAGCACGACCACATCCGGCTCGGCATCCATGAGTTCGGAGAGCGTGCTCTTGCAGAAAATGCCATCGGCTTCGGCCTGGGCGTAGGGGTGCGGGCGATGGTTCCACGCGACGACGCGCACGCCGCGCTCGGTCAGGCGGCGTGCGAGCGAGCCGCCGATCAATCCGAGTCCGACGATTCCGACTGTATCTACCACAGCAGTTCCTTCCTTGCTTCCTCGGTGTACTGCCAGCCTTCCGGCGCGCGATTGGTGATGTGGACGCCGCCCTCGGGCAGCATCCAGGCGTCGACCGGCGGGTTCGGGCGTTCGCGGCGTGGGTAGACGGCCAGGGTTTTTGCCCAGTCGCCGTGTCCGGCGATCTCTTCCAGTGCGGTGCGGAATCTCGGCTCCCAGGGGGCGGCGTCAAGGGTGGCGATGAAGCTGTAGGTTCCGTCGTGGCCTTTGATCGGGCGCGAGATGAAGCTGGTCATGTTCAGTCCCGCATCGCGCAGGACGTCCAGCAGGTCGGCGAGTACGCCGGGGCCGGTGACCAGCGGGATGAAGGTGATGATGGTTTCGAAGTCGCCGGCGTCATTGCTGTGGGCGCGGGCGTTGAGTTCCTGGACCACATCACGCGGGGCGATGACAAGGAATTCGGTGTGCGCGCCATCGAAATCCTGCACATGTTCGGCGAGGGTGTCGAGATCGTAGAGTTCGCCGCAGATGCTGGGGCCGAGCGCCACGCGGCCGGGCTTCAGGTCGCGGCAGGCGGCGGCGTTGGAGGATGCGGGTTCGGGCTGCAAATGGTGTTCGGCGATGAACCGGGTGCATTGGGCCAGACCGTGCGGGTGGGCGCTGACGGGGTTGCCGGTGCAGTCGTAGATGCTGTGGCCGCGCACGGTGAAGGCGTTGAAGGCCACGTCCACACTGATCCGGGCGAAGCCGGCCGCGTTGGGGGCGTCGATCAGCGCGTCGAGATTCGGGACCACATAGCCTTCGACGTTGTTTTCCCATGCGATGACGCCCCAGCCTTGGCGCGACTGTACGGCCTGCATGATCGCGGGCACGTCGGGCAGAGCGATGAGGTCGAAGTCGCCGAGTGTGGCGAACTGGTCGGCGGCCGTCATTGCCGCCTGATGGGTGAAGGTGCCCTCCGGGCCCAAGTAAAACAGTTTCATGCGTGCCATAATGTTCTATGGTAGCGGCCGTAATCCCCTACGCCCGCCGATACGCGACGCTTCCCGGAATGTATCGCCATATATAGTTACGCGCGCGATTCAGAATGAGTGGGAATGACGAACCAGCGGGCGGGAAGAATGAGCAGGACGACTTGGACCAGTATCAGGCCGTACAGCCAGATGTAGCCGGCATGTTGGGAGAAGAACGGCATGTCGCCTTGGAATCCGGCGACGATGAGCGCTTTGCCGGATGTGGTGGTCAGCGCCATGCCCCATGCGGTCAGTGAGGAGGCGATGAGGTGCAGGGCCAGTCCGACCGCGCCCATGCGCGAACGGGCGCACCATGTCGATAGGCCGATCAGCAGAAACGCCAGCACCAGACCATACGGAATATTCAGTTCCGCACCCATACGGTGGGCGAACGTGCCCACAAAGGCGGAAGCCACGCCCGCCGCAATCGTGATCAACGATTTGACCAGCGCGTTCTGGCGATACGACCACGGACGCAATTCAGTAGTGCTCTTCACAGTCATGCGTTTCAGTATAGGTGGGGATATGACTTGGTGAGGAATAAACTTAGCTCCCCTCAGAGAGGGGAGCTAGAGAGAATGGTCGGCTACAGCCGCACCAAATCACTTACCCTGCTGGGCGGCGTTCTGGCGGCGCTGCTTGGCGCGCCACTTGTACCAGTCCTCACGGCCGAGGATGATCTTGCGCACGCGGATGGACTCCGGGGTGACTTCCACGCACTCGTCCTCGTTGGCGAAGTCCAGGGACTCCTCAAGGCTCATCTTGATCGGCGGGGTCAGGGTTTCGAGCACGTCAGCGGTGGAGGAACGCATGTTGGTCATGTGCTTGGCCAGCGTGATGTTCACGTCCAGCTCGTCGGGCTTGTTGTTCACACCCACGACCTGGCCTTCATACACCGGGGACTGCGGTTCGACGAAGAAGTTGCCACGGGCCTGCAGACGCTGCATGGCGTACGGGGTGGCGATACCCTTGCGATCGGAAACCATGGAACCGTTCTGGCGAATGGTGATGGCGCCAGCCCACGGCGCGTAGCCGGCAGAGATGGAGGAGGAGATGCCGGTGCCACGAGTGGCGGAAAGCAGCGCGGTGCGGAAGCCGATCAGACCACGGGACGGCACGGTGAACTGCAGACGGACCCAGCCGGAGCCGTGGTTGGTCATGCCATCCATACGGCCCTTACGGTCGGCCATGAGCTGGGTGACGGTACCCATGTACTCTTCCGGCACGTCGATGGTGGTGTTTTCCATCGGCTCGTTGATCACGCCGTCGATCTTCTTGGTGACCACCTGCGGACGGCCGACGGTCAGCTCGTAGCCTTCGCGGCGCATCTGCTCGGCAAGCACGGCCAGCGCCAGCTCGCCACGGCCCTGGACTTCCCAAGCGTCGGGACGGTCGGTGGGCAGCACCTTGATGGACACGTTACCGATGAGCTCGCGGTCCAGACGGTCCTTGATCATGCGGGCGGTGAGCTTGTGGTCCTTGCCCTCGGTGCCGGCCAGCGGGGAGTCGTTGGTGCCGAGGTCATGGAGATGGCCGGATCGTCCACATGGATGAGCGGCAGCGGCTTCGGGTCGTTGGGGTCGACGATGGTCTCGCCGATCATGATGTCGTTAACGCCGGCAACGGCCACGATGTCGCCGGGGCTGCGGATTCGACCGGGATACGCTCGAGGCCCTGGGTGCGCAGCAGTTCGGAG
>ENA-OQED01000841-OQED01000841.1-human-gut-metagenome-genome-assembly--contig:-NODE-841-length-11858-cov-1.124712_pt1 | contig 11858 bp, 15 predicted proteins | sample MGYA00242790_ERZ504625 | MGnify/ENA primary metagenome ERZ504625 (study PRJEB26092, sample SAMD00036345) | human gut metagenome | host: Homo sapiens | study: EMG produced TPA metagenomics assembly of...
GCCTCTCTATGGGCAGTCGGTGATCAGTCTTGCACGCCTAACTTCCTTGATTTCCTTCAGCTGTGTCTTACGTCAATCCCATCGATCTATACCCATCGTTGGAGTCACTGACTGTCACTACTTTCAGCCCCAGCTGATGTGCTTTCTGTGTTGCGTAAATAGCAACATTTCCTGAACCTGATACTGCTACTGTCTTACCAGCAATGTCAATTCCGTTTAGCTTAAGCATCTCCTCTGTCAGATTAAAGAAGACCGTATCCGGTAGCCTCTGTGCGGGCCAGAGATCCGCCGTAGCTTAATCCTTTTCCTGTCAGGACACCTTCATACAGGCCTCTGATTCTCTTGTACTGACCGAACATATAGCCAATCTCTCTTGCGCCTGTTCCGATATCTCCTGCCGGAACATCTGTATCAGCTCCGATATATTTACAAAGTTCTGTCATAAAGCTCTGGCAGAATGCCATTACTTCTCTGTCTGATTTTCCCTTCGGATCGAAATCAGAACCACCTTTACCTCCGCCGATCGGAAGTCCTGTCAGTGAGTTCTTAAAGATCTGCTCAAATCCAAGGAATTTGATGATACCAAGGTTTACAGATGGGTGCAGACGTAATCCTCCTTTGTATGGTCCGATTGCGCTGTTAAACTGTACACGATATCCTGTATTAACCTGAACCTGTCCTTTGTCATCTACCCATGGAACACGGAATTTAATCTGTCTTTCAGGTTCAACAAGTCTCTCAAGAAGAGCATCTTTTCTGAATTTTTCCTCGTTTGCCTCTACAACTACTCTTAATGACTCTAATACCTCTTTTACTGCCTGGTGGAATTCTGGCTCTGCAGGATTCTTAGCTACTACTTTCTCCAGTACTTCATCAACATATGACATAGCTTTCTACCTCCTAAATAATATACGTATCCTTTTCAAAGGCATACTTTACTATAAAAAAAACAGATGACTTACGCCATCTGTTTTTCCCTGACGCCTTTGTCCTTTACTATTGTAAAGCAAACAAGTGTATCTGGCAAGATATTTTTACAGTTTTTTGTTATTTTTGCAACTTTTTACAAAACCCTTGCAGATTTTGCAAGGGTTTTGTGCTTTTTCTTGTGTTTTATTCATTTTTTTGAAACAGAACGCACTCTGAATTGCATTTATCACAATACATAGAATTCTGCTCTTCTCTCTGTCTGTTTCATTATCTGAAGTATTTTACTCCGGATTCGAAGATCTTCATATCCTGTTCTCCGTAAATGTTCATTGCCACGCTTCTGTTTCTTCTTTCTGAGTGTGCCATCTTGCCAAGTACACGTCCATCCGGGCTTGTAATACCTTCGATCGCACAGTAAGAACCGTTGACATTCCATTCTTCGTCCATCGTGATATTTCCTTCCGGATCACAGTACTGTGTTGCAACCTGTCCATTTGCAAATAATCTGTCCAGCCATTCTTTATTTGCAACAAATCTTCCTTCTCCGTGAGATGCAGGGTTTGTATATACGCCGCCAAGCTCTGCCTCTCTAAGCCATGGAGATTTATTCGTTACCACTTTTGTATAGACCATCTTGGAGATATGGCGTCCAATCGTATTGTATGTAAGAGTCGGTGAATCCGGTAACTGTCCTGTGATCTTTCCACCTGGTACCAGACCAAGCTTGATCAGTGCCTGGAATCCGTTACAGATACCAAGTGCCAGTCCGTCACGCTCATTCAATAATTTTTCTACTGCTTCTTTCATCTTCGCATTCTGGAATGCTGTTGCGAAGAATTTTGCTGATCCGTCTGGTTCATCACCAGCACTGAATCCGCCAGGGAACATGATGATCTGTGACTGTCCGATTGCTTTTTCGAATACTTCTACCGAATCAACGATATCAGATGCACTCATATTTCTGAATACCTTTGTGATCACCTTTGCTCCTGCTCTTTCAAATGCTTTCGCACTGTCATACTCACAGTTTGTTCCTGGCATTACCGGGATAAATACTGTTGGCTGTGCGATCTTGTGGCTGCAGATATAGATATCTGATGTATCATATAATCCTGTCTCCACCTTCTCGTCCTGTCCTTCCGCTCCGGAATTGGTCGGGAATACCTTTTCCAGCGTCTCTTCCCATGCAGATACTGCCTCTTCTAATGCGATCTTCACATCTTTATATTCGATTGCCGCACTATCTGTCACTTCACCGATCACGGTATAGGTAATTCCAAGTTCAGATACCTTATCCGCAGGTACTTCTGCAATGATATCTCCGAATGCCGGTGCAAATAAATCTCTTGCATCTACATTATGCTCAATCTTCACACCCATGCCGTTACCGAATGCCATCTTGCTGACTGCTGCCGCGATACCATGTCTGTCTAACGCATAAGCTGCTACGATCTTGCCGCTGTGGATATCTTCGGTAAACTTACCATACTGTTCCATAACCTTTCCGTATGCAGGAATATCGTAATTATCCGTCTCAATACGAAGCCATACAAGTTTATCTCCGGCTTTCTTAAGTTCCGGTGAAATAATGTCTTTCTCTTTTGCAATGTCTACTGCGAAAGATACCAGTGTCGGCGGTACGTCAATGTCTTCAAACGTTCCTGACATACTGTCTTTTCCGCCAATAGAAGGAAGGCCGTATCCAAGCTGTGCACTGTAAGCACCAAGAAGTGCCGCAAACGGCTGGCTCCATCTGTGTGGATCTTCTGTCATACGACGGAAGTATTCCTGGAATGTGAAACGGATCTTGCTGTAGTCACCACCTGCTGCTACGATCTTTGCGATAGATTCTGTCACTGCATAGATTGCTCCGTGATATGGGCTCCATGTTGACAGATACGGATCAAATCCGTAACTCATCATACTTACAGTATCGCAGTCTCCTGTTAATACCGGAAGCTTGGCAACCATTGCCTGCGTCTCTGTCTTCTGATATTTTCCACCGTGCGGCATGAATACAGAAGCTGCTCCGATCGATCCGTCGAACATCTCTACCAGACCTTTCTGTGAGCATACATTCAGGTCTTTTAACATGCCAAGCCATTTTTCTCTTACATCTTTCACATCTTCTCTTACAAGGATACTGTCTTTTCTGTTCGGGATGTCAACTGCTACCGTTGTCTCCTGGTGTGCTCCGTTGGTGTCAAGGAATGCACGTGAAAGATTTACAATCTCTTTTCCTCTCCATGAAAGTACCAGTCTTGGATCTTCTGTTACAACTGCTACTTTTGTTGCCTCCAGGTTCTCTTCGGATGCATATTTCATGAATTCATCTACATCTTTTGGATCTACAACAACTGCCATACGTTCCTGTGATTCAGAGATTGCGATCTCTGTTCCGTCAAGACCGGCATATTTTCTTAGGTACTTTATCAAGATCGATCTGAAGTCCGTCTGCAAGTTCTCCGATAGCAACGGATACTCCGCCTGCACCGAAGTCGTTACATTTCTTGATCAGCTTGCTGACTTCTTCTCTTCTGAATAATCTCTGGATCTTTCTTTCTGTCGGTGCATTACCTTTCTGCACTTCTGCCCCGCATGTTTCGATGGACTCTTCTGTATGTACTTTGGAAGATCCTGTTGCTCCGCCGCAGCCGTCACGTCCGGTACGTCCGCCAAGAAGAATGATGATATCTCCAGGATCCGATGTCTCTCTGATAACCGCACGTCTCGGTGCTGCTCCAAGCACTGCTCCGATCTCCATACGTTTTGCAACATAATTCGGATGATAGATTTCTTTTACCGCTCCGGTTGCCAGGCCGATCTGGTTACCATATGAACTATATCCATGGGCTGCTTCTCTGACCAGTTTCTTCTGTGGAAGCTTTCCTTTTAATGTATCCTTTACAGATACGGTAGGATCAGCGGCTCCTGTCACGCGCATTGCCTGATATACATAAGTACGTCCTGACAATGGGTCACGGATAGCTCCTCCAAGGCAGGTAGCAGCACCACCGAATGGCTCGATCTCTGTCGGATGGTTATGTGTCTCGTTCTTAAAGTTTACAAGCCACTCTTCTTCCACTCCGTCTACCTCGATTGGAACAACGATACTGCATGCATTGATCTCATCAGACTCTTCCTGATCCTGTAACTTTCCTTCACGTTTTAATTTTCTCATTGCCATCAGTGCAAGATCCATCAGGCAGACAAACTTATCTTCTCTTCCTTTGAAAATCTCACTGTGGTCAGCGATATACTGTTTATAAGTTGCTTCCATCGGCTCTCTGTAATCACCATCGCCGAACGAAACATCTGTAAGTTCTGTCGAGAATGTTGTATGACGGCAGTGATCTGACCAGTAGGTATCCAGAACACGGATCTCAGTCATAGAAGGATCTCTGTCTTCTTCTGACGCAAAATAATTCTGGATATGCTGGAAATCCTTAAATGTCATGGCAAGTCCGAGAGAATCGTATAATTCTTTCAGTTTGCTTTCTTCCATATCTTTAAATCCGTCAAAGATTTTTTACATCTGCCGGCTCATCGAATACAGTAACCAGTGTCTCCGGTTTTTCTTCCTGTGCTTCTCTGGAATCTACAGGGTTAATACAATGCTCTTTGATTGCTTCGAATTCTTCATCCGAAACAGTTCCGTTTCCACCATGGATCACGTAAGTAGTCGCAGTACGGATTACCGGCTGCTCGTCTTCTTTGATAAACTGAATACACTGCACAGCGGAATCTGCTCTTTGATCAAACTGTCCCGGAAGAAATTCTACGGAAAAGATCTTGCTTCCTTCTTCTGCCTGAAATTCTTCTTTATATAATGTATCTACAGGTGGTTCAGAAAAGATGCCGTTACATGCTTTCTCAAATGTCTCATCCGATACGTTTTCCACATCGTAACGGATCAGTACACGGACGCTGTCTACGTCTTTGATTCCAAGATAGCTTCGGATCTCGGTCTTAAGTTCCTTTGCCTGTACATCAAATCCTGATTTTTTTCTCCACGTACACTCTTTTTTACATTGCTCATAAGTAATCCTCCACAAATGAATTTTTACACATTTTCTATTGTTAGTATAACACAACAATCATTATTTAATACAATTAATATATCTAAACACTTTTATAATTTACACTTATTAATCAACTTTTTTCTCTTCCTTTTTGCAATTATTTTTTCCAAAAAACAATACAATCCATATCAGAAGCAGCACTCCACCAAACACTTCACTGATGCGGATCACCATATCCGAAAAGAATCCTTCCGGCAGCATCCGTATCATATAATCCGTCTCCGGGTCGAATACCCACAGATTATTGGTAAAAAACAGCTTATGAAAAATCGTAAAACACGTTGTAAAATCTACACGGAATGCAATCCCCAGCAGTACGCCTATGACCAGCCCAGGCACTCAGTGCGATCGAATATGTTCTGAAATACAGTCTCTTCCAGTCTTCTTCCCGTTTTCTCAGTACCGCCAGTATAACTGCTGCCACAGCCAGACAGATTACTCCGACTTTCATTCCTCCCAGGAACAGATTCCTTACATCACGCATATGCAGCCGGTCTCTTTCATTAAAGAAATCCTGCTCTCTTCCTTCCACTGTCGTCACAACCGACAGCTCCTCCTCTTTCCCGATCAGATAATTCATCATATGTTCTGTCACATACATGACATGGTCTATGCTCATATCCAGATCTTCCGTCACTTCATAGCGTTGATATTCTTTTTTATAAAACCTGTAATTACTGTCTCCATATACGGCCAGCCATATACTAAATATCAGTGCTGCCATCACTGCACACATCATGGCCGTAACAGATATGATCGTTGTTAACTTCTTCAAGTCTTTTTCCTCCTGCTTTTCATTATTATAACACTTCTATTTATAAATACGGTTGTAATTTTCTTTCATTTCACTTATAATACAGTTAAGATTCATTAGGAGGACTTATCATGGATATTAACTATGAATTATATAAAGTATTTTACTATGTAGCTTCCACCTTAAGCTTTTCGGAAGCCTCCAAGCAATTGTTCATCTCACAGTCGGCTGTCAGCCAGTCCATCAAGGCACTGGAGAAGAAGCTGGATCAGACCTTATTCATCCGGAGTACCAAGAAAGTCCGTCTTACTACCGAAGGCGAGATCCTTCTACGCCACATCGAACCGGCGATCAGCCTGATCAAGCGCGGCGAAAGCCAGCTCCTCGATGTCGGCGCACGCGGAGGACAGCTTCATATCGGAGCCAGTGACACGATCTGCCGTTATTTTCTGGTACCTTATCTGGAACGTTTCCACCGGGAATTTCCCGGAGCGCATATCAAAGTTACCAATGCGACATCCATTCGCTGTGTAGAACTCCTTGAGACCGGACAGGTGGATCTGATCGTTGTCAATTCACCGAATGCTTATCTCGGGAATGTTCCGAATGTAAAAAAAATCAAAGATTTTCAAGATGTATTTATCGCAGACAAGGCATTTGAGGAATTAAAAGGAAAGAAGCTCTCTTTCAAAGAACTTCTGAACTATCCGATCCTTATGCTGGACAGAAAAAGTACGACCAGTGAATATCTGCACAATCTGTTTCTTCAGAACCAGCTGGATCTGGTTCCGGAGATTGAACTCAGCAGTAATGATCTTCTCATTGATCTTGCCCGCATCGGACTTGGAATTGCATTTATTCCGGATTTCTGCCTTTCCCAGACCTCCGATTCGGATTCGCTTTTCATTGTCGAGACAAAAGAAGTACTTCCGGAAAGGGAGCTTGTCATCGCATATAACGAGAAAGTCCCGATATCCAAAGCCGCGCAGGAATTTTTATCTTATTTTTAATACATCTTTCGGATGCATGACAGGAAATACCATAGGAGCATATGTTCCTCATGGTATTTTTCTTTTTAATGCTACTTATTTCATATCTGTCTGTTCTTCCGCCTTCCAGAATTTTGCAATCTTTTCTTCAATATTTTCACTGTTACAGATTTGGAAATCATTCCACTCCCTCGGGAACACCTCCTGGCACTGTCTGTCCATAAACCGGTCATCCAACAGTGTGATCACACCTCTGTCCTGATCGGTCCGGATAACTCTTCCTGCGGACTGTAACACCTTATTCATCCCCGGATACAGGTAAGCATAATCGAATCCGTTCAGATTCTTCCGGTCGAAATAATACTTTAAAAGTTCCCGTTCCAGGCACACTTGCGGAAGTCCTGTCCCGATGATCATTGCCCCGATCAGTTTATCTTCCGTCAGATCAATTCCTTCTGAAAAGACACCACCCATCACACAGAAACCGATCAGACTGTGTGCTCTTTCCTGTTCGAATTTTTTCAGGAATTCTTCCCGTTCCTGCTCCGTCATATACTGGGACTGTACTACAACTTCCATCTGTTCCTGCGGCAATTCCATGAATACTTCCCAGACTTTTTTCCAGAAATCGATAGGACGGGAAAAACGCAATATAATTCCCTGTTCTTCCTTTTATCACATGCATCACGTATTCTGCATACTTCCGGTACATCTCCGGTCCTCGCCTGGTATACTTCGTGCTGACATCATTTCCCAGAAGCAATAATCTTTTGCCTGGTTCAAATGGAGATTCCGCATAGATTGCATAGTCTTCCTTTGTTGTAGATAACAGTTTTTTATAATAATTGATCGGAAGAAATGTTGCCGAAAATAATATCGTACTATTTGCTTTCCCCCATATATTCCTGCAGACATCCTGCCGGATTGACACAGAACAGATGCAGGTAAAACTTTCCTTCTTCACTAAGTTCTGAATAGATCAGATAATTTTCATCCTGCCGGTCATGAATATATATGAAATTACGGATACCAAAGTAAAACTCCAGCACCTCTTTCCGTATCACTTCATCTTTACAGTCTTCTATAAACTCTTCCAGCTTCGTCATCAAAGACAGCAGCTTAATATACACATGTGACACACTGTTCAGTATCTGGCAGCCGTCACATTCTCTTTTTAATTCCAGAAGCTGCTTATTGCAGCTCTCCAACGCCGAGACAAGTTCGGTTCCCCGTATTTTTACCAGCTTTTTTGATCTTCAGAAAATCCTCCTTGCAAATACTGCTGCTGTACATTGTCCTGCCGCGTTCTACCAGATTGTGTGCCTCATCGATCAGGAACAGGTATTCTCCTTTGACGCCGTCTCCGAAAAAGCGTTTCAGATGTGCATTTGGATCAAAAACATAATTATAATCACATATAACTGCGTCTACCCACTGTGATACATCCAGTGCCATTTCAAATGGACATACATTCCATTTTCTTGCCTGTTCTTCCAATACTTCCCGGCTCATCTCGTCTGTCGATGTGAGCAGTTCATAAACGGCATCATTTACACGGTCAAAATGCCCTTTTGCATATGGACACACATCCGGATTACAGATGGTTTCTTCACAGAAACAGATTTTTTCTTTTTGCCGTCAATGTGATAACTTTCATCTTCAGATCCTGTTCTCTCAGAATCGCGAATGCCTGACTTGCCACCGTTCTGGTAATCGTCCTGGCCGTCAGATAAAAAATCTTTTCTCCCAGTTCTTCCCCGACAGCTTTCACCGCCGGAAATACGGCCGCCATCGTCTTGCCGACTCCGGTAGGTGCCTGGATGAATAATTTCTTTTTTCTTAAAATGGTCCGATATACAGACTCAACCAGTTTCTTCTGTCCATCTCTGTATTCGAATGGGAATTCTACGGTTTTAATGGAAGCATTTCTCTTTGCTCTCCATGTCATCTGGTATCTTGCCCATTTTTCATATTCAGATACCAGCTTTTCGAACCATTTCTTAAGTTCTGCCCGGGTATATGTCTCCCGGAATCTGCGGATCTCTTCGGTATCCAGATTACAATACGTCATCTGCACTCCGATCTCTTCCAGATTATTTTGTTCTGCATAAATATATGCATAGCATTTTGCCTGTGCCAGATGCAAAAGCTGTGGCTCTTCCAGACGTTTCAGATCTTTAAATACACCTTTGATCTCATCGACCACCACACGCTTCGGAAGTTCTATGATTCCGTCCGCTCTTCCTTCTACACTCAGGATAAATCCATCACACGGAATCTGATATCTTAACGGAACTTCTGCACGGTACTCTGCCCCCTGCTGTCTCTGGATTTTCCGGTGTATGCGGCTACCCTGCTGCATGGCATCCTTATCTGCCCCTCCGGTCCGGTTGTCAATGTCTCCATGTCTTAATATAAATTCCACCAGATTCCGCACCGAAATGCGGATACACGGCTGTTCCAGATTCATGATCTGCTTTCCCCCAATCGTTCTTCATACATCGGTCGAATCGCTCCCGTCATTCCTGCGATCACATCGATCACCGTCATGATATCTCCGCTCCGATTCTTCTGGTAAGCATGGTAGCTTCCCTGGATACAATACGCTGAGCATCACATTCATTGCTGTATCTTCTTTCAATTCCGGGTATTTTTCAAAGATCATCTGCTTAATGCTCCGCTCGATACTATCCGCAAAATGATTCGCCTGACTGCCGGAAAATAAAATCGCCGTCAGGGAATTCTGCGATACATAAGCCATCAGAAGTTCCCGTGCAAACTCTGCCGGATGCTCCAGCAGATATTCCGGATGCTGGATACTGTTCGCAATCGACTGTACTACTTCTTCTTCCATCGCATCTGACAAATCGTAGATATCTTTAATAATGCGCATAAAAGGTAGACTTATTGATTCTTGCGCTTTCACATAGTTCTTTTACTGTTATCTTTTCCAAAGGTTCCTGGAACGCAGTTCGATAAATGCGTTCTTGATTCCCCGCTCTGTTTTCTCAATTCTAAGATCCATCTTACCTCCCATTTCCCAACACTTTCTCATATTCGTCGGTTATCCATCCTTTCGTCGGTTTTGTTGGTGGATACCTCCTCGCATTTTTCTTATAATATAATTATAAATCAAAAAAGCAACTACTGTCCATTATCTTTTCGACAGTTGATCTTTTACGTTGTATTTTCACGGAGGTTAATATGGATTTTTACGGATTTTACACAGGAAAAATATTCGACGCTTATGAATTTCTCGGCGCACACCCGGACAAAGACGGAACCACATTCCGTACCTTTGCACCTGCCGCATCACGCATTACAGTCATTGGGGAATTTAACGACTGGCAGGAATGGGAACTGAACAAAACTTATGACGGCAATTTTTGGGAATGCTATGCCAAAGGTGCAAAGCCGGGCATGATGTACAAGTACCGCATCTACAGACAGGACGGAAACTGTGTAGAGCACTGCGATCCTTACGGCTTCGGCATGGAACTACGCCCGGCCTTTGCTTCCATCATCCGCGATCTGTCCCACTATAAATTCAAAGACAGCAACTGGATGCAGAAACGTTCGGTATGCAAGGACAAGCCGCTGAACATCTATGAACTGCATTTCGGATCATTTAAGAAGCCTTCTGAAAAGGCAGACGACTGGTACACTTATGTAGAAATGATCGACATCCTGATCCCTTATCTTAAGGAAAATGATTATAACTATATCGAGATCATGCCGCTCAGCGAACACCCGTGTGACGAATCCTGGGGATATCAGAATACTGGATTCTTCAGCCCGACATCACGCTATGGAACTGCCGAAGAACTGATGAAATTCATTGATGCCTGCCACAAGAACGACATCGGTGTGATCATGGATTTCGTGCCGGTACATTTTGCCGTTGATCACTATGCACTGGCCGATTATGACGGAACTTCACTTTATGAATATCCACATCAGGATGTTGGTGTCAGCGAATGGGGAAGCTGCAACTTCATGCATTCCAGAGGCGAGGTTCGAAGCTTCCTGCAGTCTGCTGCGAACTACTGGTTAAGCGTATATCATGTGGACGGAATCCGTATGGATGCAATCAGCCGTATCATTTACTGGCAGGGTGAACCGGCAAGAGGTGTCAACAATAATGCAGTAGACTTTATTCGTGAAATGAACCGCGGATTAAAAACACTGCACCCGACAGTTATGCTCTCTGCCGAGGATTCTACTTCTTTCGAAGGCGTAACAAAACCTGCTGATCAGGGCGGACTTGGATTCGATTACAAATGGGATATGGGCTGGATGAACGATACACTTGACTACTTCCGCACCGCACCAAAATACAGAAGCCGCGATTATCACAAGCTTACGTTCTCCATGATGTACTATTATAACGATGATTTCCTTCTTCCGCTTTCACATGACGAAGTTGTTCACGGAAAAGCAACCATCGCACAAAAAATGTATGGTGAGTACAAAGAGAAATTTCCACAGGCACGTGCGTTCTATATGTATATGTACGCACATCCGGGAAAAAATTGAACTTCATGGGTAACGAGATCGGTCAGCTCCGCGAATGGGATGAAAAACGTGAACAGGACTGGGATATCCTGAAGTATCCGATACACGATACTTTCCACCACTTCATGCAGGAACTGAATCATCTGTATATAACAACTCCTGCTCTTTCTGCCAAAGATTATGAGAATGCAGGATTTCAGTGGCTGGACTGCCATCAGGAAGAGCGCTGTATCTATGCGTTTGAAAGAACAGATGGAAAAGATCGTATCGTTGCTGTCTTTAATTTCTCGAATGAGGATCAGGAAGGATATGAGCTTCCAATAACGGATGCAAAGGAACTGGAAGTGATTCTGGCTAGTGATGATGTAACATTTGGAGGAAGTAAGAAGTATACGAAGAAGAAAGTGAAGGTTACGGATGGGAAAGCTGTGCTGGATCTTTCGGCGTATTCAGCAGTGTATTTTGGGATTTAATTTATTAACTGGGGAAGTGGCCTCTCGGTCCTTGAAGGAAACAATAGATAAGGATTATTGTTTCCTTCAAGTCGTGACTGGCAGCGGATGGTTAATAAATTAAATACCAAATTTC
>ENA-OQED01000842-OQED01000842.1-human-gut-metagenome-genome-assembly--contig:-NODE-842-length-11856-cov-1.256288_pt1 | contig 11856 bp, 12 predicted proteins | sample MGYA00242790_ERZ504625 | MGnify/ENA primary metagenome ERZ504625 (study PRJEB26092, sample SAMD00036345) | human gut metagenome | host: Homo sapiens | study: EMG produced TPA metagenomics assembly of...
TGATGCGGTTGCCAAACCATCTTGATTGTAGCATGGAGGTTTTATTTGCCAAGGCTTTTTTATCTACCCCTGGTTCAACCAGGGGTTTTGTTAAGCCTAAAGGCAGCAAAAATACGCCGCAGGATACGAAAGGTATCCCACGGCGTATTTTGGGTTTGACGCCTGTTTAGTGGAGCGTTAGATCCGTGTAAATCATGCAGTGGTCGGAAGGAATACGGCCATCCACCAGGTCGGTTACCACACGGTAGACTTTTGGCGTGATAGTATCCTTCGTAACAAAGAGGAAATCAATCGGGCTTTTGCCCGCGAGCCCTTCCATATCAAAACCGTTGAAGGTGCCCATGCTCATGGTATCCGGCGCAAGGTATTTGCTATCGCCCAACGCGGCGGTCATCCCGCGGTAAACCTCGGAACCCTCCGACACATTAAAATCCCCTGTGCAAACCGTGGGCAGGTTCAGCTCTGCGATCTTATCCAAAATGATTTGCACGCTGTTTAAGCGCGCCTGTGCGCCGACGTGATCGAGGTGCGTGTTGAAATGCGCGTAGCTCTCCCCCGTCTCCTTATTGCGGAGCACCGCCCAAGTGCATATGCGGTTCAGCTGTGCATCCCAGCCCTTGGAAGGCTTCTGCGGTGTTTCGGAGAGCCAAAAGCTGCCGGAATCAACGAGATCATACTTCTCTTTCAGATAGAAAATCGGTGTGAATTCATCGAACACATAACCATCCCGGCCAATGCCACATAGGCATAAGCAGGCAGCTCCGCCTGAAGAGCAAGCAGCCAGCCAGGGTGCGCCTCCTGCAAGCCGATGGAATCGGGCGCATATTTTTTGATTGTTTCGGAAACCGCGCGGATGCGGAAGAGAAAGAAATTTTCACCCTCCCCCGCTGTTTGCACATTGAAGCTTGCAACACGCATAGCGCCGGGGAAAATCTCCACCTGCGCCGCAGGCGGATCATCCGGAATCTCTGGAAGGACGCCATCCGGAATTTTGACAAGCCCACCCGTCATAATAGACAGCAGCGCGCCAAAGGACAGGATCAGGGCGACAACCTTATTCATCACGAGTTTCAACAATGCCTGCATGACTGTTTACCATCCTTTCTTCCCCTCGGTTGTGTGATTAGGCTTTATTTCATTACCACATCCGCATAGATCGCATAGTGATCCGACGCGAATCGGCCATTGACGCGATGATTCAGCACACGGTAAACCTGCGGGGCGACCGTGGCTTTGGTGACAAAAATATAATCAATCGGGCTTTTTTTGCTCATAAAGATTGGGAAATAATCGTGGTAGGTACCGCTCGCCATCGTATCCGGCGCGAGATATTTGCTATCTCCAATGAAGCCGTCATTCATTAGGTTATAAACCGTGCTACCCTCATTCACATTGAAATCGCCCGTGCAAACCACAGGCATATCAAAAGAAAGGATCTTTTCGCGCACCAGTTTCGCGCCGTTTACGCGCGCTTCCTCGCTGGCATTATCAAGATGCGTGTTCACATGCGCATAGGTGAAGCCTGTAGCTTTTTCTCGCAGGATCGCCCATGTGCACAGGCGGTTGCAGCCGCCATTCCAGCCAAGGGACGGGAGCTCCGGCGTTTCAGAGAGCCAGAAGGTGCCGGAATCGACCAGGTCATATTTATCCTTGCGGTAAAAAACAGGGTTAAACTCGCCCGCTTCCTGCCCATCATCGCGGCCCACGCCAACCCAGCCGTATTCCGGCAGGCCTTCGGTGAGATCCTCCATCCAATCCTTCAGCGCTTCCTGTAGGCCGAAGGAATCGGGCTTCGCATCCCGCAGGGTTTGGATGACCAGCGGCGCGCGGCTCTTCTCGGAGCGCAGGCCATCCCCGCCATAGCGGACGTTAAAGGATAGGATGCGCACCTGGCCTTCCGCCACCTGGGGCACCTCCACATTTGGCGGGAACAAAAACCCGCACAGGGCCGTGACCGCCGCTATGATTAGGGATAACACTTTACTGATGAATGCCATTTTTCGCTTCCCCTTCCATGATAATCGCCAATCCAGACAAAAAAGATTGGTCCTCTGCCTGTATCTTAGCACAATCCTCCCAAAAAGACAATGAGCATGCAGCAAAAATACTGCATGCTCACAAGAGGGAAAAGGGGATGCGGGGCGGCAGCCGTTACTCAACCGCCCCGCCAACGAAAAGAGGTGTAGATATGAGCTATCCAAAAGCGGGACTTTATATACATCCGATCCTCTTTGGAGCCAGCGGGAGCCGGAAAAACGCCCAGAACGCTTTTCCGCCGTTACGCTCCCGCCGGCACGACAGGCTGGGAGAGGAGTGTAAAACCCAGCCGCCTTCAGAGGATCGGAGGTATAACAAAAAAAGAAGGGAAACGTTTAGTAGATAGAAACCATTGGGGTCGTGTAAGTATAGGTTTGATAAACCAGCAGCTTATAAGCGCGCACCGTATAGGTGGCCTCATAGTAGCCGTCCGGCAAAGATGGGGTTGTGTAGCTATAGTTCAACGGGCAGCCAGAGCCTTGCAGGTTGCTGTTGGTATCCTCATTGGCATACACATACCAATCGTTGGCCCCGCCCCCAATCGGGCAGCGGCGAAGCTCCACCCAGATCTTGATGTTGGTCACGGTATTGGTGGCACCCTTCGTCTCGAAATACAGTTTAATCTGCTTTGTTCCGGTCCTGTCAAAGCCATACTTTGGAGTTGTTATATACATAGAACGGCTCAGGTCTTCCTGATATTCCGGCCCTTCCTCCTGCACCGCGCCAGCCGTCATGCCCAAGGGCAGGAGCAGCAGCATGCAGCACAGCAGGATGGACAGCCACCGTTTTACGGATTTTCCATGTGTTTTCATCTTCAAACTTCCTCCGTTTTTTGTGATAGAGGGGTGCTTTTTAAAAAAACCCCCTCACTCTATATAAACGAAAAAAAAATCGAAAATGTTGCACTTGATTGACAAAAAATTTTAGTTTTGCTGCAATTTCGTCGATTGTGCTATTTTTATGAGCTCTTCTTTGGGCAAATTGTCCACAAAAACGTGGAATCTATAAGGGCCCTTCATCCACATCAGACCCGCGCGGTTCTCCTGGTTCTTAATCTTGATGTAAAGGCATTTGCCGAGGCCCTCCACCTCAATCTCCTCCAGCGTCTCATTTTCCAAGTAAAAAATCGTGGTACCGCCCGGATAGCGTTGGCTGAAGGTGATATAGCTGCCTGGCCAGAAAAGGAAGCCGTCATCCTTGCGATAGCAGTAATATTCGTCACCATCACTCTGATGGGTTTCCAATGCGTAATCCGCCGGAATATAGGTGGGCGCGTATCGCTCCGGAAGCAGATAGGTGCCATCCGGCTGCTCCAGATATGGGTTTGTATTTTCCACCAGAAATCCATCCGGCGTGGTGGGCGCAGCGATCACGCCAAGGTAGTTATCCATATCAATCTCAAACCCGGCAAAATCCTGCTTGGAATTCAGGTTGGAGAACACGCTGGTCATGGCCACCACTGCGAGCAGCGCTGCAACAACGCCAATGCGGAGCACATGCCTGCTGCGCTTGCCGTGCAACACCTTCACGCCGGCTGGGCGGCCCTTGGCACGGAGGATTTGCCTTTTGCGCTTTTCATACGCTTTGGTAAAGGTAACGCCGGAAAGCTCCTCTGCGCTGGGCAAGCCGCTACTCTCTTCCTGCGCATAGCGCCGCAAAGCGGAGCAGAGAATCTGATCATTTTCTTCCCTACGCTGATTCATCCCAGAGAACGCCTCCTATCGATAAGGCAAAGGCAACAGCATCCACTTTCTATGATTTTGATGGCCTGTCCTATAAACCCTTACACTCTATATAACGTAAAAAAATCCAAAATGTTGCACTTCACCAATGATATTTAATAAAATGTTTATTGTTAAGTATTTATTAGAATTATACCCTGTTTTTATACGTCAAAAATAATCAAATATTGTAATTTTATCCCAATTTAGATAAAAAACAAACAGCCGGAAGAAACAGTAAAATTTCTTCCGGCATGCATAAAAATGGCATTTTCTTTTCATGCCCGTCAGGCCTTGTTCCGTTTGCTTTTCAGCGCCCTTTTCAGGAACAAAATGACAAAATTTCCGTTTTAAATAACACCTTTTCCCAGGCTTAACACGCGGCTCATCCCTCCGGATTGGTCATGAACAAAACGCCCAGCGTATTCGGCCCACAGTGGGCGGAGATGGTGCAGCCTGCGCGGGTGACAAAATCTCCTGAAAACCTGCAAGCTGCTCCACGGTTTTCTTCACCATCTCGATGCGCTCAGGCGACATGCCCGAATGCGTGATGAAAACGCGGTCGAGCTTTAAATCCTTTCTGCCAGCGAGCTGATCGGTGGCATATTGCACAAGGGCCTTATCGAGCGTACCACGGTATTTTTTGCCCACTCCCATCGCGCCGTTGCGCGCCGGGTCCACCATAATGCAGGGCTTGAGCTTTAACAGGTTTGCGCCAAGCATCGCCACGGAGGAGCACCGGCCGCCCGCATGCAGAAACTCCAGCGTATCCAGCACAAAGCTTGCATGGGCATAGGGGCGGAGGGCATTGACCTCCTGCTGAATCTGCCGCCCATCCATCCCCTGTGCGATGCGCTCAGCCGCCTCAATCACGAGCAGGCCCATGCCGGTGGAGAGGTTGCAGCTATCAACCGGGTAAACATTGCCCAGCTCTTCGGCAGCGATGCAGCAATTTTGATAGGCGGAGGAAAGGTTGGAGCCCAGGTTGATATGCACCACCTGGTAGCCATCCTCCACCCACTGACGGAAGTATTCCACATATTCCCCCGGCGTGATTGCGCTCGTTTTGGGCAGCTGCTTATGCTGCCACCAGGCCTCATACAACGCATCTGGGGAGATCTCCCATCCGCATACTGCCGACCCTCCAACAGGATATGGAGCGGATACATGTGAACCTGATAGCGCTCAATGAGCGCCGCACTCAAATCGCAGGTGCTATCCGCGCTTAAAATCACCTTTTGCGGCATTCGTCGTTCCCGCCTTTCAATCATGTGTTAAATTTAGCAAACACAGCTGGTGTAGGCTGCTTGTTTTGTATATTTTAGCATACTACATGGGCTATATGATTCTAATATTCCATATTAAGGCGCCGCTTTGCCGAGAGGCGCTCTATTCAGCCTTCCGCCCTGCCGCAGTAGAGCCGGATGGCGTCCCGCAGGAAGATAGACAGACCCTCTGCATAGCGGTCAATCTGGCGGGTAAACCGCTCATCCGCCACATACATTTCGCCAAGGCCGATGAGAATTTCATCCGTGCAATCATAAAAATAACGTGTAATCAGCGATTGCCACTGCTCCACCAGCGCCTGCGCGCGAGGCGAAGCGGGCCCCTCCTCCATGCAGGAGGCAAAGCCGCCGTAGACCGCCTGCATCTCCGCGTGGATCCTTGCCCAATCTGCGCTGGTGTATGCGCCCGTCTTTTTGGCGCTCTGCGCATAAGCGGGCGAATCGCCCCAGCGCTCCTTCGCCTCTTCGGCATACCGCTCCTGCGCCCTGCAAAATTCAGAGGCGTCAAAAGGTTTGAAATCCATGGTAATATCCCCTTTCAAAATATGATCCACAAGCTCGATCAAGCGCTCGAGGCGCTCCCGCTTCATTGCGAGCAGCTCCCGATGGCGCTCCATCGCCCTGCGGCTGTTAAAGGAAGGGCTTTCCAAAATCCGCCGGATCTCATCGAGTGGGAATGCAAGCTCCCGAAAAAAGAGAATCTGCTGTAGCCGCGCAAGGCAGGCTTCGTCATAAAGGCGGTAGCCCCCTTCGCTTGTGCCGCTCGGGCGCAGCAGGCCGATCTCATCATAATAATGCAGTGTGCGCACACTGACGCCCGTTAGACGGGCGGTTTCCCCAACGGTGAGCGGTTTCATCCACGATCATTCCCCTTCCGAGGGACTAGCCGCTTCTATGCGCCCCAGCCCCTGATTGAGCGGGTTTGGTTGCCCGCTGAAACAAGCATATTCCATCACGCAGCGTCAAGGTCAAGCGATTTTGAAAAAATGTTGCACTTTTCTCCATCATGCCTAAAATGACTTGTCATATACCTATACTTTGATATAATAAGGAGAGAAACGCGCTGTCGCAAACGCAAGGATTTTGCGATACCCCATTCTATAATGGAGCAGATAGCGGGGCAGGCGCCCCCGCACGGAAAGAACCGGCTATCCGTTTGAGAGATAGAGCTTTCAAACTGCTTGGTGCTGGAAAGGATTGGTTCATATGAAAGAGGAGAAAAGCAAGCTGTTACAGGCCCTGGAGGCAAAAGTGAAGGAACTCACCTGCGGCGGGATGTGCATCGCCTATTCCGGTGACGATGGCAGCACCCTGCTGCTCAAACTCGCAGCGGATATGAAGGCGCGTATTTTAGCCGTCACCTTCCGCTCCCCCTCTCGCTCCTGTGGAGGAGGCACAAGCCGCACAGGAGCGCGCAAAGGCGTTTGGCGCGGAAAGCCACCTCCTGCCGGTGGATTTATTGCGGGATCCACGCATTGCGTCGAACTCTCCCAGCCGATGTTTTTATTGCAGGCGGACACAATATGAGGCGCTCTCCGCCTTCGCGGTCAACCGTGGCATTTTCTGCATCTGCGACGGCACCTGTGCGGACGCTGGGGAAGCAGAGCAGGAAGATAAACTCCGTGCCCTGCGGGAGCTTGGCGTACGCAGCCCGTTAAAAGAGTGCGGCGTTACGCGCGCCCAGGCGCGCGCATTGCTGCGGGAACTCGGCGTTGCGCCGGGGGCTATGCTTTCCCCCTGCCTTGCCAAACGCCTTCCCTTTGACACGCCGCTGGAAAAAGCGGAGCTCAAGCTCATTGAAGATGGAGAACGGCTGCTGCGCGGCCTGCGGCTGGATGGCTGCTACCTCTACCTGCACGGTGGGCTCGCGCGCATCGCCGCACGGGCGGGATCAGGCGGCTAGCGTGTTGGCCGCAGCACAGGATTGTGTAAACGGGCTGACAGCGCTCGGTTTTTCCCAAGTGACGCTTGATCTGACGCCGCTGCCGGGCGCGAAAGAAGCGGCACGAGAGGAACCGGCACAGGAGCGGGCGGAAGAGTCAGCCTAAACAAAGCTAAGGCTGCATTCTGTATCAGCCCCCTGCACGAAAAAAATAGCGGGCCACAATGCGTGGCCCGCATTTTTTTGCATCCATAGCGGTTCTGGCCGCCCCATCCGCCGTTACTGGATTTGCGGAGGCTCCAGCGCGATTTTAAGCACCCCCTCTGCCTTCGCCTCAAAGAGCGCATAGGCCTCCATGGCGCGCTCCAAGGGAAAGCGGTGCGTGAGCAAAGGCGTTAGGTCAAGCGCCCCCGATTGGATGAGCTCCAAAATCCGCCCACAGGCATTTGCATCCACTCCGCCCGTTTTAAAGGTTAAGTTTTTGCCATACATCTCCGGAAGCGGCAGGCTCTGCGGCCGCTCGTAGAGTGCAATTACACAAACCGTCCCATTCGGCCTGGCTGCCTGCCACGCGGTTTGGAACGTGCTCTCCCCACCTGCCGCCTCCATCACCACATCTGCCCCGCGCCCCTGCGTCAGGCTACGGGTGAAGGCCACGATGTCCTCATGCATCGGGTTAACCGTTTGATCCGCAATTCCCATGCGCCGCGCCAGGGCAAGCCGCTCCTCGGAAAGATCCGCAGCAATGATGCAGGCCGGGCGGTGCAGCCGGGCACAAGCCATGGTGCAAAGGCCAGTCGGCCCGGCGCCGAGCACCAGCACAGTATCCCCCTCCTGAATTTCCCCGATCTGCGCGCCCCAATACCCGGTTGCCAAAATATCGCCGGTAAAAAGCGCCTGTTCATCCGTGACGCCCGCCGGAATATGGCTGAGCCCATTTTCTGCAAAGGGGACGCGGACATATTCCGCCTGGCCCCCGTCTATCCGGCAACCAAGCGCCCAGCCCCCGTGCACATGTGTACAATTATTGACAAAACCGCGCCTGCAAAAATAGCACTCCCCGCAAAAGGTCTCCACATTGACCGCCACGCGGTCACCTGGACGAAAGCCGCGCACCGTCTCCCCCACTTGTTCCACCACGCCCACCATCTCATGGCCCACGATCACGCCGGGCTTTGCGCGCGGCACGCTGCCGTGCTTGATATGCAGGTCGCTCGAGCAAATGGAGGAGAGCGTCACGCGGACGATTGCGTCCCCCGCCTCCTGCATTTCAGGCACTGGCCGCTGCTCCAATGTAAACAGGCCATTCTCCCGGTAGACGACCGCCTGCATCATTTGATCTTTCACTCGTAACCGCCCCTTCTTCTATTTGTCTCTATTATAGCGGAGATGGGGCGGTTTGTCATGCACCTGTAAAGCGAGAGCCTTATGGCTCGAATAAAATCAATCATGGATATTGTATTTTCCTTCAATATATGTGGTAATAGCCAAAATAAAATTATATTTTTTGTTTATGTATAATATTGAAATATGTATATAGTTATATTACTATATTAATTGAAAATAAAGCAAAGGGGAGATTCCCATGAACGAATACGCCCAATATCCCAATCAAATCGAAAGGAGAAAAAACAAATGAAACAGAAACACATCGTCACCAAACAGCTATCCTTCTTGATCGCCATGATCCTAGTATGCCTCCAATTGCTTCCGATAGGAGCCTTCGCAGTTGGACAAGCACAGCCTCAGGAAGAAATGATGCAAGCACAGGCCGCAAGTACGAAAAAATACCGTTCGCCATTTATCGCCAAAGGCTATACATCAGGCGCTTATTATAAACAGCCTGGTTCATCATGGAGCGCCGGATATCACACAGGGCAAGACTATAATTGCAGCAATGATACACTGGTCGCCCCTGCGTCAGGTACAATTCAGCGCAGCAGGTGGGATAATAGCTATGGCAACTACATCGTGATTGCAACCAACGATGGATGGGTCATTTTAATGGCCCATATGGCCTCCACCCCGCTCGTGAAAGAAGGGCAAAAGGTCACAGCCGGTCAGCGGGTCGGCACAATGGGAAGCACAGGCAACGTTACAGGAAAGCATCTGCATCTGGAAATAGAGAGCTCCGGCACATGGGCATACAACAAAAATCTACAGGATCCTCGCCAGTATATTGATCTGGATAACTACGGCGGCTCCTCCACCGGCGGGAGCGACATTTATCAAAACGGCTCCACAAAAGAATATGTTTACAGCACCTGGAGCTCCTGCAACGCACAGGGCAGCGATTATATCGGATATATTGATCCCTATGAAACTGCGAATGTCTACGGCTCCTACAACGGCTTATATATTGTTGTTTACAACGCTGGATCCACCAAAAAGGCCGGATTTGTGAAATATTCAGGAGGAAACACCAACCCCTATTGGAACCCCAAAACCTATTCAAATGGCTCCACAAGCGAGCCGGTTTACCGGTCTCTGGCAGACGCCAAAAATAAAACAAACGCCATAGGATCGCTCGATCCGTGGGAAACTTGTACCTGTGTGAAAGTGGTCGAGGGCAAACCAGTCGTATTATACACAGCGGGAAGCACCAAAAAGGTGGGCTTTGTGAATTATATGGGCGGAGTCAGTTAAGGCGCTGAATAATTACAGGTAATACAAACGCCTATCGGAAGAACGGCAATTCTTCCGATAGGCGCTTCCATGTTCTATTCTGCAAAGGAAGAGGCGGAAGATAGACGTTTCCGCCAATAAAGCTGCGCAAAGAGGGCATTATAAACGACTGTTTCACAAAGCATAATTTTGATAGATATCTTTGGCCTTCTCTAGAATCATCTCTTTGAGCTTCTGCGGCGAACGCACCACCGCCCGATCGCCATACTGCATCAACCAGGAGATCAGCCCCTCGCTCACCTTCGCCTCAAATTTTACAAGAAAATTCCCCTCGCCTGCGGTGCGCAACAGAGCCGTATCCCCAAAACGATCCAGGATCTCTTCAATGAGCTCCCTCCCGCAGCAGAGCTCTACCGTTTCTGTTTCTCCGGAAAACATATGGAAAAGCTGATTCACATAATCCGCAGCGTCAAAAAAATCCGTGTAATCCGACACCTCTCGGAAATCCCGCGCAGGCGTATCCAATGCTTCTGCCCGGTGGATACGATCAAGGCGCGCATGCATGAGGTTATCATATTTGGGATTGTTGCACACAAGATAATAATGCCCGCCGGACCAGATCAGCGCATAGGGATTCACGCAAAATTCCTTCTCCTGCAATTCTACCTTCATCTGGCCGGAGAGCGCGCGCCGCGCATATTGGAACCGGACTTGCCGCCCGGCCTGAATGGCTTGATCTAGAATTTCAATCGTATAATAAATTTCCTCATTGGAGCATTTAATGCGATGGTCGATATAGACCTGCCCCTCCAGCCGGGCAGCCTGCCCGCAGCTCACAAGGCCTTCCAGCTTCTGGACGAGCTGCGCCGTTTTTTTGGGTGTAATAAACGCCGCAGCCTGCACCGCATCGAGCAGAAGCCGCACCTCCGCCGTTTCAAAGGTACGCGAGGCAAGAAAATAGCCGGATTTGGGCGCACGGGTGTGCAGAATATCAAGGCCGAAGCTTTTGAGCAGCTCGATATCACCATAGATCGATTTGCGCTGCGCAGCCACGCCGCGTTTTTCCAATTCCCCGCAAAGCTCCTGCGCGGAAAGCGGGTGCTCCTCATCCGTTTGTTCCTGAAAAATCTGAAGAAGATACAGCGGTTTCAGCTTTGCATTTGCACTGCCTGCCAAATGGGTTCACTCCAATTCCTGACGTCTGATCGCGGCAGGGCCAGAAGCACCCGCCTCTCATGCTGCCAAAGGCCAAGTCAGGAGCCGGAATCGCCGGCCCCATCATCCAGCTAGTCAATAGGCCATCTTTTCATTGAGCGCGCGGACGGTATCCTCATCGAGCTTCACAATCGCCCGATCATAGGTCATCATGCCGTTCACCTCATTCTCCACATCGCTGACCTGCGTATAGATCGTAGCGCTTAATCCCTTGGGGATTAAGGGAAGAATCTGCTTCTCCAGCAGGCGGCGGTAGGCCTTGGTCAGCTTCTCCTCATTCGCAAACATGCGGTAGCCAAAGCATTTTTGGCGATCCCACACATGGCCGTCGATGATCCGGCTGTAGCCGCCGAACTCCGTCAGCGCAAAGGGGCGGTCATCCAGCTTCGGCAGCCGGACGGGCAGAATATATTTGTGCATACTGTTGAGCTCTCCTCCGCCCTGGTCGTACCAGCCGCTTGCGTGATCGACGATGCGGCTTGGATCGCGCTTTTTCACCGCTTCGCCGATCTCCTTGGCGTCAAACTGGCCCCAGCCTTCGTTAAAGGGCACCCAGCAATAAATGGAGGGGAAAACCTCCAGCGCGTCGATCATCTCAAACAGCTCGCGACGGTAATCCTCCCGCGCCTGTTTTTCACCGCGGCTGAAGCGCTTATAATCATCATCCTTCACTTTGATCCCAATATTCGGCAGCACGCCCGCCGTCCAGTCGCCGATATAGGCGCCGCCGCTGATCATATCCTGCCAGACAAGCATCCCAAGCCGGTCGCAGTGATAATACCAGCGCGCAGGCTCCACCTTGATGTGCTTGCGCAACATATTAAAGCCCAGGCGCTTTGCAACCTCGATATCATAAACCATCGCCTCGTCTGTAGGCGGAGTGAGCAGGCTCTCACACCAATAGCCCTGATCGAGCAGGCCGCGCTGGAAGTAGGGCTTGTTATTGAGCAGCAGGCGCGGCAAGCCCTTTTCATCGCGGCCGATGCTGCACTTGCGCATGCCCACATAGCTGCGCACCGTATCGCGCAATTCGCCCTGCGTGGAAAGCTCCAATTGGAGATCGTATAAAAACGGGGAATTCCGGGGCTCC
>ENA-OQED01000843-OQED01000843.1-human-gut-metagenome-genome-assembly--contig:-NODE-843-length-11847-cov-1.351365_pt1 | contig 11847 bp, 15 predicted proteins | sample MGYA00242790_ERZ504625 | MGnify/ENA primary metagenome ERZ504625 (study PRJEB26092, sample SAMD00036345) | human gut metagenome | host: Homo sapiens | study: EMG produced TPA metagenomics assembly of...
TCTTCCTGCTGGGCGTCCTTTTGATCGTGGTGAGCATCTGGGGATTTGTGCTGAAATTGAAATAGGAGGAGAAAGACTATGATGACTGAGAAATATCCCCACCTGGCTCATCGGCCATGTGAAAGAATGGGCGGAGAAGCGTTTGCCCACCGTGATACTTTGTTCCACCACCGGCAATGAACTGCTGGAGGTTTGGTATTACGGAGATCTGCTCACGGTGAAAGGAGAACCCCAATCCTATATCATAGATAGCGACGAGGCCCCCGGACTGGTGACAGCCCGTGACCCGGAGAGCGGCGAGGAGTTCGTCATCTTTGACGGTGGACGGCATGGCTACGACAATATGTTCTGCGATGAACATGATCCATCCGAGCTGGAGCACCGCCCCCTCAAGCGGTATGAGATCCCCGCCTCCAAGTTGGTGCTGGAGCTGGGGTACAGCGTGGACTACGAGGACGAAAAAGAAGACTTCGAACCGGATGAGGCGGATACTGTGGAACTGATTAACGGCGAGCGTATGCCTTGGGAACAGGTCAAGCGGGACGGCATCGACTATATCGCCCTTTACTATGTGAACGAGAAAGGAAAACCAGTCCAGATCCTGGACGCAGAGCTGGCCTGAGTATACCGCAGCCAGATGACGGGATAAAGGAGGGCGACAGCGTGATCGGGACAGATGAAAACCGGGCGGTGCTCCATGTGGAGGTCATCTTCTGGAGCGGCAAACGAAAAATACCACCCAGCCTGGTCAGCGGAAAGTATTGTCCCCATTTTGTGGTCACAGGAACTACAGAATATTTGGGTGTATGCTTTCTGGACGGAACCGAGTGTACATTTGATACACCAGCTTTGGGAAATGCCCAACCCCTATATCCAGATACCATTGACTATGCCCCGCTGGAAAACAATGCGGAATTTTTGATCTATGAGGGAGCCAATGCCGTTGGCAAGGGCCGGGTGCTGGGCCGAACCGTTCCCTATAAAGTGAAACAACAACGAAAGTAGGTGCCTTATGTACCAAATTGCATATATTGGCCGCTGGGAGACCCTCCCGGAAACGGCTGCCGCCATTTGTGACCATGACACTTCCAAGCTGGAGGTACTGCTCCAGGGCGGTCTGGATTTAGATGACCCCATTCAGCTCAGCGAGTATATCAAACTCACACCACTGGAGATCGCGGTTTTTCGGAATGATGTGCCCATGATTCACTTCCTACTGGGGCATGGAGCTGATCCCGGCCTGGCAGAGGAACAGCCCCTGCTGCTTACCGCTGCCCGCTGTTGTGGGCCGGAGGTGGTGGCGCTCTTTCTGCTTCAGGCTGCAAAACTCAGCCTGAAGCAGAAAGAGCGGGCCTTTCAGGAAGTACGCTGGGGCAAGCGCCCGGAGAATATCCCGGTGCTGGAGCAGGCTGGGATCACAGTGGATAAGTTTGGCGGCGAGGCATTCCGGGCCGCTGTGTCCGAGGGCAATGCCAAACTTGCCCGACTGCTTCTGGAAAAAGGGGCAGACATCAATTACCACAAGCCGGACATGGTGTTTCCGAACGCCTCTACCGCTGTCACCGAAGCGGCTCGGCATAAGAATCTCCCCATGGTGCGCTGGCTCATTGAGCAAGGAGCCGACATCACCATTGCTGACAAATACGGTGACCGGCCTTACACCGTGGCGGTGCAGAACAAAAATCAGGAGCTGGCCGACTACTTAAAAGCCCTGGAGCCGGAGGACTGGCACAACGAACAGGAAAAGGCCCGGCAGCTCATGCCCTATAAACTGCCCGCCAAGTTGGTGGAATACTTGAAAACCGGCCCCTTGCGTCTGGAATTTCCAGAGCGGGAACTGGTGAAATGGGCGGAACTGTACCCCTACATGGATGTACAGGAGATGACCTGGAAACGGAAAAAGTTGCTCTCCCTTATGGCGAAAATGGACAATTACAGCGACTATTTGCTGCTGTGGAGTCCCAGAGATAAGAAACTCTGGTATCTGGACATTGAGCATAAGGAGTTTCATCCGTTAACCAAATGGGAGGAATTTATTGCTGATCCCGGAAAATATCTTAATGGAATGATTGAGGGCGAGTTTGAGGAATAAGGAGAGAAGCAAAATGGAACAGGCATACTGCACCGCAGTTTTCTGGCGCGGCGGAGAAAAGATTGATCTGAATGGACTAAAACCAGATGCGGTACGGTGTCTGTCTGTGACGGGAGAGCGGAAGGTGAATCTGTCCTTCCTACGAGATTATCCCAATCTGGAGGAACTGATCTTAATGGAAAAGTGTGAGGGTGTGGAAGTTCTCTCCGAGCTAAAGCAGCTTCATACATTGTCCCTATGGCTGTCGGCCCCTGTTTCCTGGGACAATGTTTCTCTCCCCGGCCTGCGTGTCCTCCACCTGCGTGGGGAAAAGAATGGCGACATTACCCCGCTTCTCTCCAGCATTACCGATCTCCATTTGGAGGAAATGCGAAAAACGGAAGATCTCACCCCTTTCCTGACTCCGGCGACCCGGCTTCAGAAACTCTATCTCCAGTCACTCCCATCTGTGCAGAAACTACCGGCTCTGGATGGGCTGCCTTCCCTTTATGCCCTGAAACTCTATGAGTTGCATAAGCTCAGCGATTTGTCCACCCTCTCTCACAGCCATTTGCGCTACTTTGCCGCCACTCTGATTGCGGATAAACTCTCCGCCCAGGCGCTGGCAGATGCTGTGATGGCGATTCCCGATCTGGAGGCAGCCGCGCTCCAGCTGGTAGACCGCTCCGGGCGGCGCTATGGCGGTATCCAAAAAGCCTTTGCCGCCACTGGGAAATCCGCATTGCTGCGGGAGGAAATCAGTGCTTTGACCACATGGCTGTCGCTGTAACACAACGGAAAGGAGGCAACCAGATTGTGTGAGAATGCGAAAATTCTTTGTCCTTACTGTTTGACGAGAGAAATTGATCCGGCACAGGCGATATGCTCTGTTTGTTATTCAAAAGAGGATAAATTGGAACGAGGCAGTTGGGATGATCTGCGGAAGCGCAAGAATACCGATGAAATCCAGATGTTTACCATAGCCAAGAAAGTAGATGAAGCGTTCCAGGTACCAGAAAATAAAGCCTATGCCTGTAGAGAGAAACACGAAATGATTCAGGCCGAAGCTTTGGAGCGGGAAATGGAAGATTTTCACCGGCGGCGCATTCTCTGTATGGCGGAGATGTTTTCCAAGATTGATTGCAGCAGCCTCTTTCCCAGCTACATAGAATTGGATACCTATTTCAAGAATGTGCAGGATTATGCCCATCAGCACATTGCCACAGAACAGCTCAGAGAGGTTCAGGAGTATCTGCGGTCACAGATTCCATGGAAATCCCTATCCAGTCAGCAGATGGATCTGGGTGCAGAACTTCTCAACTTTTGGTGCGGAGAGGATGAGTTGGATTGGGGCTATTCTCAATATTTTGAGATTGCAGCAGGTAATCTCAAGCCGTTTCTTGCAATGACCTTATTCACAGAGATTCTGTGTAAGCATTTTCCAGATGTAATGTCTGCGCCAGTCAAGCGGCTGAGCAACAAACTTTGAGGCACTAAAAAGGGGGTACTTTCATGCCAGACTGGGCACAAATCATATCCGATGCGCTGGACATTCTGAAATTTGACGGAGCCGTACAGGACACTCTGGCGGAACTGCGAGAAAAATGGGGCGCGCAGGTCCCGGCGCTGCTGGATGAACGCTTTGATGCCGTTGGCGTTCAGTATATGAAGCTATCCCATGAAAAAGGGGCGGCGGCATTGGGGCAGGAGCTGTCTGCCTTCGGCTGGGCGCTGTATAACCTGGATGATGAGGACGAGTATCTGTTTGCCTTGATCCCAGAGGAAGAACGCAGCGAATGGGAACGCTACTGCAAAAAGCAGGGGCAATATTGCCACCTGATGAAACAGCAAGGGCGAAAATGGGGCGACCATGCCAAGGAGCAGGACCCTGGGAAGCTGATGCCCTGCGAGGAATACATACTTCAGGATGAGTACGATTATTTCTTCAACTCCCTGGCGGGTGATTTTGCGGCGGGCGAATGGAAAAACCAGGATGCAGAAGAATGGAAAAACGGCTGTGTGGCCGATCTGCGCCAGCGTCCGCCCCAGGTGACCCGCGCCCACAATTTGCCGCACCTTGGGTGCCTCACTTATTCCGCAGAAAATGGACTCTATGCCGCGTCCAGAGCCGCTGGCAGCGGGACTATTGGGCGGGCATTACTGAGCAAGAATCCGGCTACCCTCAACTGGTTCGAGCCGTCCCCCATTGGATATGACGGTCCGCCCCGGACCCTGTGCTGGGCTGACCATTCCCTCTGGGTGGGCGATCCCACCAACGCCACACGGATTGAACTCACCGACCGGGGCACCTGTCAGGATGTGAAAAACTGGCCCCTGCCGGAAGATGGATGGAGCACCAAATACCATTGTGGCATCGTGACAGACGGGCTGGGCCGGGTCTACTTTTCCAACGAGTGGTACAAGGGGCAGATTTACCGCTGGGAAAACGGCAAGGTAACAAAACACACCTTCTCTCTGGATGGATACGACCATCTCTCCGAGGCTGTTCCCCTTCCCGGCACAGGCCGCATTACCATGATCCACGCAGTTAGTGGCAAGGGGCGGATGGAAGAATGCCTGCTGGAACTGGACATGGACACCGGGCGGTGCCGCATCGCCCCCCTGCCCGGAATGGGCGAATGGCTGAAACTACGCTGGTTTACCGGGGACTGGCTGCTGGTGCAGGGAAATGGCGAAATCCTCTCCGATGACTTTGCCCAGCTCATCAATAGGAACACCCGTGAAGTGCTGCGTATCCGTCCGGGAATGTTCGGCGGGGAGAAAATGCAGCACATTGGAATACTCACCGATGGCACGGTGGTCATCGTCACCCGGCGGGATAGGGTTGGGCCGGTATTTCGTTATCCCATCGACTTCTGGGGCTTCCTGCGGACGGCAAACAAGCCCAAAAAGCTGGAATGGCGGGACTACAAAGAAGTGTACCCGAATCTGCCCATCTTCTACCGCCCAAGCCATAGAGCGAAAAATCATTCTCAAAAAAGACAGCCTGACTATCCTGGGGTCGGTATTTACGCCGCCGTTTACCCTTTCGCAGCTTGCGGAAAAGCTGGGACCCGCCCGCATTGTCCTGCAAAATGGGAACACGGAAAAGCCCCATGACTGGCCGAGAGAGTTCCTATACCCAGGCACTTGCTTTGTGGGACGAGCTTGGACTACAGGGCTGGTTGGACGAAGATGAGCAGACCATCAAAACCATTGGTGTCCGGGTAGCGGCACAGGGAGAGTATACGGTCCGGCAGACATTTGACGGAGCGGTTTGGATCGGGTCCAAGGACTACCGAGAGGCCAGCTGGAAGGATTTCGCCGGATTTGCCCATACCCTCAAATTAGGCGGCTTTACCGTCTATACCCGCTTGCCGGGTCCTGTTCCAGAGGAGCAATCAGCGCAGAAAGCAAAGCTGGAGGCCCTCTCCGCCATGGTACAGATCAGCTGGAAAGAGCCAGAGAATAAGGCGGCGAAAGCGCAGAAATACAAGTTATCCAAGCCGACTGAACCAGTGCTCACCTTTACCAGCTTCAACTTCAAGCTGGCGGTTATGGAAGTCCTGATGTACGAGAAAGGCTTACTGGCTCCTAAACTGGATGCACATGAGTTTGCCAGAGAGTATAGCCGACGCAAGATCGACATTGACGCGGAAGGGTATGAACCCATCCCAGAGATTCGGAAGTGGCTGGAGAAATACCCTGTCCCGGAGCGGCTGGCCCCGGAGGTCACAGAAATTGAGATGGATGGCGGCAGCGAGATTTATACCCAGCTCTATCCGTTCTGGGATGGCGAGGATGGAGCCTTTGATCTTAATACCATTACGGAGGCGGAACTGCGCCAGTTCCCCAATCTCAACCATATTACTCTCATGTCCTCCAAGCCGGAACAGGTGCTGCCGGTTCTGGAACGGTGCAGTATCAAGGTAGACTTGCTGTGAGGTGAAAGCATGAAAGCGAAACTAAAAGTGATAAAGGACTGGGAGTTCGAGGAATTTGAACTGACGGGAACTTCCTTCAAATACAGCCCGACTGGATGCAAAGGTATGGTGGCCCGCAGCGAGGATGAAATTGTGTTTTGGACCTATCATCTCGCGCAAAAGTGCAGCGGCGTTTTGTGGGTCAAAGGCGAAGTTTCCAGGTGGATTCCCAGCCCGGAGCCGAAAGAGCAGCAAGATGTTTGGGAAGACCCTGTCTTGCTCTCATGCGACAGAGGAATACTGTTGGTTTGCCCGGCCAGTAAATCCCTTTGGTGGATGCCGCAGATGGATGGAGAGTGGATTCCGCTCCCCATGGATAACTGGTGTACCCAGGGTATTCCCAAGCCGGTAGCAGTCACCGGAAGCCAGGGCGTTTTCCCTATTGTGTGCCGAGTGGACAACTCCGCTGATGCGACCAACAGTTTTACCAGCCTGACGGTAGACCTTGAAACCATGACTGCACACTGGGCAGAAAGCGGCTCTTGTGTATACAGCAAAGCAGGAACCCGACAGACCCATTTGGCGGCAGTAGAGCGTGCTGGCGGAAATTTTGCCCAGGCAGACTTTCACTACAACTATCCTATGATTGGCTCTATACTGGAACAGAATGGACAGTTTTATGCCTTTTTGGAAAGCAGCACCATCAATCCGGCAGGTCTTTCTCTCATGGGCTACTATTGGTATCTGGAACTGGAGGAAAACGGACTATTCAAAAAGAAACTGTGGGGCAAAGATAATTTAAGCCGCCTGCCCGGAAACACGGGATGCGCGGAAAATTCTCCGGTGACAGGACTTGCCTGATCCTGTCTCCCATTTTTAAGAATGATGACTGGAAGGGTAAACAAAAGGTGCTGTGCCTTTCAGATTTGGTGCTGATCGACCTTGCCATGCCCCGTGGATACGCTTCCTTCCATGTGCTGGATGTATGGGGAAACCGGGCATTTCTCAGCGATGAGAAAAACAAGCTGGTTCTTTGTGAAATGACCTTGGAACAGTTATGAGGTAAACCAATGGAATTATTTGCAAAAAGAATGACTTGGGAGCTGGACAATGAGGAAGGGCTGTCCTGCCTGTTCTTTGAACTGGAGGATGGTTACTTTACACTCTCCCGCAAGACCGGCGCGGAAGCACTCCGCTTGGAAATGAATGATCCAGCCAATGGTCAGTTGATTGACCCGGACTGTTTTGAATATGCCCTTGATAATACCAGGTTTCGTCTAAATATCGTGCGGAACAACCGAAAGGTTCTGCGGTATCTGGAAGAACACCACATCAACACGGAGTTGTATGGGGAAATCGTCCTTCACTACACTCCTCTCAGCAAGCCACAGCTTGAAACATTATCTGCCGTGGTTCTTAGACTGTTTTTCGGTGAACTGCTTTTTTAGGCGGAAACAGAAGTGTCGTTGGCAGAAATCATACGAGGGGATAACTATGGTTAAAATTCATCGTATTTGGTTCAATACGGAGAGAATGGACAGAGAGGATCACTACAAAATCACATTATTCAGTCGCCCTCGTGTATCTATTCATGTGGACGAGTACATTTGGAGTTTCATCGAAGAAAACATTGTGAAGCCACACAAGCTTATGCGCAGTGAGAAGTATGGGTATCTATTGGACATTTCGTTTGACCAGTTTGACCCGGCAAAACACCGATATTTTCCGCTTTCCTCATACAACGGCTTGCTTCGGGAAGGGGTCGAGATGGACAGCGCCAACAGAAGCTATTTCCGCGAGGACTTTGCAGGCGGCAAAGATTGGACTACCTGGTTCTCTCCCAATAAAATATGGACAAACTGCGGCGACAAGGTTCTGAATGTGGACATCAAAGCTGCCAATGTGAGTGAGAATATTACCCCCAGAGAATACGCAGATTTGCTTTTCGATGGAATTGGAGCGGCCTTGGTGTTCAATTTCAAAAGGCTCAAGCGCGAGGAGTTTGATAGGCTGAAGCCCAAGATTGATTGGAGCATCGTAGAAAGCTTCCCCTTTCCCGCACCCTTTGAGGAACAGCGGTACATTGGGGATGAAGGCGAAATTCATGTGTATTCTTGGGATGGCCGAAAGGAAACGACCCTTGTTGGTCCCTATCCGTGCGGAAGTTGTACCTGGAGCATTTCGGAGAATCGTGAGGAGGAATTTTGCCGTGCAAGTCTGGTCAAAGATAGATTTTGGCACTGGAAAGGTCATTTTTCTGGATGCCACGCGAAAAGAAGATATGCTGCAAGTGGAATATCCGAACTGCTTTCTGCTGGATATGGGCTGGTATCAGGACCGGTACATCATTTCTGTCATTCATAATTTTGATTGGGCGCATCCAGTCCAGCAATATGAAACGACAGAAACAAATCAGCTTCCCACGCTATTGACGGAGGCGGTTCGCCTTGTGGAAAAGGAATCACAGTCTGCCGGAGCAAATTGAAAGAGGACTTGCTATGAACGAGAATTTATTGCGCCCACAATTTGATGCCTTGAAACTGTCCGATAAGCTCTGGCTGATGCAGACGCTGGCGACTCGTTATCATTTGACATTCAAGGAACTATACGCCTTTTCCCGCTGGGGACAAAGCTGCACCACCGGCCTATTTGAAAAAGGTGGCCGGGAGTTTGTCTTTGTTCCAGGTGATACCGTGATTCTTGGCTGGGAGAGCTTTGTCCAAGGGATGGACAAGGCCAACCAAGAGGAACTGGCGGATATTTTTGCGGAAATCGAATATGAGGCTCTGTGGAGGGATTTCTCCGGCAGGGCATGACCCCAGTACGCCAGGTGACCATCGGCCCCATGTTCGTGGGCCGGAAGCTGGAGGAGATTGGCTGGGAAAGCGTGCCCATGAACCGACCCCCGCATCACCGCCCCATCCCGATTGGCTGGAGGATTTGCAAAAACTGGCCGGCCAGAGTCTTGAGATCAACCAAACAGTCCGCTTTGAACGCAATGGTGATAGCTGGCGAGCGTGGCTGTGCCATCCAATGACCTACCCGGAGTTTCAGCGATCCCTGTTGTGGGAGATGGCAGCCAGCTTCCCACGCCGGATGAGTGGGCCTATCTGTGCGGAGGCGGATGCCGCACCCTGTTTCCCTGGGGAGATGGACTGGATTACTCCATGCATCTGCACCACTTTGAAAGCGAGGAAGATCAGGGCAAGCCATACGACATGGAGCAGCCCAACTTCTTTGGCCTGTCTATTGCCTACGACCCCTATAGCGGGAGCTGGTAGATGGGAAAACATTGACCACCTGCGGCGGCGACGGCGGCTGTAATATCTGCGGTGGCATGGGTCCTTTGCTTGGATATTTACCCTGTTCCCCTCACTGTAAACCGGAGGTTCGGGAAGATAACGAGATTCACAATGACTATGACTTTTTCCGTCCTGTTATCCGGGTGCAGACATCCGGGTGGAGAATGGTAATAGATAGAGCGCAAGAGTAAGGGGGTAAACTATGGAATGGCCAAAACGGGCACGAACAGCGGATTGGGAAAACGGTGTCCTAACTTTAGATGGAGAAAAGAAATTTGATATTCCGGAGCTGACCACAGAGATCATGGAACGGCTGGCTGGGTACACTCTGGTGGGATTTCATGTGAAAGGCTATCCGGTAACGGATGAAATGCTCATCCCGTTTACCGCACATAAAAACATGGTCAATTTCGGTGTGGAGAACGGCTCACTCACAGACGCCTGTTTCCCCGTTTTTTCCGCCATGTCCAGCTGCGCATCCTGCTGCTGACCGGGAATGCCGGCATCGACGGAAGCGGCCTGTCCGCCCTGCAAAGCTGTAAGCTGGACCTGTTGACCCTTGACCACACCGGTCTGGATGATGCCGGTATGCTCCAGACAGCCTCCATCCCCAAGCTCTCCCATATCTGGATTGACCACACTGCTGTTACTTATGATGGACTGCTGGCTGTCGTCGGCAACAACTACATCAAGCCGGTGGCCCATGTGCAATTTACCAAGGAGCAGATGGAACACTTCTCCCAGCTCCAGCGGGAAAAGGCCAAAAAGCCCGTCCAGCTGGATGAGCAGGCAGCGTCGGAATGCCGCAGTGTGTTGTCCGCTTTCTTTGCCGAAATGACAGAATGGGAGCAGTACATGGAGCAGGTTGGGTTTGAAGATGCCGAGGCTGTGCCCCGCCTGCTGGCGATCTGGGAGAAGTATGTGAGCGAAAAGCCCCGTCTGGGCTATCGGCCTCTGGCCCTCTCATACAGCGCCCAGGGCACCTACAACGGGGAAGAATTCCTTGACGCGGAGCAGATCACTAAGAACAAGCTCTACATCTACACCAGAGAGAAAAATACCAGCTTTGACCGCCGCTTTCTCATGAAGCGCGTGGGCGAGGGTTGGATGATTGACGCGGTGCAGGAGCGGCTGAACGGCTGGCAGCGGACAGGATTGTAAGGGAGGCATAATGGATGATATATAGGTTTACGGAAGTATTAAACGATCTTGTTAATTATTTTCTCCTTGGTGACATTTTGTTGCTGGAGAACTGGAAGCAGGCAAACCATCTTTCAGATGATTTAGCGATGGAGTTTACCACAAACGAAAGCGGCGACAGAGTATTTGCCGAAGGAATTGTAATCCCAATGACCGGTATTGAAAACTATCCCTATACCATATTGTTCAATCTCTCTGGTGATAGACCGGAGCTGTGCAAAGAAAGAAACCGATTGCAACTTAGAAAAAGTGGCTATTCCCTCAAAGTAGATCATAATATGCTGATGCTTTTTACATGGCCAATATTGGAACAGTTTACGCCTGAAAAGGTGAAAGATCTGATTTCTTACTATAGAGTGCATAAGAAACCGATGATTGAGCTTGCAAATGGCTGGTATCATATCGAGATTTTGGGTGGAGAAACCTTGCAGGACGGGGACTATGAACCTACATTTGAGTTTGTGATACAACCAGCCACAAATGAAGAAGCCACCATAAATGCAGATATGAATTTTAGCTTTGAAATTACAAGCTCTGCTTATTAGTGAAACCTATCCCTACCGAAGATGGAAAAGGAGATCATGATATGGATTTATTGAAACAATGCCAGCAATGGTTTGAACAGGATGAAGCGCAGAAGGTAATCGACACCCTGGAAGCGATTCCTGCCGAGGAGCGCACCCCGGAACTGGACAGCGAATTGGCCAAGGCATATATTGCCGTTGCACATATTGGAGAACGGGAGCCTTTTGAAAAGGCGCTGGAACTTCTGGCTCCCCATGAGGAGTATTTTGCCGAAGATCACTGCTGGAATTATCGGATCGCTTCCGCTTATTATTTTCTGGATGAGGAAGGCCCCGCCCTGCGTTACTTTGAAAAGGCCCTGAAAGGCCGCCCCGGAGACAAAGATACCCAGGAGTACATAGACGATTGCCGCCGTCGTTTGTCCCTGCCCCGCTTTGAAAAGAACTTCCGTGAAAGGACGCAGGAAGCATGGGCAGCCTTTTCTCAGATTGAGGTAGAACTGCGTCAAATCATAGAAACTGACGAAACGCACCAGCGCGGCGAAGAACTGGTTGAAAAATGCGGGAACGCGCTCAAAACGGCCCTGCGTGATACTTCTTTTGAGCTGGGCTTCAATGGCGAAAAGTACGAGCTGATCCTCACTCCGGAGGGTGACAAGGTCAAGCTGTTTGAGCTGGTCTACTTCCAGAAGCACGCCCCCAAGGAGGTGCTGGAGCACTGGAACATCCTTGTGGGGCCGTCAGCCCCTCCAGAACATCGGCCTGCGTACCGAGGATGGCTGGGAGATTTCCGGGGGAGGATGTGCAGATCTGGCTGGAGGAGCAGG